>Ga0056115_1001611_pt1 | contig 10916 bp, 5 predicted proteins | sample WorMetOlspDAHAB1_FD_77007 | JGI IMG/M metagenome (GOLD analysis project Ga0056115, IMG submission 77007) | Marine gutless worms symbiont microbial communities from Max Planck institute for Marine Microbiology, Germany - Olavius sp. DAHAB.1 ... | reverse complement strand
TGAGCGCAGGCTCAGCCTATGGCCTACGCCCTACGCTAGCTTGGCCTGTGACATGACCAGCGCCTCTGAAGTCGCGGTATGTGACTTGAGGCGCTCTACAAGTGTTATATGCCTTTGCCTTTTACAACTGGTTTTTGTTTCTTGGTAACGTGCACATCTTTGAATTTTTAACGACAGTAATAAGAATCATAATGGTCCAATGTATATAGCACTGTTTCAGAGCTGTGATTCAAATAACAAGACCCGAGTTTTAAAAAAAGATTTTATTGATAAACATGAGTAACGTATTTTTTAAATTTATGCAATTCTTGAAACACTACAGTTTTAGTGTATCTATGTCCTTAAGCTATGGTGGGATATATGATGATTATTTTGTAGAAAATTTTGTGCTGAGTCGAGCAGTGAAAGAATTGTGAAAATCGATTAATATTTTGCGACATGAGTAGGGTGTCTTGTTTTTTGGACTTGCAGTGTATTAGTGTTATATGCCTATTGCCTTTGCCTTTGTGACGTCGACTTTCAACCTGTCTGCAGTTTGGGCCCATTGTGCAAGCTGATGATATTTGTTAACTGCACAGGTAGTGTTAGTGTTACCTGGTTGTCATGGTGACAGCATTAGTAATACCTTTTTCCTGATTTTTGCACAGGTGTTACCGGGTGGTGAAGTTCATCGTTACTACATGTCCAGTTCTACTGAAGCCTCGAAGGGTCTTCAGATGGGAGTTCTTGTGTCGAAGATCACTTTTGTTCTGCCGTCGAGCGTTGCAGCTGTGATCTCACTGATGAGGCAGCAGGCCCTACTTGACACTGTACTCCTCAGTTGCCTCCGACCATCATCTTTTGCAGGTATTCAGCCAATTCTTATACACTAAGTAAGTAAGTAAGAGGCTTTCCAAAGTGCAGTTTAAAGAGGGGGGTTACTCTCGGCTTTGGTCCCACTTGACCAAATAGAAAAGTCTTCAGCGACTGTCTGAAACAGCTCCATGACAAGTCTGAGGTCTGTCGGCAGATAGTCCAGACTTGAGATCCAGCTGCATTGAAGGCTCTCTCGCTGAAGTTCGACCGTGTCTGTCTGAAGTGTATAGCTCACTAATGTAGTGGTGACAGCATTAGTCGTGAGGTCATTGGTTCAAATCCCACCTACTGTACAGGTTGTAGCACTGGCAGCAACCACCGGTCGACTGTTCATCAAGACAACGACTGAGATCATCGTCAACATCTGCACTGAATTTACCGTCAACCAGTTTGTCTAAAATTTGTGTTTTTTTTTCAGCTTGCATGATTTAACTGTATGTTTTTTGTATGTCTTGTTTCATCTTTGGCAGTTGAGTCGTTTCCTTTCATATTTTGGCACTGTTGTAACAAACTTGAGCCCCATTTTGAGTTATTGCTGCCTTTCCATTACTACGGGTTAAGTGTTGGCTTCATCCCATTTAGGGCCATTGTAAACAAAAAGCAATGCGAAACGAGGTATTTATTTATTTTGCTGCTATATCGTTGTGTATGTGATGTACAGAAACGGATGCTGCTGTTATGATGTGGTTCGATGTAACTGTTTTGTCTGTCCACAACTTGGTTGTCACCTTCGAACATCCATGCTCCGCATCACTTATGACTGGTACTTTGCTCTGTTGCGTTGTTTTTGCTGCCGTTTTTTTTTTGTCGCCTTCGTCACCTGTGTTCAGCATTTATTCTCCGGGGCTCGTTTAGGCAATTTTGTTAAGTGCAGTAGATTTCTGAAAACTTATGTTTAATGTTAATAAATAGTTATAATACCAGGACAATATTTGTAGTGCTATCATCTGTGGCAAAGCAATATGCAAAGCACACTCAGATCCTCTGAGTGAAAGTTGGTCAGCACCAGGTGGCTGCCAACTTGTAGGCGAAGCTACAAATTTGACACTTCAGTCTGCCTGTGGGCTGCTACAGACCGAACATTGAAACATCGCATTTGTATTAGTACTCAACCATAAGGTCGATACTCATTTACCGTCTTTCAGAGGGTGGAAGTCTGAGTCGACCTGGGCACTGCAGTAAGTTTGCAGTCAGTGCACAAAGCTTCCTTTTGCAGAGATTTTTGTGAAAAACCACCAAAACTGTCTGCAGCGTGGGTTTGATCCTGGGACTCTCGCGCCTCAGTCAGACATACTGACCACTAGACCACTGAGATTTGCATGACATGATTTTTTTTATTGTCGCGCTAGTTTAATTAATTAAAATGTTGAGTGAAATGTTTAATAAATAGCCAGGCCAGTATGCAGTGGGCAATAACTAATTATATCCTATATAAGCTCAACTTCTTCTGCATTAGTGAATGGTCATGTGTTGTATTGCAGTGGAGATTGACATGGCCGATATCTCCAACGTCAAATGTCGTATTGTTCCAAGCACATCTGAACTTACTTGTTCTGATGACTACGCAAGCAAAGTGTTTCAGCGGTATGTCGTCGCTCATCAATCGATGTTACTAATTTTCTGTTATGCTTCAGTTATCCTTGGGGTTAGGCTGAAATTTATTGTGCAATTTGCCAGGACTTGGGTTCCTATAAATCTAATGTGGTAATGTTTTTAGTGACAAATAAACGTCAACAGGTTAAATTTGCAGTACCTAGTCAACATAGGAGATAAGATGGATTAGTGATAGGGCTGTATAAGGAATGGCATTTCTACATTTCCCTATTTAGTTTACACGATTAAACGTGAAAGTGGATATGCAAAGTTGAAACTTGTGACAACTCAGTGGCAAGTTACGCAGTGTAATCACTGCTTCACGGTGCTACGTTGGTATTTAAAAATTGTTGCAATGGTGCCATCATATCCGGCAAACCATATGTGAAAGTGAAAGTCGGCCAGCACCAGGTGAGCCAACTTGTAGGCCAAGCCGCTAACTTTACCTTTGAGACTGCTGGTAGGCTGCTCGTTGAAAATATAGCCAGACACAGGATGTTTTCTGTGTAAATATGGGCCACAGGTAAAATGCGGATCTGCAGACTACCTTGGGTTGAAATGCAAAACCAAAATTCCAACCATAACCTTTTTTCCACTGGAAGTTGTAGGATTCACAGCTTTTGGAATACGATTTTATTATCAGGATGCTCTGTAAACGCTCTTACTAGTTACTAGTCACATACTGTACTCTACTCACTCACTCTTTATGGATTAACTTCGCTCGTTTTTACTTATTTTTTACATTTTAGAAGTTTTATGCTTTTTAATGTTGAATGCAGTGTGGTGCTGAGTTGCATCAACAACGTTGAATAAAGTGAATGATGATGATGATGATGGTGATGATTCGTAAATCCGTATTTTACTGGAGGCTGTAAATGTGTGCTTTCATGTGTGTGTGTGTTCAGCTGTCTGTCTTTGCCAGTGATGCTGCGTGCTGTTCTCAACAAGGCAGCCGTCGAGTCTGCGCGTCAGCCTGCGATAAAAACGTCGCCCACAACAACGACCGGCACACCGAGTCGCACACCTTCGACCCCTGCCTCGTTGGTTTCGCCAGTCAACTCCACACATCACTCTAGCACTCTGCCGCTGCAGTCCTCTGCACTCGCTGAGCGCGGCGTCCACAATCCAATGCTGACGAGTCTCCTCGAGTCCGACGCGATGGGTCCCGGTTCCGCCACGGAGTTGTTCGACAGCCTTCGACAGAAGCGAGTCATCGGCACGGCGTCCGATTTGGCGGCGATGAAGCGCCAGTCGTCAGTCGATGATGTTTACGGCACCGGCACCGCAGCAACGAGATCGGCTGCTTTGGTGAACATGACGCCACCCATCTCGCGGTCCTTCTCCGTTCCGGCGTCCGTCAGTCCTCCTCGCCCCTCCATTAAACTCGAGCCTGCCTCGTCGCTTGTGTTTTCCAATTTGAACCAAATGGTCTCGACGCCAGTGGACCACGTTCGGACCCCGAAATCCAGCACTTCGGAGCTCGTGAGTCTTCTGTCGTCAGACGACTTTTCCGGCGGCGGTGCAAACGCGTCCAATTCGAGTGTCGAGAACCAGCTCGATTTCAACACTTCGTCGAAGTCGCTTCCGTTTATGTCGGCGGACGGCAAGACCTCGGCAGCTGGAATGAGCTGGAGCTGCGTTTCGGACTCCGACGTTGGAATGGACTGGGAAACGTTGGGCACTACGTCGGACGATCTCCGACAGTCGAAGTCCGCTGCTTCGAAGAACGGTCAAATGATGAGAAATAGTTTGTCGGCGGGCAGCAGTGGAATCAAGACTGAATTGGCGACAGTTCATGACGGAGCGACGGCGGGGTTGGTCTCTGCGGCGCCACACAATAAGCCGCCAATTACCGTCAAACTCAGTCGCGTTCAGAAACAGTCCTCACAGCGTCGCGCTACGCCGGACGTCAAGGAGCGTGGCGGAAAAACGTCGCACGGTCCGAAGTTGAATTCCTCTGTGGTCGACTCGCTTTCGTCCGAAGTGGATGTCGAGGTGGACAGCCTCACGTCGACGGCAACCAGCGTTTCGTCGACGTCGCCCGGCCGAGCGTCAGCGTCACCGCGACTTACCGGCGACGGGATTGGCCCGTCGGATGTGGCGAAAGTTGGGGAGAAGAGGCAGAGGTTGGTCGGAGGCAGCAAGGCGGTCGGAATGCCGGCCGAGAAGAAACGGCGGAGCGACGAGGGACGGAAGATGAGCCGAAAGATCTACGAGTTTGACGACGACAACGACGTGTTTGTCAACGCGGGCGGCGGCGGCCAGTCGGGGAGGATCAGCACCATCAAGATCACCAAGTCCGAAGGCAGGTTGCAGATACAAAAATCGGGGACGATGGCCGGCCTGGGCAGCCGGCCCCTCCACAAATCGATGAGTTGTGCCTCGGGCCAGGTGTCCGGCTCCACGGTGAGGTTGGGCCGGCCACCTGGATTTCCGCTGCGACCAGTCGTCCGCAGCAAATCACTAGTGACTCCGAAGTCAGACTCAAAAGCTATCGGTCTTCCGAGGGTGAAGCCAAGTCTGACGGCAGTCAATTCTGCCACCGTGGTACCCGCAGTGTCCGCGGCTGCAAAACCTCCAGTTTCGAACGCCACCAAGTCGGCGACGAACTCGACAACGGCCGTCACAAAGTCCAAGTCTGTTCAACCGCCGGCAAAGAGGAAAGGATCGCTCACGGCGGTAATTGAGAAGCTGCGAGAGGGTGTTTCGGCCGGTGCAGAACCAGATAAGAAGGTTCTTTACGATGACATTCGACTGGCCATTATCCGCGAAGGCAACAAGCCGAGTACCCCGACGCGCGAGCTGTCGTCATCATCATCTTCGCTGTCGTTGAGCAAGTCTAGTATGTCCGCCACGAAACGGCCGTCGGACATAGCGAAAGAGCCGTCCGTACGCTTAGCCGTTCCCGTTCGTAAACTTCCGGTTCCGATTCCAGCCGGGTCGCAACTGTCTGAAGTCGGTCGTGGTCCTGTGGCCATGGTTCGGTTCACGGCGCCGCCAGCCAGCCCACCAACGACCGCCAGCGACCATCGCTCACATCACCCGCAGCAGTCCGACGTCCATCAGGTTCCGAAGATCCCGCGCGATCAAACGATTGCTGTCGATAAGCACCCAGGTGGGCTGCAGTCCCTGCGTCCCAGTATTTCCATTTCTCGTACTTCTGACGCCGAGGCGGTTGAAGCTAGCAGACTTTTGTCACAGCCCGTCATCCGTATGATCCGGCCTCCCGTTAGCGGCACAGTGCTACCAGCGCGGGCGTCCCCAGTGACATCTGAAACGTCTTCTCGAGCAAAAACTCCGGATGTAGCTCGACGAGGCGACCAGTTGGTCGATGCTTCGGACGATGTTTCGGACCGTCTGCAGCCGGCGCGACACTTCCTCGACGCAATGGCTCACAGAAGTCGCGTGTGCGATAGCAGCGTTGTCATAGAGCGAAGACTTTCACCACCGCGGTCACCATCCCCACCACATTCGACAGTTGCGTCTGGAACCGTGGACCTCACCCGGCCTAAATTCGTCGACGACAGCGGTAGATCGTCGTCCGAGGTGGTGTCTGGGTCTGTCTGCGGCACGCCGGAGCCGTCAAACGTGCCAGTGGACCTCTCGTCCGACACGAGGCAGCACGACTCTTCAGCGGTTCACTTTCGGACACCTTCCGACGTGAGTCTGCGGAGTAGCTCGACGCGCAGTCCGTCGGCCACTGGCAGTCCAGTAGCCAGCCTCATCATCGACTGTTATCCCGGGTCGCCGGTTCTGATGTCGGCGTCCACTGCCGTCTCGTCGCCCGTAGCGACTTCAGTGAGCGACGCCGCGACGTCGGTGCCTAGCGACGTTGACGAGTCAAGTCGTGCTGAGATGTGTCGGCGACAGTCAGCGTCCCCGACGATGAGCGTTGGAGACACATCGGCGACCGACATAGACGACGATTTGATGAACGAAGCACTGATAATGTCTGCCGATGTGTCAAACGAACAGTTGGGAAAGTTATAGTGGTGTCCTGTTATTCTCAGATGATCAGTCACTCAGTCATAAATTGTATTGCGTCTCCTACAAGGCGTGGATGGAGACGCTCGACTTAACGGTGTAATATATATATATATATATATATATATATAAGGAACGGAATAAAATGAAATTCATGTAAACTGGGTAAAATTCTAACGTAACTATTTAAAAGCACTGTTTAATTGTCAGGATTATACGATTGATAAGACCAGTGATATGCTTAGCCATCTCGAGTCATGCCGTGAGGCAATCGGCCTAAGTCCATTACTTAACGTCTCATACTGTTCCTTCCTCTGTATTTACGTGGATTACTGGGGTGGATACATTAAAACGGCAGACTAGGACCACGTGCAGTAGAAAGTCCGTAAGCGCCGGCTTGGGCTGCGGTTGAGGCTGAACGCGGGTCCGCCTGTAACGCACAGCGCCGCATATGCCGATAAAATCGGCGATAATGCATGCGGCGCTATACAGGGTGCCTTCCCCAAAATAAAGTAAGCCACTACAAAATTATGAAAAAATTAAAGTGTTCCAATGAGATTAGATTTCTTCGTCAAATTAAAGAAACGATCAAGTACTATAATATTATCTGTATTAAATATTCTCTGTGTGACCTACTTTTTGACGTCAATAACTATGCCTGACTTACAAAGTAGCGATATGTGTCACATACGTTAAATGATGTCAGCGCTCCCTCTGGCATCAGCTCGACGCAAGCTGTGAATTCCATTCGTAAACCACCTGTTAGTTAGATGGGTTGAGTTAGTAGAGTTTAACGCCCCACCCGACACAATATAGGTCATTTCGGAGGCGGAGTTAGTTAGATGGAGATTTATGTGAAAATGTCTTTGATTTCCATATTTTCTCTGTTTTTAATAATGATTTTGTCATATATAATGATTTTACCCATGTCGCAGCTTCACAAACACTGCAACTGATGATGTCACAAATTAGGTCACACATAGAATATTTAATATAAACTTAACATTATTTAGCTCATTTCATACCCAAAATTGATGAGAAATGTAGCCACACTGGCGGTTTTTAATACAATTTAATGATGATTCTTGATATTGGCTTACTTTTGGACAACCCTGTACAAGTTAGCCTTTACCTTTTACCGGTTTTATATAAATACGTGGAATGCATACATTTGTAACATATAGTTCGTAATATACATACACACGTTATTTTTTGGAGTCCCTTTAGGACAACCCTGATACGTTGAGAAACAATTCTGTGTTCTTAATATAATGTTTACGTCTTACCGTCTGCGAGTGTTGTCGAGTGCCAATGTCGGCTAGCAATCATGTTCTCACTAAGCTGTCAGTGACGCAGTCACGAGAACCATATCGAAACACGAAGGCCAATATCGTAGCTTGTAAATAAATTGTACAAGTCATTTTGCTTTAGTAGTTGTGTGTCGTGTTTTAAGAGATCCAGGTTTTTAAGCGATTGATCATACAGTAGGCTATTTGCGCGTAGTTGTGTGTCCATGTTTATGCAACTTTTATACTGGCTACTGTAAAGGTATAGGGATCCATGAACCATATCGTAAACTTGCCAGCTTAGTACCGTTACTGTTGTTGTAGTTGCATGCCGACGGAAACGCTTAACCGTTAAAACAATCGTGTTTATTTAACTTAATTATGTAATCAAGTTTGCTTATGTTCGCTGACGAATATTGATGTAATTTGTGTATGCTGTTTGTACTACTTGTGTTCGTATATTTATGAATTCCAGTAAACTTACTATTTCATGTAGTTGTTAAACAGGATGTCTTTCTGTTTGCTGTCCACGACATTGTCCGTCCGTCCGTTCTCTCCTGCCTCGATGAGGGCTAGAGTCAAGGGCGCGGTAACGATTTTTTTGATAGTAAACTCCTCCCCTCCCTCTCCTGATTTCCCCTTCCCATCCCAGTCTCTTAGAAGTAGACCCCTGAAATCCAGCTGAGCGTGCTGGGGAGTGCTGTAAGCTCCCCCAGTGGGATCTTGAGGCACAGCCCCAGCCGAAATCGAATTTGATTAATTTCAGATTCAAAGTATGCCATCTACGCTGTCTGTTTACAACATGAAGTTAAGAAATATTGGTATGGCAAAATGTAGTTTGCCCTAACATTCCCACTTTGGCAGGGCAACTGCTCTACCTGTGCCCCTTACGTTCCCGCGTACCTGGTACCGTAGTCATCTTGTCACTGTTGATTTGTATAGCCCATCATTGATAAATCCAATGTCTAGTGGGAACCTTAAAGCATCTTCGTTGGCGTTCGAGTTGCGGACAGGGTCCGGGAGATGTTTTCAGGCGGACCTACCAGCAATGGCAAGAGCCTGGTGGTCGTACGTGCTTAGTCGGTAACGTGGTACGTGCACAAAGGCTCGTAAAGCTGGCGCGTTCTTAACCGTGCAATAGTCGAACAGGCGGCAAGGGTGACATCCAGAGCCAAATTAAGCACTAGACTAGGGAGACTGGCAGTCTAGGATCCCAGGTTTCCATATCAAGTTTTACCAGTTGTCACGATGACCTGTAAAAAAAAAGAAACGACAGCACACTTGAATTCGGTTTTGATACGAATTTTGGAGCAACATAGAGGGGGATTTCCCAGCGGGAGAAGGCCCAACTTTTCCACGAGTTGACTGATCCACATCGCCCAGTCCACGAACTGGTTACAAAACTCGCAAGCATACCATTCACACCATTCACAGCAGCAATTGTTGCACATACAGTTGCAATAATTTGTAAACAATTAACACGGCGTCTGCCATAATATACTGACAGTCGCTTCATCAACATCGACACAATGCAGTTGAATGCACAATACTCTCAGTTCACTCACTAACAAAGGTCACACAACATAATGCTCAAGTGACAAATTAAAGACAACTTAAAATTAATCTCTAAAAAGCAAACACGTGCATTCTCTCGACTACCCGTCAACAACTGATGTTGCTGCTGTACTTCATCTGAAAAAAAAGAAAGCATATTAATAAACAGGTGTCGCACATGAACTTGTTAAAACTGAGATACACTAGGTAGTTGTAGCCACGTAATAAGCAAATACTGTACAGAAACATCGTCAGTTTAACATGTAGCCAGTAATGTCGACGGCGATTATGTAGCCATATGCAAGTTTCTATAGCTTGTGGTCGATTCTCTGACAAACTAATTTGTGGGCTGGTCAATTTGACAACTTCACTCAAAACAATGCGTAAGTGGGTGCAGAAAATATTTTTAAAAACACTGGGAGTCCGCAAATTAACCATCCAAGGATCGTCTAGCACGCGAGTTGACCAGTCCACAGATTATTTTGCCAGCGAGTCGTCCAGTCACCGTTCTGTCTCTTGAAAGCTCAGCTCCTCACAATTTAACGTCTCAACAGTAAAATCATTGACGACTAAAACACTCGTGGCAACCAGCCAGCTGCTCACGAAGCTGTCTTAAGCCTTGCAGTCGTCGGCGATACACAACAGCGCGAATTTCTGCAACGTTTTGCGTATGCGCAGCGCGGACAGGCGGGCGGCCGGAGCGTGATACCAGCATTCTTTCATCAGCTGCGACATCGCATGCAGTACCTGTCGACACATCATGCACGATCGTGTACTCAACAGTCGGCGGGATTTTTCCAATTTTATCCGAGTCTGCAAGAAACTGTCAAAGGAAATATTTTCATTCTCACAGGCAGTTAACAGACTAATCAAGAAAAATTTTGGTGGTGCTGCCACCAAGGCAAGGATAGAGGTGCTTTGCAATGTACACTATGGAGAAAATGTAGAAAGGAAATAAAACATGAAATAAAAGTTCAGTATAAAAAAAGATAAAACTACAAAGCTATTAAAACTATAGCAGTGCCTACAGTCCGTCATACAGGCACAAAAACATATTTATATCGGCAGAAGTCACCAAAAATAGTCTCTAAAGTGCTACATAATCTCACACGAAGTAGCATTTATGATGCGTCTACTTGAAAAAACTAAATTCAATTTGAGAGAAAAGTCAGACTCAAGTTACACAAAAGCCTTTAAATTAGTTAACTAAGAACTTTTCAAGCTATCAGGTAACTTTTTCTGTAACTGGTCAATAATCCATAATAAAGGACAAGGGTTTAACCGTATGGCAATCATACACAGTTTGCAAAACTGGAAACAATTTTATGAGGTGTTAAAACTCGAAAACAAATGGGCGCATAGAATAGGTACTTCACGATGATGATGAACAGGCCTTTTACAGCTCAGGTGCCCTTCAAGCCACCCAACAAACAGCGTATAGGGAATGGCCAAACAAATACATTCGTGAAGCAGTCGTATTACCTCGTTGCTCTGCCATCTGTTGGCGATGTCGGGACGTCGACGGTCAACAGCTACGACTCTTCGCATCTCGTCGTGTGTCGGATCAGCTGGTACCATGTCGTAGTATGGAAGCTGGTACTCTTCACATAATCCTGACAAGAAAAAAATAGTACACCGGAAGTA
>Ga0056115_1001610_pt1 | contig 10921 bp, 9 predicted proteins | sample WorMetOlspDAHAB1_FD_77007 | JGI IMG/M metagenome (GOLD analysis project Ga0056115, IMG submission 77007) | Marine gutless worms symbiont microbial communities from Max Planck institute for Marine Microbiology, Germany - Olavius sp. DAHAB.1 ... | reverse complement strand
TCCCTACCCTGCCCCTGTTAACGGGGTAAGTCGTTTGACCTACTTCAACATTTAATGTGGCGGCCTTTGTCGCTTTAACTCCGAAAGTTACAATACGCTGTTTACTTATATCCATGTTTATCTCGTAACTTACTGTGGCTGTTTCGCTTACGACAGGCTGATCTTGTTTTTCTGTAACTGACTATGTAGAAAAGAGGTTTATTTTGCCACAAAAAAACAGGAGAAAGTGCAACGTGTACAGTATTACGGCAGGCTACCACGCAGAGGGGTTAAAATACCCGTCTTTCCCGGCAGGCGCAGTACAAAGACGAATAATTGAAGAATGAAGTGCAGAAAGTAATGGGCCTCTGTGGGGGCACGCACGCACGTCGTCAGCTAATGTCAAGTAGGTGCACAGACTACGCAAGCAGACGGCATAGATAAACGAGACGGACGCTTGCATGCCAGGGCGAGCGATAGTCAAGAACGATGTGACGCCAGTTGGCCGTATACAGGGTCGGGTACAGTCGTAGCGCGAGCCAGGTGCAATGAGGGCAGGGGAAACCAAACAAAATTAAGGGAGAGAGGAGGAGGGTGGGCGTTGACGAGTAGTGATCAGGATAAAATTCTAAACTTAACCGAATGTAATTGGAAAAAAATGCAAAAGAAAAGTATTTTAATTGTCCAGAAAGAAGTCTGACCGAAGCCGAGTACTGCACTGCAATTTTAAAATTCATATCATCCTGTGCGTACAATACGCCCGCATTGACGAAACTTACACTGAAAGCTTGCAGCGTTAATTTCACAGAAAGTTAGTTGAGCCAAAGCCGAAAGTGAATAATGGTTCACTTCAAATGCAAAGTGCCATCCGCGTTGGGAATCGACAGCGACAAAATCCATCAACTGATTCAATTTTCGTTGAACTTGACGCCATAACGTATTGTGAGTCAACAGCTGGCAGTCCGTTCATCCGTTCTTCAGCCACAGTAGCAAAATATGCAGGTAAGTTTTTTTTCACAACTGATTGACTTTTCACATTCGCGGGATGTGACGGGAAGCGTGCAATGATTCATAATAATTTTATTTTCCCCTTGGGAGGTTCAGGTTACTGTTTTAAAGTGCCCAAATTACCCCAGTTTAGCCTACGAGGGGGAACCGTTCTCCCACTTGGATCCACCTACGGCGACTTACGTTGCTCAGAGGGCCTTGAGGCGGCGGCGTTGCAGACGGCGGCTGATAGTGGAGCAGCGAAATGCCGCTGTCGCCACTTGAATCTGCAGACACAAACAACCGTTATCACCCACTGACAGCGTAAGCAGCCTGGTAACTACAGATACTCGGGTATCATATGACCAATCAACCAACCGAAAAATAACTCGGTTGAAACCTCCGACAAAAAGGCCACGGTCGCTAACTGGTGAAGCAAGCGAAACGAAAGTGGACCTACAAGTGCAATGTCTAGTTTAGTGGCCGATGATTTATGCACACACGGTTGGCCAGAACACGTCAAATCCAAAATACTACTATAGCGCACACGTATGACTAGCAAACGGAAATCGTTTGGACGCATTAAACGGAGAAAAAGTTAGAAAAATGGGATAACGCAATAAAGTTAAGAGTTAGAGACGAGGACAAAAACAGAGCACAAGCAAAATCTACAACTCAGTAAACCGGAAAAAAAACCGAAAGCTAGCAAGGATCTGGCGCCACCCGGCCAGGAAACGAGGCAGGCTTATTCTACGGAATCCACAGAGCCAGCCCACTCGGTGGGGGAGGGGAGGGAGGCGGAACACTAACCCGAGGAGGAGCTTTTGGGTTTGACGAGCGGCGACGGAGGCAGTGGGAACGCTTCGTCGGGGCCGACAGTAATCCGGCAGCAGGCGGCGGCGGGGGCGAGCTCGGCTGCGGCGGCTGGGGCCTGACGCGAATAAGACGTGGACGGAAGGCGTCCTCGAGCATGCTGGACAACTGCAACGTCGTTGATAAGGTCATCTGTCGCGGCGGCGGCGGCGGTCGGCCACTGAGGTGGGCGATCCATTGTCTGCGGGGGGAACGAGTGCAACGAAGCACCGACTGACTTACAGTCTCGGCTCACTCGACCAGCTGCGCTGAACCCTATACAACACACGCAAACAGCAGTTGTGCAACAATCCTAATACGACAGTTTTCTGCAACTATCTGAGATAAATGAAATAATTTCAGCACTTTGCACAGTTGCTCTATAGCTTGTACGCACTGTAATATTTTTCTATGCAACTTGTTCTTCGTTTGTTCGTAGTATACTTTTTGTACGATAACAATAATAATAATAATAATAATAATAATACAGCTTTTTCAGTACATAGTTCTATATTCAACATATGTGTAGTTCAAAATGGATGACATAATAAATGTTTCGTCTGCATCCACGGACATTACGAATCAAACATCAAACGGAGAAAACATACGATTGATCGATTTGATATAGTCAGCCATGAAGAAATATATTAATAACTTACAGGCTTCATACGGCTATACAGAAATTCGGCGAGTATTTAAGCCTAATTTCCTCAGCAGGAAACTATTTTAACGCCATAATCATACAGAAAGTTGCTTATATGCATGTAGTGATATTACGCACAGACTGCACCAATGAGCCCAGATGAAGTATATAGGGCCCGGCCAAATAGTGAGGCCAAATATGGAGTGTGCTGACGCAAACCCTTGTATCGATAGTGTTGTCTGTCGTTCGCCGGCTGTTGCAGAGGGGCGCGCTCGCAATCGCTTCGGTCATTAGCAATGCACGTGGCAGTGTGAGAAACAACGACGAGATGCCTCTCGTAGCCGGAAAGAAAACACTCAGAGAGAGCAAACAAAATTCACCGCTGCTGTAGTTTTCGGGTCTAAAGCAAATAGGCCTCACACTGAGTATCTGAGTATATCTGGAGTCTCGTTAACGTCACGTATCCGAAACGCCGAAAAGTTGCATCATTCTTTAGCGTATAAGCAGTTTCAATACGTATAGCATATATAGGTCTAGGGCTCTAGGCAATATCTGAGAATCGGGCATTCAATGAGACTGGATTAGAAGTGCAGTTTCAGCGTTCACTCAGCTGAGTACAACATCCTGCGTCGCGTCGCCTGCGTGATACAAGGCACTGCGTGCTCAACGTGACGTGCGTTCGTCTTTTCATCCACTTGTTAGATGTCTTCGTAGTGTTTTCAACCAATCGATCGCCTCTCTTAGTATAGCATGCGCAGCCGTAGTCCTATATTGATGGTACAGCGTAGAGAACGCTCTTAATTCTCATATATGAATGCTGCACTGAAAACGACAAACTGGTGCACAGTTATCGCATCTTCTGCATGCAAACCAAAAAAGTCACTGTGGCAGAATGGAGCACAAGAAGACACAAGATAAATATTACTTGCTGAAATTATGCAGCCGAAGAAAGGTCATAGTTGAACTGACTGGCAGAAGACAGAGTCGGACGGTGGCGATGTAGCCCTCCCCCCACCCCTTTATACATTATACAGTCAGAGAGAACAGCTATACTGAATCTGCATGCATGAGGCTGTTTTCCTGTCTCTGTGTTCCGCGTGATGTTCACACACTCGCTATTACATAGGAGCACGTTGACATTATGGCGACGTGTTGCAAAAGTAATAGCACCTTTTTGATTTTTGCTGTTTTAGTTGTGTGATGTAGGCCGTGTCGCCGTTAAAGACCGTTTTAAACTGTTAAGTTTTTTTTACATTTACAACTCAAGAAGGGATGTCGCATTCTTCGCTTGTAACATCAATAAAAAGCCGAGGTTAAACAGAGTGTTTAATAATATCGACAGTATTTCGCACATCAAACATGGCACGTTAACCAGAGCCGTTAAGTGAGCACCGCCAGGCGCGAAAAATGAGATTCCACGAAACAGAGGCCATGCAGGCGCTGTATACCAGCGAGCGATATAACACGGAGGAGTGATGCAGTGATGCAGCAGCGACGGCGACATGACAGTGACAAGCATGTTCGTAACGCATTCTTTCTGCGCGCATGCAACCGCTAAAACCGTCGTAACGTTTCCGGCGCGGGTATATTTATTTAATATGAAAGTCGTACAAAAGTACACAAACAATGAATGAAGAAAAATAAAATATACACATTACTGCAAGCATAAAAACTCAACAATAAAATCCATTTCGTCCACGCTAAGCAAAGTCTGGGAGCAATATCCGTGACGCACGCAAAGCAGTTCTCTGAGAACACCAACGCGATCAAATACACAATTAGGCAGGCTGTCATACACACACTGAAACACGAATTTCTTATTGACAACTGGCATCTTATGGACAGAATGCCCAAAGAAATTAGACCAGCACTGCGCATTGCGCCCTATTGGAGACTTCATGCGTTGAAAAAATATGCCATTTCTCGTGATACCGTGACACGGTGATCAGAGCGCCCAATCGACGACGACGACTCAACTCAACTCGCGCCTACAGACAAAGTTCAAGCAGTCTGTGCGAACATGTTGCCACTGCGTACAGCACACGGTGTATTTTAAACTTGTTTTTAAAGTTTTTTTCAAGTCCTCGCAGAACTGCATCGGACTGAGTTCGCCAGACCTGCAGAATGACTTTTCGGCACACACTATAGCCCAAATTCCACTTGGCTGGTCATGTCACGTCTCGATACGACTCGACATGTTCGACGTGTCAAGCGAGTCGAGACGAGCGTGTCGAGCCGTGCTTTCCAACATGGCGGACGGCGAACAAGCTATAGTGCTCGACTGTACAAGTTTAGTCGTTTTATGCTCTTACATATACGAAGTCTGGGAGCAATATCCGTGACGCAATTGTTCTGTCAAGTGAAATAAATTAAATAAATGTATACTTTAATAAATTAGTGAATAACTTACATATCATAACTTTATACAAATTACACAACAAACTATAAGTTGCGAGTCACGCCTGTCGTGCTCGTCGTGTCGAGTGCGTCGAGCCGTGCTGTTCGCCAAGCTCGACACAACCAAAATGCATGGGCTCGACACGTCGAACGTGTCGAGTCACGAGTCATGTCGTGTCGAGACGTGACGAGCCACGTGGAATTTGGGCTTATGCGCTGGCGCACTGCACTTGCGTCTGGAGCGCGGATGTTATAGCGAGACGAGGCGCAACGGTTCACGCGAACACCGTACAGCACTGAGCACGCCACATACTGCAGCAACAGCCGTTTCTGCTACATCTATCAGACAGACACCGTTACAGTTGGACTTCACACACTCGCGCATACGATGACGCCACGCAACTGATGATGGTTTTGCAGTCGACATCAGCCACATCCCTCTAGATCAGTAAGCCCAACCTCAACAGACTTTACACTCGACGTACAGACGTGCCACTCTGTTCAGCTCATACACGCCATCGTCGAACATCGTTGTCGTACATTACACACACGCGCAGCCGCCTCAGAGCTCGTTATCAGCAGACGTAAGGCCGCTACGACGATCCCGTGTGCACTGCTAGTCTGCTACCTGGCAGAAACTACAGGCCTTACTCGGCACTTAGGCGTCGATCATACTGCAGATCTGTGGAGCAACACACAGTTGACGAATAGCACACATCAGCATCATCATCATCATCATCATCATCTTCATCGCCGTTTATTTTGCCAATGCAAAAGCGCATACGTACCCGATAATTTTTAATGAAGGGTGTTCAAGCGGGACGGATCGGGAATGTCCGAAAAGGGAGCCAAGCCCGAGGGAAGTCCCGCAGTGTGATCCAGGGGCAGAGCCCCAGCAGGACAAAGTCCCCAGGAGCAAAATGTTAAATTAGTGAACAACTGCACGGAACAGTATTTCTGAACGTACACAAAATAAAAAATTGAAGATTTAAAAACGTGAAGGCTTGAATCAACTGACCCCCTTCCAGTGCAGCAGCATATATAGGCGACACGACAGAGCGTTTGGCGTATAGGACCACGACCCTGCATGCAAACAATCTGCTGGCGGACCTCAAACAGCCAGACAGCCGATTCAGACCGTCGCTGATGACATTTGCATGTGGGTAGTTAGTTAGTTTAACCTCATGCCAGTGGTCATCAACAAAACTGTCGTGCAGCAAAACTGAACTGATTAAACGTTGCACGAAAACGGAAATCCGTTGAAATTATTTATCAATGAAATGTTAGCAGAGCAGCCTCACACAAACATACGCACATATGACAATAATTCACGACACGGCCACAGCAGTCATTCATTGTACCGTGGCTATACGACACGTCATCTGTTGATCACACTGCGAGCTTGATGCAATCGCATTCGCTGCCCGCATTCGCTGGCCAATTAATTGCACGCACGCACGCCGCATGCTGCGTAAAACGCTATCATAACACATTTCGTCGAGTTGCATACGCCCAATCAATGAGTACAGCCTAGTGTCGGCCTTCGCAGACATCATTTTACTGCATGCTGACAAAAATAAGACAGAGGAAAAATACACTACTCAATACCACCGCCCCTCTCCCTAAAAACTGGTAAACGTTCGCTTTAGTTAGGGTTATGGTTGACATAATCAACAGCCAGCTCGAGGACACGGAGCGAGTTGCACACTACAAGCTCAAAGTTACCACGACTATAGTGGTTTTTAAGACTAAAAACTTTACATGACTACACTTTTACTATCATTAGCTTTACACGTTAAATAATTCGTCAGTCACCGTACGCGAAAGGACTGAGCTGCAAAAGTCTTACGCAATCCGTGGCTTAATCACGCATAAAACGGACCCGGGTTTTAAAAAAGTCCTTTGTTAAGTGACTGAGTGAAAGCTATTACACTGCGGTCACGACAGACGCATTTGCTCAAAGCTGGAGAGTTAAATAACTAACCGCTACGAAAGCCTTTTTCGCTTTTCCGGTTCCCACGGCAGAACACGCACGACAGAAGAAACATCTCTAGGAAAAGCATGTATACGGCAGTTTACAACGCAGCGTCAAACTAGCACTCCACGAAATCTCGGCAACACAGAAACGTGCCGTCTGCATAAAAAGTCGTGAGTTTGGACTGATCTGGTTGGCTCTCGAGACGGTGGCGACCCCACCCGACAGCAACCGCATGCCAACACTGTAAGATTTGGCGCCAACCGAGTCGAACAGGCAGCCAACGCGAACCGTGTGATGTCAGTCTTCGACGCCGATCTGCGCTGCATCAACCGCGCTCTTGCCGCCAATGGCGCCAGATAGCGCGCTTAACAATGAATACTTGTTGACATGCATCCAACGGCAGGCGAGATTTCGACGAGATTTTTTATACACAACATAGTCGTTCGTACAGTGGCGCCGACTCCATGGGCACTGGGAGGGGGAGGCACGTGCCCCCACTTTTACAAATGGCTGGACACGGGGGGGCGCCGTGAGTAGATGAACAGCAAACATGAAACTGACCAAACTGTACTGACCATCACGAAAGCGCTCACAGGTCCAAAACGACTAATTGTACTTGTATGAGCCAAAAAGTGGAGGGGCACGACCAAAAATCATTTTTTCCGGCGCTTCGCTCCGGACCGGTGCCCCCCCCCCCTACTTTGAAATTCGTTCCGGCACCACTGCGTTCGTATACATCGTTTCGCAGCTCGCTGCAAGACTGGCGTTACCGGTCGGTCAATGAAACATTGAAACCGCTGGTACTGAGCTCGTTTTTTTCCTGCAGCGTATGTGCGGTGTCTACGCGAAACGTAAAAATGTCCGCCTGCACACCCACACAGAACGCCGGAAAACGCGACAGTTAAACCAGCCGACTGAAAAGCGTATGCAATGAAACGGAATACTGATAATAAGGTACGACAAAAAAGGTTTCGTGCGAAAAACACGCCTGTTTTCTCTCATCGGTGACACCACGTCGACTTCGGCGGAAAGACGGAAGTCATATTGTCGTAGCACCGTGAGCTACACCACTGAGCATCACATTGAATTGTAATTGTTGTAATGCCGACCTACGCAGCACATGAAGAGAATAACGTTGAGGCACAGAAATCCTCACAACACCCGTCCCCTAAAATGATTTCGCATTCGTTGCATGATAAATGCCGGCAAGGTCGAAAGTCCTTGATTTCGGTCCTTGAACTCGAGTCCTTGTTAACACCCCTGTTTCATTTGCACCAAGATACGAATAGCCTATACGCTCGCAGGCAAACTGCAGTGAAATTTTGTCATTGACACACGCGCAGCGATTTCACAAACAAAACACAGATTATCTGCACAGTTGTGTATGCTTATTTGTCCCCTGGTGGATAGGCCTACATTATTCTGCATCCGATAATTTGTGCTAACAATTTTTTTTGACATGACGGCGGGGCCCCCAAATGCCGGTGGGCCCTCGTGCATTGCACAACCTGCACAAGCCACTGCTACGCCACTGCAGACCGCCTGTATACCCAACACAAACACAGCGAGACTGCACTGTGACACATGGGCGCAGATCCGGAGGTGAACAGGGGGCATGCCCCCTACTTTTTTGGGAGGGGTAGACATTTACATCACAGTTTTCGTTTGCTTGTTGCTGCTTACATATTTTACTCGATTTGGTAAAAATTGTCGCCAGATTGTAAGCCTAAAATGCACCAAATTCAATTTCGGCTGAGGCACTGTCCCAGGCCCAGCTAATGGGGCTTACAAAAAAAGTAAAGTCCAACTATTTTATAGTGCGCCCGCAAGTTGACCAGAGAGCTGATGGCCGACTTAGTCTGCCGCACTTAGGAATTTTTGTCATTCACACGCGCTAATTTTTTTTAATTTAAACTGATTTATATAGCGCCATAAGGTTGTAACACCAGAGGCGCTGGAAAATGTGTGTGAACAACTTGTCCAAAGTTGCACTCGACAGTGCAGCGGCTGGGATTTGAACCCGCGACCTTTCAGTCGCAAGTCCAACGCCCTAACCACTGCGCCACCGAGCCACACAATACTCCCCCAGACCTCCTATAGTTGGATTTAAGTGGGCCTAATTTTAAGGGCAGGGTGAGGGAAGGAGGGAAGAACGGGGAGGGATTAAATCTGGTGCCCCCTCAACTTTTTCTTGCGGATCTATACGCCCCTGCTGTGACACGTCGTTCCTCCACTGCATCGCCGGTTACCATTGGACAACGAGAAGTGCGAAAACGAACTAATCGTCTGACCTACGACACTCGCTGCTTGTCGGTGGTCGCAATAAAGGCCCGACAAGAGCGAACTGTCTGTGCCACCGGGCGTCATAACATCGCCGAACTGAATACGGCGCAGCAAAAACGAGCGCCAGAGCAGTGTGCCTCGCCAATGACGGACGGGACGACCGACGCTCGGCGAATACTGTAGTCTACCGCACGTCCGAATTCATATGTTATTTGCGGTTTGCGCCGCTGCCTAAAGCCCTCATCTAGCATCGGACGTCGCAATCGACATAATGTACGAGTGCCATCAGCAGATAGACAGCGGCAATCGACGGCGCACGCAGCGGCGCAGAATTCGCGATGTCTGTATATGTGTACACAGCTCCGACATGTGTGTAATGCGCGTGGAATCTGTATCGGAATTATCCAGTCAGCACCAGACGCAGAGCGAAAAGATCCAAAGCTGTCAGCATCCTAATTATACAATACAATACAATTATAATACATGTACTACGACTGTCCACTGATATGTGTCCTCCATATGCGTAGAAACGCGACTCTGTCGTCTCCAATTTTTCTGATAGTTTTATTCTGTTTTTCTTCTCATTTTTCAGTGGTATTTTTTACATAGATTGGAGTCGTATGATCAGAATTAGCGATGATTTCAATAATTTGATACATGTCGATTGTCGAACGCTGCGTATGCTGAACGTGACAGGGGCATGATTTGACAGTGCAACAGCGTTGCGTGTTAAAAGGTCAAACGTCGAAATTTTTCTGCGATAATCAATATCGGTCAGTGTAGCACACACACCATATAGATCGCATACCCGGAGCACCGATTTACGCGGGAATAACATCCCATTTTGACTGATAAAAACAGCCGACAGTCACTCATCCATCCGACAGTTCAATGTTACAAGCCGCGTATAGTCGCGACAGCCGACAGCCGACAAGGTGCGTATTCTTCATCGCGTGTGATGCATGAAACGCCCTACCGTACCAATAAGCCGCTGCATTGAAGTAAAACTGACTAAAATTATCCCGCGTTCTAAAAAGTTACCAAAACTAGAGGCGTATATTATGCGCGACACGTAGGTGGTAGGCCTACAGAGACAAAATGACGTCACTGCCACCCATCGCACTTCTGCTGCTGCAAACTCGCGTAAAATATATTGTCCGTGAAAATTCACGTACACGTAGACGTAGAGAGTTGTCAGGCGCAGGTTGAAGAACCTCTTTTCCCGCCTCTCAATTACACACTCAATATATTTTATAATAAAAATTTTGAACTAGCTTCAATTCGGCTTCCGGTTCCATGAATTTCAGCATGATAATCATAATCATATAATACATCTTGACTCTTCCAGGAGTTATAGAGACGACTCTTAAACGAATTAACTGTATCAGCATGTACAACATGACTCGGCAGGGAGTTCCAATTATTAATCACTCTATTTGTAAAAAACGTATTTACGTAGATCGTATCTTGCCCGAAATTTTTCTAAACGAAGGTCACGCCCTCTTGTTACGCTAGAATGTATAGTCCGGTTAATATTGGTGCTGCACAACTATCATATTTCCCTGAGACTATGTTAAATGTCTCGATCATATCTCCTCGTAGACGTCTATAGTGTAGTGTAGGTAACTTGCATGCTTTCAGTCTATCACAATATTTAAATCCTTTGAGTTCAGGCAGTAGTCTAATTGCCTTTTTTGTACCTTCTCTAAATCTTCAATATCTCCCTTTCTATATGGGGTCCACACACTACTACAATAATCAAGATGGGATCTGACCATGTTCTTATACAATAAAACCCCGAG
>Ga0056115_1001609_pt1 | contig 10923 bp, 7 predicted proteins | sample WorMetOlspDAHAB1_FD_77007 | JGI IMG/M metagenome (GOLD analysis project Ga0056115, IMG submission 77007) | Marine gutless worms symbiont microbial communities from Max Planck institute for Marine Microbiology, Germany - Olavius sp. DAHAB.1 ... | reverse complement strand
TTTGTCCAGTTTATTTTAGTTAGCATTTCTACACAGCACCTCGTGTCTACAACTTGTAATGCACTTTTAGTCACATTTCTGGATTTTTTGGCCCGCAGATTTGACGGCGTGACAAAGAATTTCAAGCTGTACTACGACAACCAGCATTACGTCGGCGAGAAGCGTTTCGACACGATACAGGACCTCGTCGCAGACGGTCTGATCACGTTCTACCTTGAGTCGAAAGCGGCTGACTACATCGCCGGTTTGTCGAGCGAGTCCAACTACGCCGAGTCGCCGTACGTCGCATACAACACCCAGAAGCGGTTCCAGATGGCGGCTGCGTCGGGCCCGCGGAGGACCCCGGGAAAACCCAGCGGAGATGCTGCCGCCATGCCGGCCAATCAGAGGCCGGCGTCGACGTCCGCAGCTGAGGACGGGGTACCGGCTCGCGGTGCCCGGGCGGCGAATATTCCGGTGGAACGGACTCGCCTGTCACAGATTGCCGAAGCGCGGCGGTCGCAGGAAGTCGCCGCAAACCGGCCTCTCCCGTCGTCACACGCCGGACGGCTTTCCCCGCCGCAGTCCGGGGTTTCCCCGGTGGCAACGTCGGGTGGAAAAGCCGCACCATCTGCAGCCGGTTCCCGCCACTCGAGAGCAGGTGTTGAACCATCTTTGCGGCCGACATCGAATGCTCCGGGCCAGAATGCCGTCGATAACGTGGTGTCCGCAGCCCAGGATGTTCGCGTTACAATGTCCACCAACACTGATGGACCGGTATGCAGTCCGTTTGTCCATTTATGTGAAGTTTATTTGTCAAATCATTTGCAGAAAACATTGACCGACAGGTGAACGCATAAAAACAGCACGCAAACACAAAAAGCATATAATGTAAATAAAGTGATGAAATTTATTAATCAATAAGTTGATCATGTTGTTGTTGTGAATTTGTGGCATTGCGTAAATAAATAAATTGTTAATTGAGTGATTCGGTCTGGTTCCACGCTCTCAGGTAGCTCTCTCTTTAGTCCGTCAGTAGACATGGATGTTTATACGGTGCCACCTACAACAGTCACGTTTTAGTGCACAGTGTTAATCAGTTGATTAGTTAATTAATTTGTTAATTAATTACTTTTTCGAGTCATTCCAGCATTATTTTCCATCTTTTCCCTTCCGGCAACATTTCTGTGTATCTACACACACTTGGCCTCTCTAATATGATTTTCAATCTGTTTATTAACACCATATCTATGTACACTTGTAATAGACAAGAGATGAACTGTTGTTGATTTTGTTTATTGGTTCAGCATTTGCATTAAGTGTTAAATAAATTTTCGTTTTTTTCTTCGCACTTCATTACAGAACATGCAGTATGCTCAATGCTTAGGCCACCTGTAAATATACAGACATTGTTTGATAGATTGATTGATTGATTAACCACTGAAGGAACCAGTTATTTATCAGCATCATAAAGTGAAAATTTCTGCTGTGGCTCTAAGCAACAGTATTTGCTGCAAGGACTCCTCACAGCTAGAGAACATATGTCATTGTCATATTAGTGTCAAGAAAATTTTTTTAAATGTATAATATTTGTCTCAGCATTGATGAATCACAGTTTTGTTAAGTTCAACAATTTGCTCGTATGTTTGAAATTCATGTGCACATATGCATTGTAGATTATGGCGAGGTCTGTTTTCGCCCTGTCGTATAAAGTCGTCGAACCGCGTGAAATATGTGTGTGTTGTGATCGTTGCAGATGTTGGAGGATTTTGCCACGCCTCCGAGTTCACCGCCACCAGGTGGCGTTGCCGGCATTCCGCCCGAAGCACTGAGACACCACAATATAAAGGCGAGCAGCGTCACCTGGTGCACGGATTACCTGGAGGTGATGGGCTGCGAGAAGCAACACAACTTCAAGGTGTGCTGTGGCTTTTGGAGTCGCCACACGGTGGCTCAGAAAAAAAACATACCACTGCAAAACATTTTAGCTGCAACATTTTAACGACGTACATAAAACATTCCCTTCTGTAATGTTACAGATGTTGGCTATGCACAGAAATTATCAGATTGCTTATATTTTTTTGACAGTTGCTAGATAGTATTTTCTATCGTGATGAAATATATAATAGACCCAGATCTGTTAGCCTTTTTTGTTTCTGTGTGAATTGTACAGGGTATACAGTGTAATTTCTTTTGTGCAGTCTGGACCTAACCTACAGTTTGATGAAGTTGATGAATCCTGTTTTCCATAGTACCTAACTTTGCCGACAACTTCTATTCTTTTTTTAGAGAACAAGTTCATTCTGGTTACTCTCTGCAGCCGCTAATATACTGCAAAAAAACTTTATACGAAAGACCACTGATCTTAACGATACACACTTTGTACTAAAATTGTTGTACAGATACAGATACTAACACGTAATTGGTCGTAGAATTTTAGTCTTTGTCAGCATTTGTTGACTATCATAGCAGGTCGCAGTGGTCTAGTGGTAACACTCTTGCCTGCGGCTCGAGAGGACCCAGTTTCGAATCGCGCTGCGGGCAAAAGTTTGTGTTTTCACGAAAATCAGTGCGATACGCAGCTTTGGGTATGGGCTGCACACTGACTGCAGTGCCTAGGACGACTCAGCCTTCCACCCTCCGAGGGATGGTAAATGAGTATCAACCTTATGGTTGAGTAATAATACATGGCGATGGGCGAATGTTCGGCCTACAGCAGCCTACAGGCGGACTCAGAGGTCAAGTTTGCAGCTTGGCCTAAGAGTTGGCGTCCACCTGGCGCTGACCGACTTTGGCCCAGAGGAACCACAGTGAACTCTCGCATATGGCTAGCGCCGTAGATGACAGCACTATAAATATCGTTGTGGTTATTATTATTATTATTATCATTATCATTGTACATGTCTTATGTGCTGGACTGCGGCTGTGTTGGCAGCATAGCTCAGTGGTTAGGACGCCGTTCTTTGGCTGACAGGCTTAATTTTCTCGGTGTCCGATCTATGGTTGACACTATGGGTCAGCCAACTCAGCCTTCCATCCCTTCAGGGTCTTTAAATAAGTAGTAATCCATGTAATTACATGGATTACAGGGTGAAGATCATTTAATGGTAAACTAGGGCTGCATGCATTTGTGTGGCTAAATGCCAAAGTCCGTGACCGTGGGCTTGGGCTGAGGCCTAGGCTGTACGCCAGCCCCATCTGACGACATTGGCACTATATAAATAAACCTTACCTTTAAATTTTACCTTTTAATGCTATGCTATGCTGTACAATTTGTTGTCCATTATGTTTGAATTGCGTATAAATCGTACTGAAACCTGATTAATGTGGAGCTGATGTGTGTTAAAGTGTGATTGAGCGAATGCGTGTGTTATGTTCAGCGATTGATTGAATGCGTGTGTTATTTTCAGCTGCACACTTTCAAAGGTCCGCACTGGTGTGACTTCTGCGCCAATTTCCTCTGGGGTCTCATTGCTCAGGGTGTCAAATGTCAAGGTGAGTTTGCTCCACACATATGTGCACACTGTGTTCTTTTGCGAGAAATTTTTTGTTAACGCGTGGCAGACTGCAAGACCGAGTTGTGCTGTGAGTATTCTTTGTCCAATTTTGTTTGTTCATCCCGCACTACTTCCCATCCACACACAGTTCAAACTCACCACTCTGGTTCACTAGGCGCTGTCTGGACATGCTCCAATCTACCTGGCTGACGACTGCTGGCGCGTCACCAATGTTCGCCCAAGAAGACTGTGCTGGACTGACACTCGTATGTTACTCATCAGTCGAACGTGCACCAACTTCTGCGACAGAGCCTTCAGTGCAGCTGGACATCGTGTATGGAACTAACTGCCAACAGACCTCAGACAGCCGGACTTGTCATAGAGTCGTTTCAGGCAGTCGCTGAAAACGTTGTCATTTGGTCGGTGGACTCGGAGTGCAGTGTGAATCTTACGTTTAACTGACTTTCAGAAATCCTCTTACTTGCAGTCAGTCAGTCCATTTGCAGTCTATAAATGATGACACCATGCTGTTATTCCACTGGAAGCAAGTCTGTAATTTACACACGGTTGAACTTAACTCATGGCACTGCAAGCTGATGCTTTTGCCTTCAGTTGGCCCAATGCTTAACTTGCCAGTTAGTTATTGTTTATAAGAAGGCCTTGAAAAGTTTGGAATTTAGCTTGAGAGCCAATCTGAAAGTTGACTGGCAAGCACTGCAATGTTTACTGTTGGTAGACGAACCGACTGCTTTTGTTGTACGATGTATAGATTTTGGAACAATCACGGGGTCTTGAATTTTCAGACGAAAAGGCCTTGAATTGCATCGGAACCGCAGTGTTTAGTGTGTTGTGTCGCAGACTGTGGCTTGAACGCGCACAAGAAGTGCTCCGAGAAAGTTCCGAACGACTGTCTTCCGGACATGAAATACATAAAGCGGATGTTCGGCATTGACCTTACCACTCTCGTGAAGGCACAGAATACGCTGATTCCGGCCGTCGTTGAAATGTGCATCAAAGAGATCGAAAACAGAGGTGTGTCACTCACCACCGAGTTTGTTTCATTAAGTAAGTAAGTAAGTAAGGTGATTTATAAAGTGCAGTTTTAACAGGGATTACCACTATGCTTCAGTCTATCCCATGTTTGTGTTTAGTTTATTTTGCAAAGATGTTTTAAGAATGCTTCGGTAATGGTACATTAAACGTTTTTTGTCGTAACTGCCTCATGTTTAAGGCATAATATTAAATATAGCCTGAACAACATCATGTTTAACTACATAGAATATTTTACCTATGATATATATATATTTTACCTATATATATTTAACATCTGTGTCTATGGTTTGCGTAGACGAATATAGACACACGACTGTCTCAAATGGCTGTATGACGGGTCTGGCTATTATTATTGTTTTTATGAATATTACTACTACTACTATTATTTTACCGTCATAATTTGTTGATTTTATTGATATCTGGGGTGTTGGCATTTTTTTGCGTTAGGTGTGGCGTCTGAAGGCCTTTACCGGGTCGCTGGTTTCCACGACGACGTGGAAGCAATCAAGATGGCTTTTGATAAAGGTGATTAAACATCTGTTTCAGAAGAACATCTAATAGCCCAATTTTATAATTTATTCATGAATATGTGTGCAAAAGCTTAGATGTAAATTTTTTAATACATCCTTCAATCTGTCACATGTCTGTGTTGAGTTTATTTTGCAAAAGATGTTGAAGACCGGTTCGGTTATAGTAAATTAAATGTTTTTTTTTGTTATATAAGAAGTGCCTCCTGTCTGGACAACAATAACAACAACGTCGTGTTTAACTACATAGAATATTTTACATACAGAAAATAGCAGGTTATATATGTCTATCATTTTGCATAGATGAATAAAAACACACCACTATATGGTATTAACAGTTTTAATGGTTTTTTTCGTTTTCTGTCAGATGTTTTTGCTATTTTTATTTTTATCATTCCTTTTTGTTGTCATAGTTGGATATGGATCACTCGGCCATTACAAGCTGAGCCCATCAATAGGCCCACTGCTCAAGCCACACAATGGTGTGTGTCGGCAGAAAGCCGAGACAAATGCGGCGAGAATTCTTTGTCCAGTTTATTTTATTTTGCTGGCAACACTGCACTTCCTGCCCACAATCCACTAATCTTACCTGCTTTTTTTTCTACATTTTTGCACATTATGAAGTGCCTCTACCCACACCTTGTAGTTGGTCTGTCACTGATGTGTTTGTTTGGTTACTATCCGTAACGTAAATTCAATTCTTTTTGGCTGGCGTCTTCAGACGGCGAGCAGGCAGACATTTCGGTGGATCGCTACGACGACGTGAACACGATCGCAAGCGTGCTCAAGCTGTACTTCCGCCTGCTTCCAATTCCACTCATCACCTTTGACATTTACTTCAAACTCATCGATACGCTACGTGAGTTCATAAATAATAATAATAAAACGACAATTTATAAGGCGCAGTAACATGGCTCGAGTCACTACAAGGGCGCCGTACAATGTTCGTTGCTCGTACTCTGCGAAACAGACACGGTGGGCATAGGAAGAATGACCACTGTTGACATAAACTGTCCAACTTGTTCGGTAGATGCCGCCTTTGGAATTCGCTGCGTTTCTCGAGCCTTCGGAAAGTGTTTGAACAGGGACTTCGGTGTTGTCGTAAGGTTTTCTTGTTCAGCTTTAAAGCGCGCAAATATCAGAGAAATGCTGGAACAAGTCGACACAAAATACTAGCGTTCTTAAAAGGAAATATATATATAAACAAAACGTGCAAAAATGCATTTTCTACAAGTGTTTGCGTGTCGTGCCACTGACTGTCGCCTCACTGACTGGTTTTAGGAAACGCCTGCCGACTCTTACCTTTTGTTGTTCCTTCTCGCAAGCACCTATAGTGCATGTGCAGTGAACATTTTGCAGTTGGGGAAAAGCCTGAAATTTGTCTTCACGGAAAAAAGGGTGTACCTTTTCTGCCATTATTAATGCGATTATTTCACCTGCTTCGCGCGAATTACAGCTCACACGCATAGTTTGTGGGGAAGAGTTTTTTTCATATATTTCGATGCCAAAAATTTGCCTTCTGGAATAGTCGCGGAGTTCATTCTATTTTCAGAAAGTGGCAGTCAGAGCAGCGTCGTGTGCAACCGATCTTACCTTTTCTTTGTAGTGGATTGTCATAGATGACTCTGACCAGCGCAGAGACCACAGTTTGGCTCCATTTCTCAAGTGTCGGTCATCGTGTTGCTTATGCCCACCATGTCGTTTCGGTGTTATGTCCACTGTGGTGTGTTGTTGCAGGACGAGAGGACATCGGCTCAGAGCAGAAGCATGACATGGTCCGCCATCATCTGTCGCAGTTGCCACCAGCCCACTACCACACACTGAAGTACCTCATGGCTCACCTACACCGGTCAGTCCTGGTCTCTGCTAGTCACTTCCGTGCACTTCGTACATTTGTAGTGCGCTGCTCTAACAGCCTAGTTAGTTACTTAGTAAACGAATACGATTAACATGGCGTAAGGTGGCAATTTCGCTTCTAGGCCACGGGACATATTGAAAGTTAACGACGTGTAACGCAGGTGCAATGGTGACAGTAGTTCAGTCTGTTGTGATGCGGCGATGGGAAAACTCCTGGAGTAGTCGACTGTCTTTAAATGAAGACGTGTAACAACGGCGACGATGTGACTTGTGTCGATGACGCAAAATAGAATAACCCCCCTGAAAAAGTATCAGCTGAAACTGGGAACGTGCGGTCGCCAATGTGTTGGTTGGACGCTGTGCGCGTCTGATTATGACGAACGAAGTCGTTGCCTCGATTTGAGATCGGCCATGAGTTGTAGGTCGTCAGCTAGACAGTCACGAGTGCAATGCAGTCAAATTATGCCTGTATAGGCCAAATGGAATAGCGACATTTTCAGTCTGCATTGGAATTGTCCGAGTGTCAGGATTGCGTCACGGAACGATTGAGGTAGTGAGTTCCAGCTTGTTGGCCCCGATACTGAAAAAAAGCAAAGTCCGTAGGTTGGTTTGTTTTTCGCGGGACAGCCAGGTCACCGGGGGTTGAGGAATGTAGTCATTGAGTGAGTGAGTTGAGTTTAACTGTGCCCCACTGTACATAGTTGCGGTCATTTCTGGAGGAGGCGATCTTGACTGCCAGTCGCTTAACCGATACTGACAAAACTAAACGCCACAGGAAATATGTTAAATGAATGTCGAGTTTTGGTCCCAGCCTCGGTTGTACAAATATTTTTGTCGTGGCGGAAGGTAGGTTTGCGTTTTGATTGCGGTCAGTGTGGTTCATTCACGGTCCTCTTACAACCGTTTTGTCTTCTCTGTAGATCCCCGAGAGCTTAACATTCGCTTAGGATAGCTATGCTGCTGTTATCGTGAATGGCCTTTATAGTGCTGATGTGCCATTAGGAAACTGCTCACTCGCTAGAACGGTTGGGATTTGGACTCGTGACCCTGTTGACAGTTGTGCGTGTGTGTATGTTCGGTGGGCAGGGTGTCAGAACACCAGCAGTCGAACATGATGAGTGCGGAAAACATGGCGATCGTGTTTGCTCCGACATTGCTGCGTTCACCCGAGACGGACCCACTCATCAGTCTGTCGGTCGTCAAGTATGAGCGAGAACTCATCGAGCTGCTCGTGCTTCATCATAGCGTCCTCTTCGACTGACCATCACACCACCCTATGATCGCATGTCTGATGGTGGCTTCGACTGACCATCACACCACCCTATGGTCGCATGTCCGATGGTGGCCCCACCTAGACCCATCTCCTAATTTAAAACCATCTCCTAATTTATTCATATATGCAAAACCAAAAATACAGATGTTTAATGTATCCTTCATTTTTATCACGTGTTAAACATTCTATCTTGTTGATATCTGATGTTATTGTGGTTCGTCATTTATGTGCACTGTTAAAACGTGGCATTTATATGACTAGAAAAACGTTTAATGTACCAAAATCAAACCAGTCTTGAACATCTTTTGCAAAATGAACTAAACATAGAAGATTTTGCATTCGATAAACTGAACATTGATATCTATGGTTTTGCATATATGAATAAATCGGCCTATTACACGGTCAAATATCTGCCGATTTTGATAATATTAAGTGCACAGCAACTTATTGTGTAAATGTTGGGGTTGAATTCAAGGCTGGCTGAACTTGAAACGGCCTTGAATTCTGAAACACTCGTTGCTAAATGCTGGAATTGTTTGCAAAAATGAGAAAATTGCCATGTAAAGTTTGGAATTTACACCGAGAGCCAGTTAGAAGTTTGACTGAGGCAGATTATAAATTGACAACAAAAACTGTTTATTCGAAACTGCTGCCGGATGTTGTTAGAAAGTGAGTTTTCGCGACTTTTCAATCTCGTGTCGCTACAGTGTTGGCGTGGTGGGAAGTTTCATAACCTTGTGGTGTCAAATTTTCGGCGGATACTGTGTGCCGAAGATTATTAAGGTCGGCTGATTTTTGACCCGAGTTCCCCCCCCCTCCTCCCTCCTCCCTCAAAAAAACTGGAAAATGTGGTTTGGGATCACAGTGTACATGATAACATGTAGGTGATGTACTCACAGTATTGAGCGTATGCGCGAAGATGTATGCTATAGTGGATGTTTGAAAACTAAGTCATGAGGCAGTATAAACTGTGCCACAGCTGGTGCAAATATGTGCATAATATTGTACGTTGTAAGACACTTTTAGAACATTTTTTACGCGACCTGGCACTAGGCGACTTCGTTTTATTACATGCATTTGTAATATGCTTAATTACTAACTAAACATAATCGGATAAATAGTATTGGAATACTCATCAGCTCAAAACGATCTTCTAGTTTATTTATTTATTTGTCAGACGAATCGTGCACAGTGCATCTAAGTAAAAGTTTACATAGATAATAACAACAATATTAACAGTAAAAGTACGATAGAACCAACCGTAGAAAAACGGAAAAAATAACGGTGGCAGAAATGCAGTATTAACATAGAATGTTCGAAATGCCAGAAAAAAATGGCTGTACCATTTGACCTAATTAGGTGTGACGCCATGACACGATATTATTTATTGTGTAATGGAGCCAAAGCAGTCACTTGCACTTGTGAACAGCAGGGGATGTTAAACTGGCTGTTTTTCGGGTGGGGGAGTTTGTTCCTTGTATACCCTGTAAACGGCACTGTATGGTGTGATCCCTGGTTCATCTGGACGTCTGCATTCTGTTGTCTCGAAATTGGTTGGCTCAGTGGTTAGGACGTCGGTCTTTGGCTGGCAGACTTTCCCTGATCTATGGTAGACATGTGACCACTTTGTTGGTTAAGTGTCTGCTATAAGTCAAGCAACCAGGCCAACTCAACCTTCCATCTCTCTGTGGTCGGTAAGTAAGTAGTAGTCCATGTAATTACATGTATTACGAGGGCGGAGACCATTGAACGGCAGGCTGTGTATGGCTGTTTGGTCGCAGGTCAAAGTCCTGTGGCCGCCCGCTAAGCCTACAGCCTATACCGGGTATGTTGCACGCCTGCTCTGTCTGTGACGTACAGCACCGCTGCAGCTGCACTTGCCGCTTGTGGCGCTATATAAGTGTTATGCCTTTGCCTTTTTTTTACCTATTAGGGGTCCCTAAACATTGGGGGTCTCTCGGCTGCAGCCAACTTAGAATGTTTGATCGTGTTCTGTAGATAGCCACAGTGCGAATTGACATGCCTGGGGCGGTCTCGTGCAAATGCGAGCAGTTTGAATTGACATTGTTTCTTGTGCAGTTGCTTGAATGTCGTATGTCTACCGCTAGAAGAGGTTTCGTGTGTACCTCAAGAATGGCTTGGAAACTGTACAGTTTGAACTGAACGTTATTAGTTCTGGCTTGAAAGGGCTCCAGCCCCTTAAAAGGTCCCGTCTGTATGTGGTCTGACGTTATGGAATAGACCGATTTCAATATTTATTCATGTGTGAAAATCATAGACATACTGTTAAATATATCCTCCCGTTTGTCATGTTTAAGTTTCAGTGTTAAATATAAATAACGGACGAACAAAAATATCAATAGAATATTTTACACGTGATAAGTAGAAGGATATATTTAACATCTATATCTATGGTTCTCATTAGGCAATTGGTCTGTTTTTGCTTTGTATGTCCGTCGTGTTATCGTGCGGTTCGTTTGATACTGTTTTTGCAGATTTTTATATGATAATCATCACAAATTTTTTTTTAAAGTTCTACATTTATTGTATTCATTTCTGCCTCCAGAATGACCTATATTGTGTCCAGTCGGGCATAGTTAAACTCGCACCATTATTGAAGTTGTTGGTTATGTTTTAAGCACAGTGACGGGTGTAATTTTCAAGTACTCCTGTAAATAAGTACGCGCTGCTGTTTTTGTCGATAATTAAAGATATCACGAAAGATTTATTATGTCAT
>Ga0056115_1001608_pt1 | contig 10928 bp, 10 predicted proteins | sample WorMetOlspDAHAB1_FD_77007 | JGI IMG/M metagenome (GOLD analysis project Ga0056115, IMG submission 77007) | Marine gutless worms symbiont microbial communities from Max Planck institute for Marine Microbiology, Germany - Olavius sp. DAHAB.1 ... | reverse complement strand
TGTTTTAGTTCTATTTTTTCTGTTTTAGTTATTCCTAAGTGCGGCAGACTAAGTTGGCAGTTGGTCAACTTTTAGGCGCACTATAAAATAGTTGATTGATTGATTGATTGATTGCTTATTTCGCAAAGATGCAGCATATGATAGACAGATACGGTACATGAAAACAGCAGTAAGAAACAAAGATACACAGCAAAACAATAAAACTAGATTAAGCCTAACAGTACGTGAAAGGACCGAGCTCTTGGCAAAATTAGTCTTGAACATTTCCGAAAGCTTTGCCCGCTGATTTTGCAGCTCAGATGCAGATACCAACGCCGACGATTTCGACAGAACGGTGTCATTTTATGTGTTGTCTTCAGCAGGAGATTATTCCGATAATGTGACTGGTGGTAAAAATTCCCTGGTGCATGTCCAGAGTGCACATAGAAGCCGATCGGAGCCTGAAGATCGAAAGAGTTCGTTTGTCGGACGCAGGCATTTACATGTGTCACGCCGAAAACTCGGTCACATTCGCCGAAGCGTCTGCCAAACTTACTGTTCACTGTACGTACATACTATAAGTTTCGTCTTTGCGGGAACGTGACGCGGGGACATTGTCAGTGGTTAAAGTGGAAAATTAGAGACGGGGGAACTGTAGACTTGGGGTTGGGGCTCCGTGGTTGTGGGCCCCGCTGCTGTAGTCCTGTGGGTCCCCATGGCCAATCGTTTTCGTAGTCAGGTAGCCCCACAGTATTCCAGTTTGAATTTGACTCTATCACTCTGGCTGGCGCTTGAAATGCAAAAAAAGATGTTATTGGCTTAACCTGGCACTATAACTGTATACCGTCTGCGCAGATTCCGTCTCCATGGCGTCCCCTACCATTCTCCTGCGTCCACAGAAAATCTGAAGTCGGGGAACGCCTTGACCCGTTTTCTGTAAGTGGGAGAACGGCGTTCCGCTGCGCCCTACTGCGCTTTAACCACTGGACATTGTGTCAGGGGGCCTTCGCTCGCGGTACCGGGTCGCCATTCCCAGCTTTCAGCCAAGGTCTGCAGCCGCTAGGGTTAGAGTTATGGTTAAGATTAGGGTTAGGGTTAGGTTTAGCGGTTGCGGGTCTTGGGAGTGGTGAAAGCTGGCGATTTCTGGGAATGGCGGCCGTGAATCTAGCTCCCACCAGATCGCAGAGTTATTTATCGTAATAGTTCCATTTTGCGTTTTTGCCAACACATTTCACACTTTCAACGTTCTCATCAATTTCAGTTTTTGTAAACTGCAGGTATACTTTCCGAAGGTACGATGTAGCCTCTTCCTGTACTGAAAGTGCCATTAAATCCCAATCGGTCAATCAATCAGTCGCCTAAGTCAGGCTAAGTGGCCCCGAAAAAAACCTGTAATGGCTGCTGACCGGCGCTGAGGATGGAATATAGTGCGCCGTTTAGGGGATCGTCCGTGTTTCATATTTTATTATGTGCTACACCGTTGAGAGCTGCTTGTTTGCACCTAGATGCCCCGCTGCGTCCGGCGAATGGACAACGACAACGGAGAGTTGTATAAATACGTGTTCATAACCACTAACCAGTCGGTCCAAATTAGAGCTAGGGTTAGGATTGGACGGTCCAATCCTAACCCTAGCTCTGCCCTACTACTAAACAGCATGCAGTAGTATACGCATTCAACGAATCCAGAGAAGTTCATACGACACAACGTTATTGCACCGTTTTTTTGTCAGTCTGCCCAATCTGTCACAATGAAGAGTCGTCGTGATGTTTCTGTACAGCTCAGCCTTCGTTCCTGATGACGCCGCAGGATCAGAGCGTCACCGTCGGAAGACGAGTTGTTATGCGATGCCAGGTCACTGGAAATCCAGTTCCCGCCGTCTTCTGGAACAAGCAGTCCAGCCAGGTCAGCAGATTACATTTTACATTACATCCTGTAATTCTTGTTGTTGTCAATGATCAGTGATAGGCATCAACTAGGCTACTTCAAAAGTAGTTTAACTACAACTATACTTTTTCAACTACTTTGTAGTAGTTAAACTAACTACTTAAGTACTTTTGTACGGAAGTAGTTAAACTAATTTTCGATAACTACTTTGAAGTAGTTAACTACTTTTCAACTATTTTTAACTACAACACAAACTCTAAGTTCAAATTCAGTTTTATTGACCTAGTCTGACTACCGCACTCTTCTGTCTTGCTATCACATGATCAGTTGTACACAAAACTATGCAAACACAAACTCACTTTTTCAACTAATTAGCAATTGCCAGTCAAATAGGAAAAAAACAGGAAACGGAAACGGTTTTATGAAAGCCAGTGGTTAAAAATTAGACGATATAATCTTTTTCGGTTCAACTACTTTTAAGTAGTTTAACTACCTTGTATTTAACTATTTACAAAAGTAATAAAACTACCACTCAGCTACCAACTACATTCGAGTTGTTAAATTTGTAGTTAACTACGTAGTTAAACTACTCTGCCGATCACTGTGAATGATTGATTTCGGACATTCAGGACACTCAGGCCCATGTCAAGACAACAAAAGAAAATACCAGACAGACATACACCAATGCGGGACAAAAAATCTAGAATGGGCTAGAATGACAATAAACATGAATACTCATCTCACACAGTGTAAAAACAAAGTAACTTTTGCGGACGCCATAGACACTAATTAACTCGGATTAGTTGCTTTTTAAAACTTCGTTGGTGGCTGCTTCAGTCTTGCACGTTGCACGCTCGTATGTTATGAAGGCGTTTCGAAAGATTAAATAAATAAATGTATAAAAGTTCACATTTAACGAATCCCTTTTCTGCAAAAGGCAATAGTTTTCTCTAATTTTCGCACTACTATCAACCACTTAGCCAAATGATGTAATTTTTGAAGGTAATATACTCTGGCAAGGATTTTTATTGAAACTTTTCTGGTTTGGCAAAATTAGCGGGAACATCATGCTGAACTGCATCGTACACTGAAGTATACAGTGTGGCCCCCAAAAAAAGTAAGCCACTATGACTAAATCGTCATTAAATCGTATTAAAACCCGCCATTATGGCTAGATTTTTCATCAATTTCGATCACAAATCAGCACAAGAATATATTAAGTCTGTATTAAATATTCTATGTGTGACCTAATTTGTGACGTCATCACTTGCTGTGTTTGAAGTTTCGATATGGGTATAATCAACGCATCCGATAAAATCATGTTTAAAAACCATAGAAAAGGAGAAAATATGGAAATAAAAAGAAATTTTTACATAAAACCCAATCTAAAAGATTGTCTTGGAATGGAATTCACAGCTGTTTAACTTGAGCTGACACCAGAGGAAGCGCTGACATCATTTACCCTATCTGATGCATATCGCTAGTTTGCTGGTCAGGCATAGTTATTGAGGTCAGAAAGTAGGCCACGCATAGAATATCTAATGCCAACAAATAATATTATAGTGCTTGATTCATTTAATTTTACGAATAAATCTAATCTCATTGAAAGTCTTTAATACGATTTAATACGATTTTTTGAAAACTTGGTAGTGGCTTACTTTTTTGGGCCACCCTGTATATCCTGTATTCACGGGCGAACAACCGTCATAATATTTGGATTAAAACCCGTCAGTGAGGCTAAATTTTTCATCTGTTTTGATTACAAAATGAGCATAAGAATATTATGTGTTTCTATTAAATATTCTATGTGTGACCTAATCTGTGACCCTGTATATTCACGGGCGCCAGACAAATATTAGCCCCGCTGGCACCTTTGTATCCGGTTACCACCGCCGCCGAAATGACACGGCATTGTGTCCTACAGGTGCAGCAACTCTGGGCACTAGTGGAAGAAATGTCTTATTTAAAAATTTAGGAAATCTGCTGAAACATGCGGACGTTCAGTCCCAGTCAGCCGACCAACTTTTTTACGACTCGATCGTGTCAGAAGCGCCGTGATGCGCAATAAATCACGGTAGGCATGGTTGTTAATGTTCTGGCGCTTCGTGGCAGACACTCCCACCGGCTGCGTTGACGATATTGCGAGATTAGCGATGGGCGGCGTAGGCAGATGAATTTTTGACTGGATTGTGGCCGGAAGGCGGTTTTGGGGCGCGGGTGGGGGGCTCCCTGTTCAGCGCTGACGGCCTCGTGCAGTGATGGGACTTAGCGTGTTTTCCTAATTCCGAAGTTTTCTTGTGATAAAAGTAAAAATAACGTATACACTGTGTTAAAGGGAGGAGGGGAGGGGAGGTTAAAATCTATACTCACTCACTCATTTGTGTCATTTCTCCTGGCAGAATACCATCAATCGGTCAATAATATTATATAGAATACGTTATTGTAGCGCTTCCTACAAGGCATGAATGGAGGCACTTTACAATGTAAAATGCGCATAACAAAGTAAGTAGAAGGCCAAATTGGTGAAAAATACAGTCAATATAAACCAACAAATAGAATATAAAGCGTAGAATATGTTAAAAATATACAATAACGAAAAAAACATGTTAATAGCCCCGACTTGTATACGGTTATACTGCAGTGCTGTCACGGAGCTAATTTTTAAAAGGGGAGATTTGGATACAAATGTACAAACTTTAGACAACACAACTAGGCCGTTATAATATTTCATTCGTCGATTTGGCTTATGCTACAGGTGTGTTTTTTGTAAAGTTACTTGCCGAAAACAGCGTTTAAAGAGAGACGTTTCTCAAGCGATGCTAACACTATTGTTCACGTTTAATTAAGCTCATTTCTGTCTGTCTGTCTGTCTTCGTATTTTCACTCATTTTTCTTTAACTAACGTTCATATTAATTACCGGGTACGTGTTTACATTAGGGTGAGTGTGAGTGCTTTAGCCTTGTCATTCCTGTTCAAAATTGTTACTGCTCGTTTGAACTCGTTGTAAGCAAGTAAGTAATCTTTTATTCATGTGACAAACGCACATACAAAAGCAACGTTTACAAAAGAAATCACAGTCACACACATTATCCAATAAGTCAGCGGCCAAAAAGTAAAACATGCGTTTATAAGACTCTCACAATAAATGACTTTTTATGCAACAATGTAGTGTACTCGGGTAACTGGAAAGGATGCTCGTAGATTAGTAAAAATACGTTCCGGTGGTAACAAGTGAGCTTGGTGGTGATGATGATGATGATGATGATAACGCGACGTTGTGGAGCCAGACCGCGACGAAAACCATCGCGGAGTTTTTGTCGAGCGTCATTTTTCCAGACTCCGTGTTCACTGCGCCGATGGTCAGGAACGAAGAACGGGGCCTGGACGCTCCGTCACCCAATACATCACCCTGCGGGTGGGCGCGGGGCGGTCTGCTATGCACGCGTCGTATTTCCAGCCGGCGAGCGCCGCTGACAACTTCATTAATATCATGCACTGCCGTTCCACCACCGTGGCCCGCGCCTCGCCGGGCCGGGCCGGACCGCCAAGTGGGAATATTTTCGGGTCATCGTGTTAGATTAATAACCGTGTATCGCAGAGTGCCGTTATCAATATCCCGCCCCCCGTTCGAGAGGTGTTACAACAGTGTTAGTCGGCGAGGCGCTACTTTTTTGCTACCTTGCTGCACGTGCATGATGCGTATAGTGTAGCATTAGCGGTAATGGGCGTCAAACGGCAATGCACAAATCGCTTCACTTATCTGCTGCTCTCTAGTTTTATTTCCTGATTGCTGTTTGATAATAATAATAATAATAATGACAGCTTTCAACCAAGCTGGGACCTCTGGCCACCAATGGAATAGTGTTTAATATTTTTACTTAGCTTTAACCCTCGGGATCTTTACTACCGAGGGTAAAATAATAATAATAATAATAATAATAATAATAGTAATAATAAAACGACAATTTAGAAGTCGCATTAACATGGATAGAGTCACTACAAGGGCGATATGGTCATAATGCAACTTATCCATACCATTCAGCCTCCTTTTCATATCGCGTTGTGTATATGTATACAGGGTGGCCAGAAAAAAGTAAGCCACTATACCAAATTGTCAAACAAATCGTATTAAAGCTTGCCAATAGGGTTATATTTCTTCGTCAGATTAAAGTATCAATCAAGCACTATAATATTATCGTTGCCTGTCACTTGGCGGAACGGATATGTGCTTGACACAGGTTCTGATGTTTCCTAACCAGGACCACGGTCGCATGACGGTCACCGAAGAAGGGTCTTTGATCATTGAATCCGCCGAGAAACGCGACAGCGGCGAGTACATCTGCAAGGGGCTGAGTACGGCCGGCAGTGCGTATGCCAAAGCCAGACTCGAAGTCAGAGGTCAGTAAAGCTGTCCGCACAATATTGAAACGAAACTGAGATGAAACAGTTTCGAAACAGTTTAGAAACTGTTCTTTTTTGTTTCAGCCAAAACAAAGCGCTCAGGCCGGACAGTTTAGGTCTAATGCATTATTCTCTCTACAAACAAGATACAGACGTCTTTTAAACTAGGTCATCTGGTATAATATTGTTTATATTGCTTAAACAAATCAAAATCTCACTGGCAATATCGATTATGGAAGTCGTCAGCAGGTACGAAGGGGTTTTTAAAAATTTATTCTTGTATTATTTATATGCGTCAAATGTGACTGTAAACAATGCGCTTCAATATTATTAGTTGTTACTCAATATTCTATGTTTGACCTAATTTTATGACTTAACAAGTTATTGTGCTTGAAGCTGCGATATGGGTGAAATAAATGCAAATGATAAAATCATAATGGAAGAGAATAGATGACGATGAAAGAAATTTTTTTATTGAATTTCCATCGAAAGGAGTGTATATCATAGATTGCTAACACTATCTTCCGTATCTCGGCTTCGCAGCTTTTGAGGGTCGTGCATTGTAACCAACGTAACAAATTAGGCCACACATAGAATCTTTAATATCGACCGATAATACTATAGTCCTGTGACGCTCACTTGTACAAAAGAATGCAATTTCATTTGGCTGATTTTAATTCGATTTAATACTAGGCATTGATCACTCGATACGGGATTACTTTTTGGGGCCATCCTGGCGTATATACACTGTGAGTCAAAAAAGACACCCTACTCATGTCGACAACTTCGCGAAAAATTGATCGATTTTCAAAATTCTTTCACCGATAGACTCATAACAAAATTTTTTACAAAATTGTATAGCCCACCATACCTTACAAATGTTGTTGCATTACCTTGTGAAACTGCAATGTTTCAAACATCGTATAAATTCAAAAATACCTGTACATTATCGAAGGACGTTGTTTTGAAGTATTTTTGCGGATGTACCGTTTAATTTTTTTCTCGTCAAATTAGAGTGTCAATAAAGAATTATGAAATATCAGTTCGCATTAACTATTCTGTGCATGACCTAATTTCTTACATCCATATCTGTGCATGAGCCGCAATGACGCAATAAGCGTAAAATGAAGCAGATGACGTCAGCGCTCCATCTTGTAACAGTTAACTTTAGCAAACTATGAATTCCAATCCATACATTCTTTTAGATGAAAATTCTAGAGAAAATTATCTAATCTCCATTCTTTCTCTTTTTTACGGATTTTCAATGAAAATTTTATCGTGTACGCATATTATACCTATGCTGCAACTGCAAGCAAAATAACTGATGACGTCACAAAGTTGGTCATGCATAGAGTATTTAATGCCAACTTATAGTACTCTGGTACTTCTTTTACGCACATTTTTGACAAAAATGTAGATTATTTGACGAATTTAAATAAGATTTAATTCGTAAAAATGTGTACTATATTTCGGAATTTATGCGATTTTTTAAAAACTATGGTTTCACAAGGTAGTGCAGCAACATCTTTAAGGTATGGTGGGAAATGCAATGCTCATTTTGTATCAAATTTTGTGCTTAGTCTAGCAGTGAAATAATTTTGAAAATCGATCAGTATTTCACGAAGTTATCGACATGAGTAGAGTGTATTGTTTTTTTTCTGACTCACAGTGTAGGGGCCTATGAAGGTGGTAATGAAGACGTGATATTGTGGTTGTGGATACCATTAAAACGGCACACGCACGGCTGTACGGCTACAGGCACAAGTACGTGTGTGCGGCTTGGGCTGCGGCCTAGGCTGAACGCCGGCCCTGTCTGTGACGCACAGCGCCATTGAGGCTGCATATGCGACTTGCGGCGTTACGAAAGTGCTGTGTTTGAAAGACGTAGATTCTCGACCACCGCCGATCATTTATCACGGTCCGCAGAATCAGACGCTTCCGGTGAACAGCGTGGCGACGCTGTCTTGCTCGGCGAGCGGCGAACCGGCTCCCGTCATCAGCTGGTACCGCAACCAGCGCATCATCCCGTCGCGAGACCGCCGCTTCACCATACTGCAGTCGGGAGCTCTGCAGATCACCGGTAAAGGCTGCAGCCGCTGAAACCTTTTTGCGGCGTGGCTCTGCGGTTAGAACGTCGGTCTTTGACTGGCGAACTTTTTTTGATCTACGCCTGATCGGTGGTTGATATGTGACCACTTCATGGCCCGTGGGTAAGGTGTCCTCTATGGGTCAGCCAATCAAGCCAACTCAGCCTTCCATCCCTTCTGGGTGGGTAAATGTGTAGTAATCCATGTAATTACATGGAATACGGGGGTGGAGACCATTAAATGGCAGACCAGAGCTGCGTATGGTTGTTTGGCTGTGTGCGGGCTTAGGCTGTACGTCCGCCCTTGTCTGTGACGCGACAGCGCCGCAGCAACTGCAGTGTGCGTTTATGTGGCATTATATGTGTTGGGCTTTACCATTTTTTTCCGATTATGTGCAAGTTAAAACAGAATCTGCAAAGGATTGGTGGTATTTATAAGGCCGCTGGGCTTTCGCTACTTGCTGGTCCGTCCGCCTGGAACAGTCTCCCGGACCCTGTCCGCAACACGAACGCCACCGAAGCCGCTTTCAGGCGCCCGCTAAAGAGTTTTATTTTCGCACGGTACTAACGCACTGAGCGCATTAGGAAGTGGGAGGTCCGCTGTGATGCGCTATACAAAGCCACGCATTGACATTGACATTCACATTCACATTCACATTGCGAACAACTAAAACAGCGGAAATCGAAATAAAAATGATGTTAATACTGAGGAGCGCATTGACATTATGCCGATGTGCTGCAGAAGTAATCTCGCATTTTTTCCATTTTTTTTGCAGATTTGGTCGTGTCATGTAACCCACGTTGCCTATGTACACTGATTAAGCAGTTAAGTTTTTTTTTAAAGTTTAACATTCAGTGCCAGGTAAGCCGTGGCTTGTAGCGACGGCTAAGAACGTCGACATATTCCGGTGTCGGCATCAACTGAAAACGCAGCGATTCTTCTGTCGTTAGCACTTCAGTTTCACCGAATCAACCAATCAATCAATCAATCAGTATTTTCCCCCTTTCCCTTCGCCCCCGTATCTTAGAAGTAGGCCGGGAAAAACCCAGATAAGACGATTCGGGGAGCGCTGTAAGCTCCCCTAGCGGGACCTGGGGTGGACTTTCAGCCGACATCGAATTTGATGCATTTAGTCTTAAACTTTGACAACTAGTGACAAGAATTTGGATGATTTTCCTCTTTTGGCCGAACAATTTTGCAACTTGGACGGCACATTCTGCTTCCCCGACTGCATAAACTTGGTTGGACTACACGGTCAGAATATGCCGTGCCTGCAGGCCTGCGCAAATCCGACTCGGGCCTGTACACGTGCAAGGCGACCAGCGAGACGGGCCAGTCGACGTGGAACGCCTACCTCGTCGTCGAAACGTCGTCCAACCCGCGCATCATATTCCACCGGACGCCCGAGCCGTCGGCGTTCCCCGGACCGCCTTCGAGGCCGGACGTGCTCGACGTGACCGACACGAGTGTCCAGCTCACGTGGAGGGCAAACTCCAACCACGGCGCGTCGCCGGTCATCGCCTTCACCGTCGAATATTTCAGCCACGAAACGGGCGAGGTGCGTACACGAGGGGTGCATTGAACGCCGCCATGTTGAAGGTGTTGAGAAGAAACTGAGTTAAAGTGGCTTAACTTTCTCTCTAAGGGGTTTATTCTGCAGTAACTGTATTGAACTGAATTTCGCTGACTGCTGCACAAACGAACTGCAATTTCGATTTTACATGAACTGCAAAAATATTCTGTTCACAGCTTGGAAAGGAACGTAAACGCTTATTATTTATGCATGCTAAATGTTTCTACAGCTCGTTGTTGCCATCCAGTGTACTGCTGCATCGTGTTTAAACATAAAGTGAACCAATACGAACAATCAGTTTACATGTAGTCAAGCTGTATATTTAAGTTTAATTAATCTGTTTATTGATTTAGTTGTATAGTGTTGTTGTATAATATGCTACTGAATTCCGCGAATACAGAATTTCATTAGCAACGCTTTGACGTTTATTTTCATAATAAACTCTTTTATTAACGTTTATTATTATTATTGTTGTTGTTTTTTGCTAAAAACTAAACTTAAAACTAGAACAAGTGCTAGAACGGCTACATTTCATTCTAGGGGTTGTGTGGGTGAAGGTACCCATTACCCAAGACAGTGACCGCTGTGTAACGCTGAATTAAAACAGAGAGTCGTCGAAAGAGGAAGGCGCTCTCGCAGTGGTCATCTGTGCTTTGTGTGATGCGCCTTCCAATGTCGCTCAGCCTCAGGAAGTCGATACCATCCTTATTGATGGTTCCCATTGTTTCGGCCGCGACTGGAACAAACACGTATGACTGAGTCAATGACAAACACTTGTTTTTCCTTTCGGCTGCCGCCTCTGTTGCCGCGCCTGGAGTCTGGGATGTCTCGTGCACGTAAGACTGGGCCAGTGTGTCGCTCACTGTGACGTCCCACGTGACGCACTTATTATTATTATTTTTTTTATGCCCACCAGCACAAAGCCTGTAGGCCTCGGAAACTAAGCAATTTAACGGCTGCAACGATATTTCACTCGGTGACCATCGTGTTCTGGAAGGCGAC
>Ga0056115_1001607_pt1 | contig 10928 bp, 8 predicted proteins | sample WorMetOlspDAHAB1_FD_77007 | JGI IMG/M metagenome (GOLD analysis project Ga0056115, IMG submission 77007) | Marine gutless worms symbiont microbial communities from Max Planck institute for Marine Microbiology, Germany - Olavius sp. DAHAB.1 ... | reverse complement strand
TCTGCTATCACCTTCCATCACTTTTTCACTGTTTCACTCTGAGCTCAAAACCTACCTTTTCAGAAAATCTTATCCTCCACCTTAGTCTGTTTCTGTCTGTCAGACTGATCTCATGGCTCTAGATCGTTCACCGGACTTATTTGCTCATCGGTTTTACGTTTTAGTTCTATTTTTTCTGTTTTAGTTATTCCTAAGTGCGGCAGACTAAGTTTGCCAGCTCTCTGGTCAACTTTTAGGCGCACTATAAAATAGTTAGTTTGATTTGATTTGAGGGAGTAGTGCCCCTGCCTTGAGTAGCCGGTCTCATGAGACTTGTTATTAGAATCAGCACACCCAGCACAACTGAGTAGCAGCACTGTTTGCACCGGAACCGCTTGCACATTCAAAGTGTCAGAGTCCTCAGTTTTTTGAGGTTGACAGTCATCTGGAAGAAGAAGAAGAATACGGGTTGTGGGTAAAATACGGCGCTAGTCTAGAAGTGCATAGGTTACTGGTCTTATTTATTAGAGTGATGTTATGAGGGCAGTTTTGGAACTGGTATGGAGTGTCTGTATAGATATGGCTGGAGGACATGGTTAGAGTTAGTTTTGATGCACTTGAAGAAGTCGTCGTCAGCAGTATTGAACAGTTCGGAGATGACTGGCATGTCTACTCTGCAGTAGCCAAACCATTTGCTGCGACGTAGCAACGAATCAAGACGTACGTGGTTGGCAGCTGAACACATACCAGACCACGATGATGCCGCGTACACGATGTGCGAGATCGATGTATAGAAACACTACACCGGCCACACCGGTGCCTAAAATACAGCCAGCCAGCCGGTGTGGCAACATTAACAGTGTAGATCAGCTCCGCCACCCGAGATCTGATGCTTATTCAGCAGAACAAGTTCTGCTGAATAAGCAACAGATCTGGTGTGGCGGAGCTGATCTACACTGTTACCGATTAATGTTGCCACACTGGCCGGCTGGCTGTATTTTAGGCGCCAGTGTGGCTGGTGTAGTATTTCTATACACCCCGCGAGATGACTGTTGCAGCGACGTGGTCGCCATGCCGTGCGAGCGCAGCACTCGCATCGCATACAGCATGCTGGATCCGGATGACAGCAGCGCAGTCACGTGATCGGCTGCCGTCAACTTGTCATTCAGTATGACGCCGAGGACTCGCAAACTGGACACGCGCTCAGTGTCCGGCCATGGTGGTGGCAGTGCCACCTTCCGCTTCGCCGAGAAAACGATCTCCTTTGTCTTGCCTCGCTTTAGCTTTAAGTTGTTGTCTGCCTCCCATGCTTGCAGATGTTCAATCTCACTTTGGCATGTGCCCGTTGTGATGCCTGGCACAACCAAATAGGTGTCATTCACAACAATCCGGTTATGATGGTTGAGCGGATGCAGGTCAGCGGCAGTGACGGCATAGGACGCGGGTCCAATCGCTGAGCCTCGGATAACGCTTGGCTTGATGAAGGCGATTGCTGACACAAGTCCAGTGTACTTAGTGTAATGGGAGTGGTTCTCTAGAAGGTCCACTACCCAATGTGCTTGTTAGTGTGGCATCGAACTTATTTTTTTGTGGTAGATATATTTTGGATGACTTGCATATCAATTGGGTTACTTTGGTGTGTGATAAACAGCTTCAGACACAGTTGGTCTCTTCTCTAAACAACTTTTGCTATTCATGCACCACCCATTATTATGATATTATATCATATATTCCATTCAGTTGTGTAGTGTGGTGTATTTTACTTATTTCTGAAATGTACTTTTTGTATCTGTTTCAAACTGTCTATTTTGAAACATATGGGCTTGTTGTATTAATTTGTCAGAAGGCCTGTGACATTGTTGTGCATTGTGCAGACATCTGATTCTGATGACGTGGTACCAAAAGCAAAGAGTGCAAAGGTAAAAAGAATTCTTTGTAATCTTTGTATTGTAATGTTGTGGAAACTTGTCAACCGAGTGCTGTATGGTGGTTTATTGCAGTATTTGATACTGGTTGCTGTTTTGTTGGTGCCAGACCAATAGCAAGAAGAAGGCCAGTGTTGAAAGTTCAGGAGATAACAAGCCAGTTATGGAGTCAGATGATGCAACAAGCAGTAGCAATAAATGGAACATGAAATTTTCATCTTGGAATGTTAATGGAGTCCGAGCTTGGGTTGCGGTAAATTGACGTCTTGTATTATGTCAGTGGCTATGCAGTGCTACAGCACTGGATTGACATTTAAAATCAGTTGCGCCAGAGCAACACTTGTCATCTAACATTGAACAGGTGTACACAGTATGTGCATAAACTAGCATTTTAACCTTTGCTTACTGGATGGAATCTGAACACGTAAATTTCTCCCAAGAGTAAAATCATTGACAAAAAAGTCAATATGCTTTTTCATAGTGTGTTATGATCTTAGGGATATTAATATGTATATTACCAATGTAAGTCGTTACTATGACAACTTATATGGTTTTCAAAATTATGATGACTTTTGTTATCATATTCCTATTATTAATCTTATCTTTAGTTTTGTGTACAAGTGAAGTTTTCTGACTGATGCAAAGTTTACAAAGTAGCAAACAGCCAATCTAAAAGTTTAATTCCATTGTGTGTTATGTAACAGAATTTTTTAATACGTATTTTAGAAAAATGGGCATTCATTCATCGCGACAGAAGATCCAGACATATTTTGTATTCAGGAAACCAAATGCAGTGCAGCTAAATTGCCGAGTGAAATGAAAGACATTCCTGGATACAAGACTTATTGGCTGTCTGGCGAGAAAGAGGGTTATTCAGGCACTGCATTATTTTCAAAGAAGGCTCCAATCAAAGTCTCATTTGGCATCAGTAAGCAACCAAAGCTATCATCTCACTTGCAACTAGTATTTAGTCTGTTTGGTGACAATTTGCATTCAGACCTAGCATATTTATAGAAAATGCAGTCTGTCTGTACTGAATTTTTTTATGGAATTCAAACATCATTGTAATGCAGGTAAATTGCATACTGTTCTAAAATCAGTCTAAAATTGTAGGTTTCTGTCAAGTATGAAGTTTTTCACTTAGCAAATTTCAAGCAGTAATAGTTAAACATTATCAGTATTATTGTGCAGCATACATTCTTTTGTTTTTTAGTGTTTCTTTATTTGCTTGGTAGGTACTGTTGTTTATCACTGAGTGTCAGTCATATGACCATTAAACAATAAGAACGTTCTGTTTGCAGATGAAAGCAAGCATGATAAAGAAGGTCGTGTAATTACAGCAGAGTATGATAAATTCTTCTTTATTACAGCATGTAAGTTTGTTAAATCTATTTTTTTAAGTTAATTTGCAAATATGACTGAAGCCTGAACTACACTGTCAATTCACCTCCTGTTATGTATGCTCATACATTGAACCGCATAAAACTGACAGTGCACTCATATTAACTATCATACCCTGAAACTGTAGCCAATTTGGGTGAGCTTTTCAGTGTTTAATCACATAATTCTTGGTTGTGATATCATGTTTTCAATGCTTTTTTAATAATTGTTTTTAATGTTAAAGGTATCTTAAGTTGGGGCCCAAACACCACTGTGAGTGCATGCTAAAAATTATCTCCCATTAATGTAGTAGAATGCACATAATTTGGTTGTTTTTGTTACTTGCAGTTGCTTTTACTTCTTTATGCTGTACATTTTCAGAAGCATGTCCAACACGTTTTTACTCACTTCTATACTTAAGTAAGTAAAAAGAACGATTAGTGTCCAAAAAGACAAGTCACTATGCAAGCACTACAGGAGATTGGGGAAAGAACGATTAAAGTTAAGTATTCAGGTTTAAACAGTCAGTGACAGTGATGACACGACATTCTGCATCAGTGTTCCACAGCAGGTAAGCAGCAACTATAAAAGCTCAGTTGCCGATGGTTGAAAGGTGGATATGTTGGCAGACAGCAATGATGATGAGGCAGAGCACAGATGCACGCGGATATCGAGTATACAAACATAGTTGAATTATTGGACTTGGCCAAGCGTCTTGATATTGTTATAGATTAATAGTGTACATTATATACAGATATTGTTATTTATCAGTATCACTGAACAGTCTCACAACTGTATTTGGAGTATATTTGGAACATGGAAAACCTATTCGGTGGCACTAATTTGGAATTCGGAAGAAAATGACAATATGTTCCAAAATGTTCTATCTGAGATCCTTCCTTTGTCTTCATGTTGCTGTTATTGAGCATGGCCACAGGCCCACAATTCTGACACCTTTTTGGGTGGTCCAAAATGGCATTTGTGTTAGGCTGTTTCACTCATAGAAGTGTTTGTCCTTCCTGTGTTGCTAGATGTGCCGAACTCTGGCCGTGGCCTACCACGTTTGCCGTATCGTACACAAGAGTGGGACATCGACTTCAAGAATTACCTCAAGAAACTGGATGCCACAAAGCCAGTAATACTGTGCGGAGATTTGAATGTTGCCCATCATGAAATAGGTAAATTGTAGTCGTCAGATTTTGTGCTTGTTATGTTTATGCCCCGTCTTGATTGCACTAAGTGTGATATCACAATGGTGCAGCATTGCTACATTGTTTTGGGTCCTATGTGCGTGAACTGTTGCAAAGGACCGATTTCTTGGCTGATTATCATAGCAAACACCTAAACCACAGTAAGTAGCATTTTATATGCTTTGTTGTTTACATTTGTCAAGAATTATTATGTCGTGCATTTTCCCTGTATTTTTATCATGCTATACAAGACTATTCCAAAATGATCCACATTGTGTTGGGTGGGGCATAGTTAAAATCAACTTACTCATGCACTTATGTCTTTGGCTGTAACAGTTTCAAAAACGTGATACATTTTAGATATTGCAAACCCGAAGACGAACACCAAGTCGGCTGGATTCACAAAGGAGGAAAGAGCAGAGTTTACGAACTTACTGAACGAAGGTTTTGTTGACAGTTTTCGACACCTGTACCCTGACAAGAAAGGAGCATACACATACTGGTCATATTTAGGCAGTGCTCGTGCAAACAACATTGGCTGGTAAGATAATTGTTGCATTTATTTTATTCATCTGGATTTCATCTTTCTCTCCATATTGATGATATTGCTTGTTCTTCTATGCAAATACAGTTGTGATGCTTTTATATTAAAAAATAGTTATGCAATCTCATATAGTATTATCATTCACGTAAAGCACCCATGTTTATTATAAAATGATAATAATATCAGTTTACAATCTGTATTGTGCTGTTGTCAAGACAAAGCCATTGTGAAAGTAAATAATAGTGCTTATATTTCCACCTTTATTCACTGTTATGCCTTGGTATGTCACCCCACATGGCTCAGGCTAGGTCTATAGGCTATAAGCCCATCTCGTTGCCCGACTATATACGAGTGTCATAAGAGGCCACTAAACCAGCATACTGTAAACCCCTAAATTTTTGCACGCCCTTTATTTTCGCGGGCAAGTAAGTAAACACGAATATTAGGGGTGCAAATATTGTGCGTCCATTACGGTGTTTACTATCACCAGCAGTATCGCGGCAAAACCGGGTCCTCAAAACGCAAAATTTAAGGGCAGCAAATGTCTCCACTAAAAAACCGCAATATCAAAGGGCACGCAAAAATTTAGGGGTTTACAGTAGCTGATTTTATTCTGTATTTTTCGTTGTTTAGATTTATTGGTATGAATTGAGTTGCATATTTTCCGGTGCTCTTTTTCATCTTAATTCTCTTAACTTTCTCTTTAGTTTCTGTATATCAACAGTGTAACATTTTTTGGTACTTTCTCACTAGTATCGACCATATTTCTTGAAGGCACGATATAGGCTGAAAGTGCTGTCAAATCCCAACCATTCGCTGATGGTAGCCTACAGTCTGCCTTTGTATGTGCATTTAGGAGACTGGATTACTTTGTGATCTCTGAACGCCTGAAAGATGCACTGTGCGACTCGGTCATTCACAGTAGAGTGCATGGCAGTGACCACTGTCCTGTCACCTTGCTAATGCACTTCTAGGGTTGCTGACTCATAACAACACGAATGTCGATAAACTGATGCATCATCTGCAGGAGTGACTGTATTGCCGAATACTGTATTTGTAAAAGGTTATACTGTCACGACGTGTGAGATACTAGCATAGCTGATGCCAGATAAATTTTTTATCAGTGTCCTTGTTCATGGAGACTTTGGAATAACTTACTGAAATGTGTTGTTATAAATGTTATTTTATACACTCATTTGAAATTAGGCATTTCTTTTATACAGTTTTAATGTGTTGAAATTTTATAGCTTACATGTTACAGCTTAGGATTATTTAATGTTTTAAAAACAAATGAAACCTAAGTTTACACTTGTGCGAACTGTAATCCATGGTCATCGTCGTTATCGTGTAGTCAGCACGAACCGAAGCGTTGCTGCAGAATGGCCCTCCTGAAGGATTCATCACAGGTCAAATGGGGAGTAGATGTCTTGACGGAGCTGATCCACCCATGAACATTTTTCACAAAACACTATTTACAGCTCACATTCGACTTGAGACGTTGATGACGTATTTTTCGGTAAACTGTCGTCATGGTTGTACGTCGCAACGCTACAGTTTTCCATTTGTCTGTTATGTATGTTCCATTGGGTCTGTTTGAAACTCTGTGGCAATGTGCTACCATATTATCATTCTGTGGTGTGTAATACCACAAAGTTGTCTGAAAGACTGTCTCTACGACTGATGAAACAGATCAATAAAATGCAGCTTCAAATTAGGGGAAATATTTGTGGTTTTTGTTAGTACTTTCTGCAGAAAAGTCAACTTGTAACGGCACTGTTGAATGTAGGCCGGGAGAGTGGCAATGGAAAGTAGTATAAATACGTGTGCATAACCAATAGCCAATCGCACACTAAATCTAATCCTAACCCTAACTACAAAACAGCATGCAGTAGTAAGCAGTCACCTAAATATTGTCTCATACGTCCTACATATCCAGATAAATTTATATGAGACAATGTTATTCTACCATTTTTACTACTTTCCATTGTTATTACTCTGGTCATGTCAGACTTACCTATCTGATAAATGCCAAGCAAACCAGAAGTTTCACTATTGCTGCACTGCTTTGAATACAGTGAAATACAATCATGCAGGCATGATGAAATCATTTGTAATATGTATCACATCACTAGTGCATCAAACACTGTTGCAACATATCAACACTGGTGCAAAATTCATTTGGAACTCAACTTTGAAACAAAAAGTCAGGATATATATCTGCATAACGTTTGTTATGCAGTGGTGCAATGTGGTGATTATGCAGCCTTTGCAACGTACAAATACTATGAGCACTTGGGACTGCAGCCATCACAGAAGCAAAGTTGGACAAAGCACGAAGCAACATTTAGCATACTTCATAACGGGCTGAGAAAACAATGTCATGGTTCTACAATCCTGTAATGAAATATGCTGAAATGTTTAGTGATAACACTCAATCTCTCTAACAGACATGCAATTATCAGGTGGAAACCATGTTGAAAACAAATTCACAACGTGGAAACATTTCATCGAACAAATGGACGAGGACACAAAGTACATAACACAAGTAACAAACTAAACTGAAATTCTGCTGCCGCCCATTGACAATTCTAAGAAGTCGAGGCCTTTTCAGACTGGCGCCTTTTGACGTCCCAGTTGTAGACCCGAGCCATGTCTAGAATCTTGTTAAGCAGCATTCCACCACACAGTGATATGTGCAACACAAAGTTAACCAAACTAATGATCAGGACAAGTATGACAAGCACCATTAACAGATTACAGAAACACCTTATTTTCTATGTACAGCATTCATTTACATGTGCTACAGTCATTACCAATATACGAAAACCCAACTCTATTTATGCAGCTTGTGGGTGTGTCAATATCACAAGATGGGTACTCCACCAATGTCTTTAAGTGTTCTTAACAGACCACTTTTACCACCTACAGTATGAATCTCTTAAACTGGAAGAGGTCCCAATGGTATTCACATACCAAGCAACAGTGCTACACAGTTGTGTAGACATAACCGATATAACTATAACATAAACGACAGTGTTCACAAAAGCTTTAAAAAATCACCTTTATGTGGTTAACTTCCTATGTTCACATATTTTTTAAGGATGTCCTTTGAAAACCCCAGTTTGCAGGAGCTAGATTCATGCACATTCTTTGTACTTACTCAATATTAATGACGCCAAATAAATAGCAGAAGGTATAAGTGATACATAACTAACCAATATATGAGCACTGACTGAATTACAGCCACAAACTCTAAAACAGAGTATCATAAATTTCCATCATGGCCCCGAGTACCTACAGGACGTCTTTGCCCTCTTGACCAGTACAGAATAGCCAGCATTGCACAACACATAGCTGTGAATGACCTAGCCATGCATGCTGAGGGTTGTCCAAGTCAAGGATGCCGAGGGTAATGTTCACAACTTATGATGAAAAGTTCTGTGCAGCAGTTTCCAATTTGGCAATCACACCCAAAAGGATACTGACTTCAATTGTAGTCGTCTGGTCACGCAAGAAGCCGAGATCATTATCAACAACCTCCAGGCTTTTTAGTGCGGCATTATGGTTTTTAGTCAGCAGTAACTCAGCATCATCGAGTGTATATTCTAGCATAACGTTGGCCTGCACAGTGCCAATGTACAACACAGTAACACACCATACTGTCTGCAACACTGGTACTATTGGCTAAATATCCCTCTGCAAAAGTGCGACTTAAAACTTGGCTGTAGAAAGATATGACTGATTAGAGAAAAATTTGTTTCGGCCAGGATAAACTGGACGAGATGATAGCAGAAACAAATTATAGGTTTTAATGGAGGACTACAGGCAACAACATCATCAGTAGTGTCACCTGTCATTTTACTAACCCAAAAGCAGTACAGACCATCAGTCATTTACCACTGAGATTTTTCTACAGGCCAGAGGCCCTCCCACCAAGCAACCAACAGCATCATCATGCTTCATTATTAAAAAGAAACAAAATATTATAACAAACCCCGAGCCATAGGCACACGGTGTCAGTCGGTGGAATGTTGGCTTTAACATACAATGTGTCGACCAGCATAAATGTTGAGTTCATAGGCATCTTGGACTCCTGATTTATACAGTTCAGAAACAACATTATAATAGAACAACATCATTGAATAAAACTGTCAATCAAATCATCAAATACTATGGTGACATTAAGTTAACTTTTTTGTTACTGTTTCACATGGATGTTATTATGGTTTTAGATAACTGCATGCTAAATACAATCCCAACAACAGACTTTTCAATACAGCTGTTTTATGCATAGCTTTTCTGAATTAGGCCTACGTAATATTACCACTAATGAAATAAACACAAAATAAATACAGTCTAAACCGCATTTTCTTGCCCCTTCATTTACATGCTAAACTTCATGAACAGATTTTCTTCTGCTATTTAGGTTAATATGCCACCAAATCGCATCTAGACCTGACTGGGGATTAAAGTTTCCAGCCCATGCAAACAGTGCCAATATCTCACCAGTGCAACTCATTTGCTCATTCCTGTATGCATTAGTTTGACACAGCAGAGCCACTGTCAGTTGTAACTATAGTATATATACATACAGATTCAGAACCAGAGTGACATGAAATGTATAAACTGTGGCAACTGTGGGAATTATCGTGGTAATCAGACAAAAATTTGCAGTATTACCATGGTAACAGGTAGTGTTAAAACAGTAATACAGCGGGAATGGGAAAAGACAGCAAAAATAAGTTCATTATAATACTGGTACAGTGTTAAGACAGTGTTTCTGATGCAATAAATCAAAGTTATCATCGCTAGCTCACATTTTTTCAACATTCCAATCACGGACACATAATTTTTTGCTGGAGGGGTATACTTAACTTGAGTCTGAGTTTGAAAGTGACAACTGATAAGTACTGAACTTAAAAGCCATTATGATTTTTTTTTAAATTGCAGGGACGGGAGGTATGGGGATAAAAGTGGCAGGAATGGGGGTTCAGATTGTGTCACTGTCTGTACAGTTAGGTTGGGGTGGGGAAGGGATAAATTGTTGTCCCCATCACTCTCAATTGAGGCTGGGAGCAACAGCCCCAGAATAATTGTCACAGCAGCCAGCCACTGAATCACACTTGACCCACCTACTGCAATAGCCTTTTTGACACCATGAGCAAAGTAACCTTGCCAAGGTAACAGCACTAAAATGTCTATCTTAAAACAAAATTAACTTCCAAACATCCTGAAACTTAGTTCACGGCGAAACGTTCTATAATGACTGTAATTTACAGGAATAAGTAACATGAAATATATCATCACTAGCAACTAATGAAAATGAAACTGCTGTTGTACCTTCCGAGATTTCATATGCCTAACAATGTCTAGTGATGTTTTGATGTCAGGAATCTGTGACTTTAACCTGTAACACAAAAATCTTATTAGCCGAGATTAAGTTGCTCACATATAACATGTTACAACAACACAATGAACTTCTTTGCACACAAAAAATACTGAGTTACAAATTACAAAAATTAATAATAACTTACTCTGTCCAGTATGCATCATGTAAATTAGAATGCAACAGTACAGAAACCAGATCTGATCTGTCAGGTAGGTCAAATCACACTGCTACAGTTTTTCTCGTGATTTCATACCACACAGTCTTCGGTGCATGCTGCATGCCAATACTGCTCTTACAGTTGACTGATATTCGGGGGTAAGGGGGGCTATTGGCCTTTTTTCAGCACGTCACCCTTTCCTGTATAAAATACATATTTTAATATTATTTTATACCTTGACCTTCACACTGCAAAAACAGTTGCCACCTCCATTGTACATTCCAAACTTGACTACTGTAACTCTCTGTACTATGGGCTTCCGAAATTTCAAATAAATCGTCTCCAACACATCCAGAATGCTCTT
>Ga0056115_1001606_pt1 | contig 10930 bp, 7 predicted proteins | sample WorMetOlspDAHAB1_FD_77007 | JGI IMG/M metagenome (GOLD analysis project Ga0056115, IMG submission 77007) | Marine gutless worms symbiont microbial communities from Max Planck institute for Marine Microbiology, Germany - Olavius sp. DAHAB.1 ... | reverse complement strand
CATAGAATATTTAATACAGATATAATATATTCTTTTGCTCGTTTAGTAATCGAAATTGATGAGAAATCTAGCCATAATAGCTAGTTTCAATACGATTTAATGCCGATTAGTCATAGTGGCTTACTTTTAGGGGCCACCCTGTAGTTAAGGTGCACTGGATACGTTGTATACCGTTGGATACGGACAAGTGTCAGGATTAAACCGAATCAAGAATTTTAAAAATCTGACCACCGGTTGCGAAGATATTGCATATTGTCTGGTGGGGTATTTTATTTTCAGCCATCCTTTAAAGTCGTGCAAATTCGTGTGCAATACAGTTTACCAACCAGACACTAAATCTAATCCTAACCCAAGTCCTAACCCTAACCCGTCTACTAAACAGCACGCATTAATGAACATTCAACTAAATATAGTCAATTGTCCTACGCATCCAGATAAATTCATACGAGACATGTTGCACCGTCTGTGCGACTTTAGGTTGTAATTATCACACTGCCTTCGTACACGGTCGCCTTGATACAACCGACAGATTTAAGTAAAATACGATTTCATCGTTGCCACCTTGTTCAATGTGTATGTGCTGCTTGTCTAGAACTCTGAGGTCAACTATTGAAAAGACACTGTTTAACTCCTACGGCGTTGAATGAGATTGTTGTGCTGGATTTAATAGTGTCTTCAATAAACTTAAGGAATATGTATCCTCTGACTGACACTGTATGTTTAACATTAACCTAGTGTTACTTTCGTATATTTCTGTCCTCTAGTCTTTTGTCTTATTAGATCTATGTTTGTGTGTACGTCTTTGCTGCCTTCGATAAAGAATAAACGTACTCATAAAACAAAACGAAAGGAAAACTCTCAACCAGTGAACAAACAATGCGGTTGAACGAACAATAACACGGTAACGACAACCAATAAAACCATAAAAATAAAATCAAGTTTACTTCAAAACTATACAACATCGGGAGTAGACAATGCGCCACCACTCGTCAAAATCGGCTCAAAAATAATCAGAATATATAGAATTTACTGGCAGAAATACAGCCGCAGTAACAGAGACAGACGGCCATACACTGTACACGCCATATATACTGCCGTCGGTTGGCAGTCGTAATTGGCCTATAACTGACAGTGATTAATGATGATCAGACAAGTTGACAACTATGAGCGGATGTACGAATTTCCTATAAGAAGGTATTTCGCTAATTCTTCGTTTTCTTGTCCTACCTGTCCGTCCATACCTTCCGCCTCACCGGAACCTCGCGATCTTACCTTTACCTTTACCTTTACCTGTATATCCTTTTCATCGTCGGTTGACTTCAAACCCATGCACCTTGCTCGGAGATCGCAATTTGGGTCCAATGCACTATCCCAACTAACCGCGGTAAGGTTATCATAATTCTCTAAATATACAGGGTGGCCCAAAAAAGTAAGCCACTACCAAATGATCAAAAAATCGTATTAAATCGCATTAAAGCTTGACAATAAGATTAGATTTATTCGTTAAATTAAAGTATGGATCAAGCAATATAATACTATTCGTTAGCATTAGATATTCTATGTGTGCCCTACTTTCTGACCTAAATAATTATGCCTGACTTGCAAACTAGCAAGATGCGTAAGATACGGTAAATGATGTCAGCGCTTCCTCTGGCATATAAGCTCGCCTTAGCAAGCTATGAATTCTACGTCTAAACAATCTTTTAGATGATGATTTATGTAAAACTTTCTTTTATTTCTATATTTTGTCTTTTTCTCCGTTTGTCAGACATGATTTTATCAGATGCGTTGATTTTACCCATATCGCAGCTTCAAACACAGAAAGTGATGACGTCACAATTTAGGTCACACACAGAATATTTAATACGGACTTATTATATTATTCTGCCCATTTTTTAGTCGAAATTGATGAAAAATCTAGTCCTAATGGCGGGATTTAATACGATTTAATGATGATTCGTGATAGTGGCTTACTTTTTGTGAGTCACCCTGTATACAGGCAACACTTTAAAAGGCAGTACACACGCACGCACACTCACACACAGTTATAAGAATGGCACAAGTCATCTGCAAACCTCAAGGCCGTCGAGGGAATAACGAAGTGCAGTCGCCTCGACGATTCACAGGACAGAATTGGGAAATCCATTATGTAAATACAGTGACATTTCACTGTCTAAAGGCGGCCACTTTCACAGTCGCACTTCAACCGTCAACATAAACCTATATTTTGTCCTGCATTTTTATTCTCGTCAGTTTTTTTATAAGTTTAATCTTTGTTTTTACTGACACTGTAGTTGCCAAGTACTGGTCTCGTTTATAGATGTACAGCTTGGTATTAACACTGGTAGGCCTCTAAGCCTATAGCATTAGGCATGCTCATTAGATGATGACACGGTAAATGTTTTGTGCCCATCTCCACCATTTTATTTCCATCCCCTCCAAATCCCCACTACCGTCGTCCACGTTTCCATCCCATTCCAACTATAATGTCTTTATTTCTATCTGCATTCCCCGCTTGTCTGTCTGTATTCTGTTATAATAATTTTGTCGTCTTAGTCCGGCCAGTTTACAGCACGAACATCTGTTCAACAGAGTGACCGTAGTTCTTCAGCTACATACATGTTTGCAGTCCAATTTTTCGTTGACTGTCATCAACGCAAACGGCATTACCGATTACCGTTACCCGGTAGCTTTACCGCATCATATTTACCGTCGCCACGGTATTTCCGTGAAATTTTCCCCGTCCCTGCGGTTATTACTATCGTTATCGCGGTATTACCGCTTTCCCCATTACCGTGTCATTCTCTGAGTCTCACGCTCACAGACAATCTATAATGCAACGTAACGAAATACCGAAGTCGGCGAGTAGTAGTCAGTGACCAACCTTTGAGTCGGCAATAAGGGCGATGCCAACGCAGAGTTTTCGCTTCATGCCACCAGAAAGTTGTTTGGCGGCCGTTTCAGTCTTGTCTTCCAAGTGTAGCACGCCGATCATATGGTGGACTTCGTCTTTCACTTTCGAAAGTAAACACCCTTTCAGCTGCGTATGCAAAAACACGCAGATTAAGGTAAAAGTAAGGTTCATTTATGTGGCGCCACAATTGCCGCATATGCCGCCTCAGCGGCGCTGTTGTCACAGACAGGGCCACCCGCGGCCGGTAACGGACTTTGTTCTGTAGCCATATAGCCGTACGTATAGTCCGCTGCTTTAATGGTTTCCACCTGCGTAATCCATGTAAATACACAAATTACTCTCATTTTCCAACCCTGGAGAGATGGAAGGCTGAGTTGACCTAGTTGGCTGACCCATAGCGGATAGTTTACACACAAAGTGGTCGCGTGTCGTGATCCAGTGAGCGAGTGAGTGCCTTGTGGGGTTTCATTATTGCCACCGATCAGCAAAGGCTCGACGCTTTCATCCACCGAAGTCAGCAAAGCCACTTCGTTCCGCCAAATCTACCGTCGTTTGACGATCTTTGTCGGAAAGCAGGTGTCAGGTGAGAAATTGGTTGCTCAACTCATCACAAACGAGAAACACATGCTTCACGGACTTTTGCCACCGCCCTCTGTTGCATCGATAAACTATAATCTGCGAAAGAGTAAACAAAATCTAGAGCTTCCCACCAAGACCTGTCAGCTAATAAACTGCAATTTTATAACACGAATGTTATACCTAACACTTATTAACTTTCAACTGTAACTATTCATCATCGTCATCATAAACGAATGTGATTAACGTGGCATAAAACCAAATTAACTACCAGGCCACGCAACATAGTATAGAACGTTAACGAAGTGTAGCAACGCAGGTGAAACAGTGACAATAGTTATATTTTAATGTGATGTGGTGGTGGGGAAACTCCTGGAGAAGAGGAATGTCTCCAAATGCCCTTTAAAGACGCGTAACGACGGCGACGATGTGACGTGTGCCGGCAGTCAGTCCGTTCCAGACACGAGAAGCCGAAACCGGGAACGCGCGGTCGCCAACTCTCGTTTGTCTATTATTAGGTATTATTATTGTGGTGCATTTGCTGCGTTCTGACAGCAGTCAATAGAGCTCGCTTGACTCACCAGTGCATAGAACGTCAGGTGCTCGTCAACGGTCATAGTGTCGAACAGTACGTCGTGCTGGGGACAGAGACCAAGGTTCTGACGAATCTTCACCATTTCGCGTCGCATGTCGAATCCGTTGATGTGCGCCGTACCTCCGCTAGGTGGCAGAAAACCTGCAGATAGACAAAATAAACTGGAAAAATTCGGCTCACATATGAAATCCACAACGACGATCGGCGTAATATCTATACATGATCACACAGTCGTAGTCTGTTCCTCCCGTGTTCCGTGCAAGCAACCAGACGCTAAATGTGAACCTAACTCAACTACTGAACAGCATCCACAGAAGTAGTAAGGATATGACTAAATATAGTAACTTGTCCTCCTACGTATCCAGAGAAATTCAGACAAGACGATGTTCGGTACAAGATGGTGAAAAGTGGTCGACTCGGATCGAACAGTTAAACCAATTTTAAGATTTGCTGTCTTATTATAACAGTAATTGTCATTGGGTGGCCCAAATTTTGGCTAAATAAAGTGCACACACAGCAGCGAAACTTTGTTGTAGATGTTGCGTTTTGTAACTTATTACAGACTGATCGTGAGTAATTTCGGTGAAGCTAATTATATGGTGATAACGACTGTCACGTGCACACAGGTAGACTAAATATATGTCGTTAAAATTTCGCTTTCAAATTTCAAGAGATTGCTGAGAAAACTGCTAAAAATCTTGGGGGCACTTTTTTTGCCGCACTCTGTAAACAAAGTTGTGATAAGTGGTTGACTTGGAACATTTAAAACTAATTTTAAGATTAACTGTATTACTAACAGTCAGTGTCAAACTCCATCTAAGAGACGAACGAACAAACGAACAAACGAACGAACGGACAGACGCCGCGAATCGAATTTAGTGCATCTTAGCCTTAAAATGTGGCATCTGGTGGCAAAGAGACGCGCCTCTTTGTCCGTCCGTCTGTCCGCCTCTTATACATGAAGTTTGACTATATGTCACTGGGTTCAACCAATACCAGATTTAGCCCGAATAACGTGCATATAAAGACACATAAGCGACATTTACACGCAGAAATTGCATTTTTAAGTCGCTCAAAAACTTTTTTGTGTTTGTATTCACTTGACCATGATTGATCTCGAATAATTTCAGTGAACAGCACAGCACTAACCAGTCAGCATAAACATCGTGGTGGTTTTGCCGGCACCATTGTGACCCAGCAGGGCGGTTATGTCGCCTTCGTACATGTCGATGCTCAGTTTGTTCACAGCCGGTCGCAGTTTCTTGCTGAAGCTCTGAAGACAGTGTGACAATTACAACCGAAAGTAGTACACACGGTGCAACAACACGGTTTCGTATGAATTTATCTAGATACGTACGACACGTGACTATATTTAGCCGAATGTATTGTATTTTGGCAACAGACTTACAATAATATGGCAACATCGCAATCTACAAAAATTACTGACACCTTAATTATAGAAAATAAAAAGGTAAAGGCAAACACTTATATAGCGCCACTAGTGGGAACTGCAGCTTCCGTAGCGCTGTTCGTCACAGGCTAGGGCGGACGTGCAGCCTATAGGCTGTAGGCTAAGCCCGCACACACGGGCTTGTAGCCTTTGCAGCCAAACAACTACACACAGTCTCAGCCTGCCGTTTAATGGTCTCCACCTCCGCAATCCATGCAATTACATGAATTACTACTCATTTTCTGACCCCAAAGGGATGGAAGGCTGAGTTGGCCTGATTGGTTGACCCATAGCGGACGCCTTCGCCACGCAGTGGTCACATGCCAGCCATAGATCATGCGTAGATCAGGGAAAGTTCGTCAGTTAAAGACCGACGTTCTAACCACTGAGCCACGCCGCCAACCAATGCAATTGCAAACTGAAACTTTAGCTTTAACTAAAAAATGCGTTAATTCAGGGGTGGACACAGGGGGTGCGGTGACAGGGGTGACTAAGCACCCTCTTTCTGTAAGAATAGAAAATTATATTACAAAGAATATCACGTCTCAGGCTATACTGGTAGCCAATGAGAGGGTCTGACCACGGTCTGACTTTAGCAACTAACCCTCATTGTAATTTATCATTAAATAATTAGCAATTTTTACATTGCAAATTATGCCCACGTCCTAATTCACAAATGCGTAACATTCTCCCGTAAGCCCAGACCCCCTCAGTTCTCATCGGGTTCTCAAAGTCACCGCCCCCGTCCCTTATAAAAAAATGCTAGATCCGTCACTGTAGCTACGTTAATTTTAATCCAAACAGAGAGACAACCTTGGTGAGATTTCGGATACCGATGCCGACGTTCTTGTCGGAAACGGTGGGCTCGAAGTATTCTGCGCGATCTGCGTAATCTGGTTCATCCGGTCCACCGTCATCAACGCTCACCACACTTGTCGACTGTCCGCACCAATACCATCTCTGCACGACAAAAGAATCGCACGAAAATCAATATCAATGTGTCAATTTGTACAGGGTGGTTCAAAAATGGCACCCGTTTTGTACGCCTTAATTTCGTCAAATATTGATCGATTTCCAAACTTATTTCACTGTCAGAATCAGGAGAACATTTGTAATAATACTGTCACTAAAGATCCCACCACACCTTAAGTGTGTCGCTACACTACCTTGTGAAATGTCAGTGTCTTAAAAGCGACAATTGAAAACAAGACAGCATCTGTAACAACACATTTTAAGAGCGCGTCGTCCAGCAGCAAGGTGGACACACTCGAACATCTGATGTAAAAACTGTCGGATGCGACAGTTACTTTAGATAATAACTGAGACAATATAAACACGTTGTTTCCTGTTGTTAATTTCATAACATTTTTTGGGCCACCCTGTAATTACAACTTAAAATGTGTGCACGCGCGAAATACCGTAAACGGAAAGTAAAAAGGTTGCGGCGTTCCAAAGCTGCCCGGCACCACGGCGTCGAAGTACCACGTTATCAGCGAATAGAAGACGACATCGACAATCAGCATTATCAGTGTGTGCAGCATTGTGAAATTATCGTCCACGCTGCTAACATGATTGATGCTTGACCACTGTATGCCCGCGCCTATACAAGTTACAACGCAACAACTGAAATAATGAGCCTAAAATATACAGGGTGCACGCAGCAAATAGAATATATTAATCTTTATTCGCCATAATGGCAGCGTAGAAGATCAAATAAGAGTGCTGTACAACACTATATATAGTTTACATTTGCATGCAACTTAAAAAGAACACAATGAACACAATGCGATAAAACCAACCCGATAGAGAAATCACTTTCGATGAAACTACAGGGAGTGTGACAATGACAATGGAAAGTAGTATAAATACGTGTGCATAACCACTAACCAACCAGACACTAAATGTAAACGTAACCCTAAACCTAAACCTATAGCTCCACTATTGAACAGCATGCACATAAGTCGTAATCAGCAGCCACCTACATCACAATGTCCTCCTACGTATCCAGAGAAATTCGTACAAAACAATGTTATTGTGCCGTTTTTAATAACCTTGCGTTGTCATAGTGCTGTGATGGAGCGAATGCTTGAGTTAATAGAGTAGACTTAATTATATGGTTGATTGCAATCCCGTTTTAGTGTTCTTTTCTATTATAATAACTATTAAGATTATTAACTAAACAACCATAACGCATTCTGCATTGTGATCTTAGTACCTCGACCTGTACACGTTTAAAAATCAGAAACTGGGGGCCCAATTTGCAAAGATTCTTATGACAAACTTAGGAGAAACTTAGGATAAACTAAGGAAAATCTTGAGATTCTGTGCCCTGGTCAACTCACCAGTGCTTTCGAATTCCGCCAGCGTTTTGCATCCAATAGCCATGGCCAGGTTCGGCACGAGCGAAATACCGAACTTTGCGTTGGCGGACACTTCCGAATAGCGGCTGTTCGTGCCGAAGAAGGAAAACGGCAGGTAAGACACGAAGTATATGATACCTCCGGCTGCAGCGGCTGCGCTTGCTGAAAAAAGCACGTTTTACACCGATAACAAAACGTTTAATAATAATCATCTTTATTCGCCATGAATTGGGAGCGGCAAAAACAGACTAATAAATTAATGTAACATATATACTATGCAGCTTGGCCTACGAGTCGGTGGCCACCTGGCGCTGACCGACTTTGGCCCAGAGGAACCACAGTGAACTCTCGCATATGGCTGGCGCCGTATATTACAGCACTATAAATATCGTCGTGGTATTATTATTATTATTATTACTACTACTACTACTATGCAATAGCAACACCAATAGCTTAATACATCGCATATGTAAACACAATTACAGAATGCCATTATCATTATCTACAATCTTAAAAGAAACAAACAAACTAATAGTAATCTTATAACAAGTCAATATAGGCTAGCTTTTCATGTAACTTTGCTTCATCATCATTTATTAGACCTACTTAGGTGTCATAACTATCATATGCATCTGAAACACACGATTAGAGTAAGAAATGGTTAAAATAAAAAGAGAATAGGCCTAGCATAAAATACAATAGTAAAATGTCAATGTCAATATCTCCGACAAATGTAAGTGTGGGGACGCTGAAAACACAGGAATGGAAAACGCGGGACGGGAAAAAGCCAGACAGAAAATGCAGGACTGGAAAACGCGGAATTAAAAATATGGAAATAAAAAATATGGCAAGCGTTAGAGCTGAAAAAACGAACTAGAGAAAAACAGCCAACCAAGTCTGTTGTATCACTCGTTTCGTGATCTACAAGTAGCTGAACAACTACCAGCAGGAAAACTGCGTGATCAAAGGGCACCGCCACGCCCTTATTGCATCGATTTCCATATAAACAGTTCAAAGACGTAACCGACAGGTGAAGCGGCAGGAGCGTGGGTGGCTGTCCCATTTCCCGCACTCGGATGGAGATGTCACTACCGCTTTACTGACGCCCTGTCGTTTATTTGTAACGTGAAATGTTATTATCCGTGGCAGATTTACATTTTACAGGGGGACGAGCCGGCTCTGACCCTCCCCTTGGACGACGGACTGACGCCGCCACTCGCGGTACTCCTGATATGTAACAACGATACTGTATTATGGCGACACCATCACCAGTTTCTTTATCTCTTCAAACACGTAAAACATGGTACTCAGAATATTCAAAATTATTGCCACCAGTGGCTTTCTGACAGCTTTAGAGCGCATTAAATTCGTTTTCGCCCGGGACCCCGCTAAGGGAGCTTACAGCGGTCCCCAGGCATCCTAACTGTTTTAAGGGGGCTTAGTTCTAAGTGGAAGGGGCAGGGGAAAAAAGGAAAACGGAAGGGCAGGGGAGAGGAAGGGAAGAGACCGCCCCCTTACACAAATTCATGGATCCGCCTCTGATTATCATTACTATTATTGCGTACTGCGTATGAGAGTTTGATAATAAATAAATACAAATAAATAAATGCATATGTTTCATACCTTTCGAGAAGAAGGTTGATATGGCGAAGCAGAAAGTCATAACGGAAAGTGCGAAAAGAAGCAGAAAGAGAAAAGTGATGGTCGGATCTGTGTACGTTATGACTGCGCTGTCGTCCTTGACTTTTGCGTGAAAAAATAACGTCATTAGCGCCACCGATATCAGCATGAAGATGGAGAACTTGAAGTACCACGCGCCCCAGTGCAGCCAGCCTTTCATTCCCATCAGCTTCATGTATTCCTGATAAGATACGTAACGACGGAGATTCGGTTTGTGTTGCGTTGCCGCCAAAACTTCAGTAACTTTTTAGTCGCAGTTTATACAGACGTTACGCTAACCGTAAAAAGAAGCCGACTGCAGGTGCATGAACAAAGTAAAATCTGCGTTTAAAAATTTGATGGCGGCAAATTATTTTTAAGTATAAAGTTCACGTTATTGTCTTGGCGTTAATGAAACAGATGCAACGCAAGAACGGAGACAGCGAACGCTAAAGAATTCGGCAGGATCCAGCCAATAGTGAAACTTGGTCACAGAAGGAAAGCACTATAGCGATTCCTGTTTCTACTAATTCCTGGTAAAATTAGAATCTACACTACTGGCCATGGGCGACCACGCAGCAGCTACAAAAGGAAAGATTTCCATTCGAATATTATCCTGGACGATTAGCGGACAAAATACAGTAATAGTCGAATTCGTGGTCAATTCGCAGAACAAAGGCCAGCTCGAGTACGGCATTTTGAAAAGCACATCTACAGCGATTAGGCCTATAGATGGATAAACTGGAATTAGATATGAATATATTCCTATCTAATTCCAGTTTTCCATCTGATTTTGAACGAATATTTCTGCAGACTGGCCATTCCACTAATTTGCTCACTAATAATTCGGTAACCGTATAAAAGGAGCAAAGAGAAAAAGCGCTATACTCAACATGATGATAATAGCATCAAACAAGCATCAAACGAACAAGTAATCAAATGAAACTACCAAGTGATACTGTCTAACAGTGTCTACAGTGAAAAACCTAGCTGTTCTTCGAGCAGTGTCTCGCAAGAGCTGTGACGCATTCCCGCTGTCTCAACTTTCAAGCAACGCCTCAAAACTTAACTGTTTTGTCAGTCATACTCTCTCTCATGTAGATATTGTTTTAATAAGTTTTTATATTTTAACATTTTCCCCTCTTTTACATTTTTTATTTGTGGAGGCGTTACACAAATGCGTGGCTCGATAGCCTAGTTGTAGAACATCGGACTCGTGATCGAGAGGTCGCGAGTTCGAGTCTCACCTACTGCAAGTAAGTAAGTAAGTAAGTAAACGTAGATTTGTATAGCGCATTACGTGAAACACCTCTAATGCGCTGTGTATGAATCACAAGATCAGGTAAAGAGGTATGTCTTCAGGTCTCGGCGAAATT
>Ga0056115_1001604_pt1 | contig 10934 bp, 10 predicted proteins | sample WorMetOlspDAHAB1_FD_77007 | JGI IMG/M metagenome (GOLD analysis project Ga0056115, IMG submission 77007) | Marine gutless worms symbiont microbial communities from Max Planck institute for Marine Microbiology, Germany - Olavius sp. DAHAB.1 ... | reverse complement strand
TAAGTAAGTAAGTAAGTAGTGTTTTATTACCATGTGTCAAACGCACATAGAAAAAAATAAAAAGAGAAATAAAACAATAGTAAAATCAAGCTAATACAGAATGAAAATTTTCAAACATAATTAAAGAGACAGCGAACAATAAAAGAATGTTTATAACACACGTATTTGCAAATCGGTAGGTGACAACTGTGATTAGATGGCCTAAGTTTCATTGAGACAAGCTTGCGTTCACGCAATAATTGATGCAGACAATGACCGGGGCGCAAGACTTTGATGAACAATGTTTCGTCCGCATCAGCGAGAAGGTCCTCTATATTTAATAGCGTGGATGTGTATCCACAGCGGAACAAGCGACGCAAGATAAAAGCATCAATGCGCCCCGTGAGTTCAGCGGATAAAAATCCTCCCCATACAGAAATTGCATAGATAAGTCGGGAAATAATTATGGAATAACAAATTCGTTGGAGGTAAAGAACTGGTAATTAATATCCGCTAGCTCTTAACGATTTCAGCAAGTAAATCCGCTGACTATATATACAAACAGCAAAAATATACTACACATGTTCATCACACTTAAAATTACACTGTATGAAAACACCGATAAGTTTAGCTACAGCAACTTGTTCAATGACACCAATAGCAGCAGGATATGCTATTACGCGGATTAGGGCGATGGAAAACGATCTCTTTAGTCTTTTGAAAATTGATGACCATCTTATTTAAAGAAGCCCAGGTCATAATACCTTGCATAATACCTTGCCAAATTAACATCGGAGGTTTGTGGAACCAACAGATCAACATCGTCAGCATATTTAATGAGAAGGTTATAAGTGCTCATTGGGGCCAGATCACTCTTCATAACAATGTACAAGGTAGGTCCTATACCAGACCCCCTGTATTATGCTCCGATTAATCTGGGCAGGGGAGTATATCTTATCTCCAACCTTGAAAAATTCCTGCCGGCCAGTCAAAAAATCAATAACCCAGTTAAGAACATTATTAGCTAAAGTCAACCTTTTAAGTTTAGACAACGATATTACATGATCAATAGTGTCAAAAGCCTTACTGAAATCTACTATAAGGCACCTGACATATGCATTTAGAGTGAAAACAAAGAATGATAGAAAGAACATAACACGTTTGTGCATATTGATGGCAATACTTTTGCGTGTAAACATCAACGTTATACTGTTTTGACCTCAATGACCCAAAAAGAAGCGCAGATTAATTAAGACTCGCACATTTTTGATATATTTTAATATTATTTAAACGATTTCTATTACTATTATACCTAACAGTTAACACTAACCGTTATAGGCCTATTTCAGGAGACTGTAATAATTGAAGAATTCAGTGGTTTACTAAGCTCTTGCATGGGCCATATTGGGCATTCCAAGTTCCTACGCTTAACATACCCAGACCATAACGCGGCGCGGCATATTTGAAGTGATATTGTTGCTTTGCCAGATAATCCGATTTGTTCTCAACGCAACAAACAAAGTAGTAATTAATTTACACTGACAGTTTCGTGGTAACTTTTAAAATTGATTTTGAGCTTTTTACTTTGAGTGGTTTTAGTTTTACGGTAGAGCGGATTTTGAGCGGCAGATTTTGTCCGCTCACCGCTCCGTTTCCGTTCCGACGACCTCCCGCTCCCGCTCCGCTGACGCTCCGCTTGATTTTTTGAACCCCGCTTACCGCTCCGCTCCGCTCCAGTCTGTATTCGGCCCGCTCCGCTCTGTTCTCCGCTCCGCTCACGCTCCGCTCACATGCTCAGATGCTCTGACTCAGAGCGTGGCCAGAGTCAAATTGGGCGGTCGTGATTATTAGTTGGACCGGAAATTCAAGTAGTCATGGGTTGTTTGTTTACGTTTGTAAGTTTCGTTTTTATATTCGATTAAATAGAATTTACCATGAAGTTGTGCAGTTTTCTCTTACTGTATACAGCTTTTACAGGTATTACGAGGCTGGTGCTGGTGTTGTTGCAGTTTTCTATGTGTATGGCGTAGTTTTTTCTTCAGTATCTTCATTAGGCCTATTTGTGCCAACTTTCAGCTGAGTGGTTTTCTTTAACGGGCGAACAGCTCAAAACATTACGTGTGTATCCAGCTAATAAGAAAGCGAATAGGATGTTGTGAATGATAAACAACTTTTTCCCCAAGAACTGAAAGAAAGATTACATGAATCAACACAAATTTGTATGATGTCTCTTACACTGCTCAACAGTGTGACATATCGTGTAAAAAGAAGGAAAGGAATAAAATTAAAAAAATAAAAATGATTCTAAACATGGAAAAACAAGAGTTACCACTTTTCTGTAATTTCTATTCCGAGGTTACGTGAAAAACAAACTCAGAGAACGGTCGGAGAATTTTTGTGGTCAGGGATATTTGATTTTGACACCTTGGCAATATACGTCATACAGCATACCTGTTTATTATTCAAGCTCTCTTCATTTGGCATATCTGATGTTCAGCATTTTAACTTGACTTTATTAGTCAGTTGCTCAAACAGCTTCATAGCTAGCTGAATTTGTGTTAATAAATGAGCGGTTGTTCGATATGTTGTGTGTAGCTTTGTCTGGAAAAGTCGAGGGGAAAGCCCTGCATTTTTTTCTGCCAGTACCGAAAAAAGTTACATAGTGTACGATGTATGTGCTGTGTTTTAGTGTACATAGGCGACTATTTTGTGTCGACCGATGAGCTCGGATGGAGTTGGCACGAGGTACGCAACTGCACAAAGAAACGTTGTCAGAAATGCCACCCGGGAAGTTTTGCAGATCAGAGTATGTGCGCTGTCGTGCTGCGTTGGCTCTTTCGTGGCTTAACATATAAAACTGTCCGCACGTTGAAATGAAACTGAAACTAAACGAAGAAACTGTTAATGAAACTGTTTGATTTCAGTTTCGTTTCAATTTGCAGACAATTTAACTTAAGTTGTTTGCCTTGTCCTTTATACTCTGCATGGCCTCAACTGCAGTTAACCACAGCTGAGGTTCATAGGGTTTGGCGGCGATCCATGAAAAACTTGTCCTCATTTCTCGACTTTTTCTTTGTCAGAACTGTTAATGCTTGATGCATCCACCACATTCTGATTCAGCTGGTTCCAGCACTTTTTAACCCTAGTAGTATAGGTCCTGAGGGCTAAAACATGAAGCTAAAATCAGAAATTGGAATGGCTTGAGGTCCAGTTCTTCATCGTGAGAAACAAAGCTCTCGTATATTAAAAACAGTTTGAATTACTGTTTGATAATCAAGATTTATTATTATTTTTTATTGCTTGGCGGCGTTGCTCGGTTTGGATGTCGGTCTTTGGCCTTCGGACTTTCCCTGATCTATGCTTTGCATGTTTGTGGGTAAAGTGTCCACTATGGGTCAACCAACCAGGCAAACTCAGCCTTTCATTTCTCTGGGGTTGGTAAATGAGTAATGATATATGTAATATGTATATGTATATATATAGTCTGTAGATTACGGGGTGGAGACCATTAAATGGCTGTTTGGTTGCAGGTCAAGGTCCGTGGGCACGGGCCTATGGCCTATAGTCTGTATGCCTGCTCTGTCTGTGACACGAAAGCGCCACTGCAGCTGCAGTTGTGGCTTGTGGCACTGTGTATGTGTTATATGCCTTTGCCATTATTATCATTGCTTTTATTCCCCCGAGGACTGCATCTGGTCCCTTGTAATATGTACATTGTTAGATGTCTCCGTTTATGTTTTGTTGCGGGTGCTTTAGAGTGATTAAATACTGATTGATAATGCGATTTTTTTTGTGTGTTGTCAGACAACGTAAACTGCAGTTGCTGTAACGTGACCGGCGAATGCATCTTGTGCATTCCGTGTCCGAGTGGCACATTCCAGGATCAGTTGGGACAGAATCGTTGCAAGCCGTGCAAGCCGGGCACCTATTCCAGGTGGTTGGCAGTCTATTTCCTTCCTTGTTGTTGATGTTGCCATTTGACTTTCTGTGACAACAACTTTGGTTGGTCTCCGCTGAGTCGTTTCTGCACTGCACAGCTGGGCCATTGTGGCACCTATTGCAAGAGTTTAGTTTTCTAACAGACTCATAAGACCTGTGTCTCTGTGGTCGAGACCCAGACGATGTCTCACACTGTCAACTCATGCCCTTTGACGAAGCTGAATGGTGGTTTGTCCAGACTTCACTCTGCAGATGATGATGCGGTCCAGTGGTGGGCAAACGTTGGATGGTGAACCCACATAGAAAACCGGAAGAAGAGGAGGAGTAAGGATGTAACCTTGTGTGGGGCACCATTACAATGATCCATTGTAGATTATATGTAGTAGGAATAGGATATTTTAACAATGTGCTGGGTACAGTGTAGTTTTAGTTTAGTCTCGTTTAGTTTAGTCTATGTCTCTTGCTGAATCGTGTAAATATTGCACAGTTCTGGGAGTTTATTATTTCCACACTTATTAAACCATTCTCCACTGTTATGACTGTAGAATGAGATGGCATCTAACAAATTCATATTGGACCTTTGCTGCTGTAGCCATCCAGCTTTGTCAAATTGCAGCTGCATAGCCTTGATTTTACAACCGTTTTAGTTTTCTCTGTGGATCTTCGAGAGCTTGATGTGTGTTTAAGGTAGCTAAGCTGCTATCATTGTGAGTGGCACTGAATGGCCTCTATAGTGCTGATGTGCCGTTCAGAAACTGCCAATGCTAACTCACTCACTCACTTTGTCAAATGGCACGAGTCGACAATATGTGACTGTGAGATGCTCAGGTTTTAGAGAATAAGCCAACCTCGTTTCCAGACCAAGTGTCGTAAGAGACGACCAATTCGCAGTAGTTTTTGTTGTGTTGTATTTAGTTACATTTTTCCTGCAATGCTCTTTCTGTTTGTCTTCTTCTCAGTCATATTTCTTTAGTTATGCATTTCCCAGAAAGTAGTATTAATCAGTATACTCATTGAGTATCAACATTTTTAACTATGCCATAATTTTCTAAGTCACAATGTAGCATTTTCTGCTAAAAGTGCCGTTAAGTCCCAACTGACTAACTACTACGTTAGCGTGGATTTAGATCGTGTTTGTTCTTGTCATTTTGCAGTGATACGGGGAGAGCTAATTGTAAGCAGTGTGGACCTGGATCTTTCTCCAATGTCTCAGGTGCCACTGAATGCATGCCATGCCCGCCAGGTAATGTGACTGCATTAAAGATAAAGGCCCATCACTTGTACAGCGCCACAAACTGCAGCTGCAGCAGCACTTTGTCACAGAAACAGCGGACGTGCAGCCTCTAGGCCATAGGCTAAGCCCCGCACACACGAGACTTTGGATCTTGCGGCCAAACAGCCACATGCAGCCCGGGTCTGCCGTTTAATGTTCTCCAACCTCATAATCCATGCAATTAAATGGATTATTACTCATTTACCAACCCTGATGGGATGGAAGGCTGAGTTGACCTGGTGTAAGCATTGTATCAGAAAAGAAGAAAAATAGTTACACAATATTGCCCGTTTGCCATTTTGTCTAGTGATTAGCATGTTGACTGTGGTACGTGAGGTCCCAGGATTGAACCTCCCTGCAGATAGTTCACGAAAACCACTGCGATACATAGCTTTGGCACGGAGGGGGGCAGTTGGGGCTGCACACTTACTGCAGTGCCTAGGTTGACTCAGCCTTCCACCCTATGTGGGATGATGAAATGAATAATCAACCTTGTGGCTGAGTAATAATCCAAATGGCAATGGGTGAATGTCTGGTGTATGGCAGCCTATTGGTGGACTCAGTGATCAAGCTTGCAACTCTTGCATATGTATTTGCCATAGATGATGATAGCACTATAAATATTGTCCTGGTATTATTATTGTTATTATTTATTCGTATGTATTGACAAAAAAGGCCACTGTACGGTGTTGTGATTGACAATTCAGATATTTTGATAATGATGTGTTTGTTTAGAGTAATTAATTTTAGTTTTCTTGTGTCTTGTTGCTCTTTCCGTTTGATATTTATTGTTTCATTCATACGGGGGCTAGTTTGGCATAGTGGTAACAGCATTGATTGTCTACCATCTTGGTGTTTGTCTAGGCCCACTCAGCCTGGCCATCCCTCTGTGGATAGGCGCACTGAGCACTGGCAATGGCTTCGGCAACTGCTGGGAAGAAATGGCGAGTTTTGTGTAGCAGCAGGCCCTGTTGCCAGAACTGCTGGCATACTGTATGCTAGCTTAATTGGGTCTAACGCCAGTGGCTCAAATGGGATGAGCTGCCTTCCGACAGACGTCTTAGGTCTATGCCTGATTCTTCTTCTTTTATGGTTTGCAGGACTACATTGTTTCCTTGGTAAATATCGCCCGCTTTCTTGTATATGAGGTGCTGTAGAAGGCAGGCGGGGTCGGTAAATGAGTAGTAATTCATGTTATTACGTGGATTACAGAGGTGGAGACCATTAAATGGTAGACCAGGGCTGCGTATGTCTGTTTGGTCGCAGGTCAAAGTCCCATGGCACTGGCCGCAGGCTTAGCCTATGGGCTATAGGCTGTACGCCCGCTCTGTCTGTGACGTACAGCGCTGCTGTAGTTGCTGCTTGGGCGCTATATAAGGGTTATGCCTTTTACTTTTACTTTTTACTCATTGACTGACCCTGGAGGGATGGAAGGCTGAGTGTACTTAGTTGGCTGACACATAATAGACAGTTTACCAACAGAGTGGTGACCTCTCAACCATAGATCGGGCGCAGGTCAGGTTAGGTCCGCTGCCCCGAGACCAACATCCTAACCACCGAGCTACGCCACCGGAGTGATGTTGTGTTGTGGACACAGGCTCATTCAGTAGCGCGAATGGATCAACGTCTTGCGAACTTTGTCACGCTGGATCATCTGCGCCGACACCGAGCTCGGAAAACTGCACAGCGTGCGAGCCTGGTACCAACTGCAGGTTTGTTGGCTGCGATTTTCTGTTTGAACTGCAACATCTTCTTCTTTGACTCCATGGGCAAGGTCACCCGTTGGTGTCGATTGCATGTCTAACAACCCTCTGCCACTCAGCCCGGTCGGTTGCCTTACATCTCAGTGTGTGCAGGTCCTCCTTGCACCAATCCGTGATATCATCCGTCCATTCTCAATATGGTCTCCTTTTTCGTGCTTTGTGTAGTAAGTAAGTAAGTAAACATTAATTTGTATTAAACGATTCCATGAAACAGTGACACTTCTGATGCGCTTGTCACTGATGTCTGACGGCAGAGATCTGTTTTCAAGTCCCGCCAAGTTTTACACCCTTTTATTAAAGACCATACTAAACGAAACTATAATAGCGTTAGACTTAGACAATTCACTCGTCAGAAAGAATTGATTGCTAGTTATTAATGGTTATTCATAACTTTTGTCATTTTTACTTTGCTGATTGTATCAGATGTGCATGACATCAGATTAATTAACGAGTTTGTGTGTGTATGTGTATGTATAATAATAATAAATACTAATAAAACGACAATTTATAAGGCACAGTTACATGGCTAGGGTTACTACAATGCGCCGAATGTGTGTATGTCAAAGATGTATGTAATTATGTAAGTATGTCAAAGATACAGTATTGCCTAATTATGTGGTAGTAATAAATCACAACTGAAAGGTGGTAAGGTTCATTTATATATTGCCACAATTGCCGCATATGCCACTTCAGCGGTGCTGTTGTCACAGACAGCCTGAGACAAGGCTGGCATACAGCTTAGGCCACAGCCCAAGCCTGTGATTCACAGAATTTGGCCTGTAGCCATACAGCTGTACATAGTTTTAGTCTGCTGTTTAATGGCCTCACTTCTGTAATCCATGTAAGTACATGGATTACTATTCATTACTACTACAACTAACTAATAACGGACATAAAAATTTCCTACGGTTACTGTTAAACTATGACATCTACGGCTGATGCATTTGTGAACATTGCTAGGCTTGAAAGTAAGTAAGTAAGCAGGTAACAGAATCGATTAAAGTATTTGATAATAACACAAGTCACTTCATAGGCACTACAGAAAGTCGGGAAACAAACGGCTGAAAGGATGAGTCTTGAGATGACTGCCAGAAAACTCGCAGACGTGACATTGCGTGACAGTTTGTTCTTTGTAGTAACCACTGCCATGTTACAATGGCGGAGTATTATGACAGCGGAAAGTAGTAAAAACAGTGCAATGATATTGTCTTGTGTGAATTTTTTCGGATACATATTTAGTTTAGTGCTTACTACTGTGTGCTGTTCAGTGGTATGGTTAGGGATTTAGTGTCTGGTTGGTTAGTGGTTATACCTGCGTATTTATACTACTTTCCGTTGTCATTGTACCAGACCCGGTTATATTTTGTGTCATCTGTGTTGGTGTTGTTTTTTGTCATGTGCAGTCGCAGTGGGTGTATCACTTGTACGCAGTGTCCTGCTGGCCAGTTTGCCAACTCGTCAGCAGCACACAGCTGTACCAACTGCTCTGCAGGTGATCAGCTGTTACGTCAGAACTTAACAGACCATTTTCCAGATTCATTTTTGGGTTGCATGATTTATCTTTATTTTTCATGTATGTTTTGTTTTACCTTGGTCAGTTGATTCATTTCCCTTCATGTGTTGGCGCTGGCGTAACAAACTTAAATGAGCCTCCTTATAGTTTTTTTCTCCCTCCCCATTATTGCAGGTTAGGAGCTGGCTGCATCCCTTTTAGGGCCATTGTGAACAACAAGCAATGTGAGATGAGGGGGTTATATATGTTGCTGGTCATCCGCTACTGAATAGGAGATGTGCAATACTCCCAGGGTGTATCCGACTCCGAAATGACCTAGATTGTGTCGGGTGTGGCGTTAAACTCTACTCACTCACTCACTCACTTACTCACTCCAGATTTATTTGTGTTCGAAAGTCTTAGATATAGATGTTGAGTATATCCTACTATTTGTTGTGTGTAAAATATATCAAGAATTTTGTTGATTATATGATGTAGTTGTAATTGTTTTTCATCCATATTTATGTCTAATATTGAAACTTGAACACGAGGCTTTTATGTGACAAAAACATTTAAACATTTTAATCAAAATCTTGGTTGTTCAGAACCATTTTGCTGGTTATTTTAGCTGTCCCATAGGCCCCTCTGTATATGTTAAGGGTGTTGCCAACTCCCACCCCAGAAGACTCGGGCTTACTCTCGTATGCTTCTTGGGAGTCGGATGTGGACCAACTTGGTGAGAGCCTTCAGTGCAGCTGGACCTCGAGTCTGGAACAATCTGCCGCTGGACGTCAGACAGCCGGACTTGTCATACAGCCATTTCAGACGGTCGCTTAAATCATTTTTATTCGGTCAGTAGGACCCAAAGCGCCGTGTGAACCTTAACTGTGCTTTGGAAATGCTGTTACTTTCTTACTTGACTTTGTGCTGTAGGGTTCTTCAGCCCCCCTGGTCAGTCTCGCTGTACATCATGCAGTCGTGGTACGTACCAGCCAACAGCCGGACAAGCCGACTGTCTGCCGTGCGATCAGGGGCTTGTCTGCAGGTTGGACTAACTCGACTCTGTCTCGGCACCAGAAAACGAAAATACAAAATATTTTTGATGCTTGATATGTTGACATTGCAGCGGCTTCGTTATTCGTAAATTGTGCCGTTAATTGTGGTAACTGAGCGAGTGATTAAAGTTCTGCACTGACAGGGTAGGCTAAAGAGCGCACGCAACCCTCAGTCGTCATCCGTCTCACTACTGCACGAGCCATTTCGACGGACATCATTCGCCAGATGATCGTTCAGCACTGCCACACGTCTGACCTGGAACTTACTGCCACCTGCTGTGTTAAACTGCGAATCTCTGTCTACTTTCAAATCCAGACTTAAAACTCAGCTGTTTTCTAATGTTTTCTATTAACTGCTTGATTTACCTGTTCAGCCAGCGCCTCTGTAGCCGCCTATTTCCATAACGGCACTTTATAAATTTTGTATGTATTATTAAAAAAACAGGGCCACTTGCTTTACAGCTTGTAACTTTTGGCATACTTGGTGCAGTCTAAGAATAGTAATAATTATGATGATGTAATAATATTAATATTAAAGGGGAATGTTGTCTCGTGTCGGAACATGTTCACAGCCTGTTGCAACCAGTTATTTCCTTGTTCTTAACTTCCATTCAGTGTCTATGGCTTTGTGCTCACGGGCCATAAAAGTAATAATAATAGTAAGAGTAATAATAATAATAATAATAATAATAATAATAATAATAATAATATCAACGATAATAATGAAAGATTAGTATAGTGCCATGTAGGCAGAAGATGCAGAGGCATGGTGTGCGTACTATGCTAATTGATGTGCAAAAAGATGAGTTTTCTGACGTTGCTTAAGTAGCGACATTTTGTGTGTGTGTGGATTTTGCGAGCTGTCAAATTCGGTGGAGTTTGTATATTGTAAGGTGCCATAAAAATGTGATATCATCAAGAAGTATTAAGTATAAAGTAGTTTTAAGTATTAAGTGATGGAGATGGTAATTAAATGAATATACTGTTCCAGTTTACATATGTACTTAATTTTTGTGGTAATTTCAGTGTCTGACTTTTCATTAAACATGTATACTGATTCAGCTGATTCTTTATTTATAAATGTAAAAAAACTACAGTTTATACACATGTTAACGGCGACAGACGTTCGCACATCGAAAACAGCAAAAATAAAAAAGTTATTTTACTATAACGCTGCACATCGTCATACGTCAGTGTGCAGCAGCAGAGTAATAACTTTTATTTGCTGTTTTCAATGTGTGAACGTCTGTCGCCATTGACATATGTATAAACTGTAGTTTTTACATTAATATTTGCTGTTTTTCTATTAATGATCGATATTTAAATTATGTCAGTGCTCCCTCTGACATCAGCTCACCTTAGCAAGCTGTAAATTCCATTCCTAAACCTCTTTTAGACGGAGATTTATGTACAAATTTCTTCGTTTTCTATAT
>Ga0056115_1001603_pt1 | contig 10934 bp, 9 predicted proteins | sample WorMetOlspDAHAB1_FD_77007 | JGI IMG/M metagenome (GOLD analysis project Ga0056115, IMG submission 77007) | Marine gutless worms symbiont microbial communities from Max Planck institute for Marine Microbiology, Germany - Olavius sp. DAHAB.1 ... | reverse complement strand
GGAGGGGCGCGCGCTCCCTCCCTCCCTTTCTTTTAGGGTTAGGGATAGGGGTAGGTAAGGGTTGGTAGGCCGTACTAAAGTATGAGATTAGGGGAGGGGAGGTAGGAGGTCGTACTATAGTACGGAATTGAGGGGAGGACGTGGGGTACCAAAACGTCACACTTTGGGTACCAAACATCGGAACAATAACATCTCTCCGGGAATATTTTGGCGGGAAAAGTCCTTTGTTCTGATTCTGTCCTTCCCCTTACTACTCATGTCTCGTTGCTTTCTTAAAGGAACGCATGCTGCAGTCTTGTCGATACACGATAATAGATATACATAAGACTCATGTATGTCTATTATGTCCAGTTAACCATCCGTATTGGGGGATGGTAATATAGCGATCCCCCACCGTAAATTTTTTTTTTTTGGGGGGGGTGCATTAACTGCTGAATTAGTTCCAGAGAGGGGCGCTATCCAAGACACCCCATTAAAAAGTTAGGATAGACGATGGTGCCGACAAGAATACAGTTAAACGTACCGCTTTGTATTGTGCAAGTTCCTTCAAAACAGTGGCAATTAATTTCTAATTATTATTTTATGTGGAACCCAAATGGAAGGGGACAATTACAGGGGAAGAGCAATCCGCAAATGGGGGAATGGGCTGCGCCGTGTCACGTGATCCATCATTGGGGGAAGGTCCACATTTAAAATTCCTGACGCCAATATATCTATTCACTTGTCACTTTCGGAACAAATACGACGAAGATTAAGCTGTGTTATACGCGAACAATAGCGTTTATCCCATTGTGAAGGCTAGAAAGTTCACAGCGCATGTGCAGTAGGCCCTATCACGTGACCTCATAGGGGTTCTCAAAATCTTATGTAGGCTTAGCAATATTTGAACCATAATTGTCGATTAAGGGCAATACCCCATGTAAAGCGATTTTCGACAGCAAATACTGTCCAGCTCGGAGCACGTTAGTCACGTAATGGTGCAGAACCCCGAACCAATCGCTACAAAATTTTGCGTGCCGGGTGCCATCCAGGACATTATCATGCATGGCAATTTTGATGAAGATCGGTTAATGGCTTTTGGCGTGGCGCGGTCGAATTTTGGCCTTTTCCATAGTCTTGCATCGTCGCCATTACAACACTCTCGCACTACCGTGCGATGAACAGCATTCCAAACTGATGTGACCTCAGCTGACTCAGTCATCATGTCTACCGGAGAGCATCGACGAGCTCAAAGTCCTGCAGCTGATGTCGGACTATAACTTGCCACATGACTCAATCAATAAAGCCGCATTAAAATGACTTCGGGCTGGTGGTGGACATTTCGAACTTATGCTTAGTTTATGTAGTTTACATCTTAAACTCATACAACAAGCACTAAACGGACATAATAGTAAAATAATATCAACACCTGTCGATCTGCGTCCTAGGATTTTAGTGTTATTACATTTGTTTTTCTTGTCATTTACATTGTATATGTTTTGTGTTGTGTGATGCTTGCGGTTGACAAGTTATTTATTAAACGAATATGATGATGCTAAAATAAAACTATACTTGTCAGATATGGTAGACCTATTTGTAACAACAGTCACTGTTCTTAACAGTGAAAACTACCCGTTGCTGTTAATTATTCCGTGCACACTTGCAAATTATATAGAAAAAAACTGCAAACAGTCTATCCAATGTTGTACAAGACGACGCTCAAAAACAGCAAAAATTAAATGTTATAAATTATAAGCATGAATATATGCGCGATGCCACTTAATTGGGTGGTCAATACCTGTACCAAGTTTGAACTGGATATGACTTACCGTTCCAGAGTTAGGACGACTAAAATTTTCCATTGAACGCCAGCTTAGTCCAAATTTTTACGTTTTTTGGGGGGAGTAAAGGGGTCAAATTTCAAATTTAATCTTTCTAACCCCCAAAAGGCACTACCTTAGCCAGAACGACGTATAATGACGTATTGCGCGTGGGGTGTGTCCAGAGATGCGACCTGTGGCTCCGGTGAAGAAACAAAAGGACAGAAACTTTCATGCGTCAAACTGGCTATTTGACCAGACCACCCACGTCGACGTAACCCCCTCAAATTTTGCATGCGGGGTCGCGTCCGGGAAGTAGTTATATATTTCAAGTTTCATAAAAATCGGTCCAGTGTTCTCGGAGCTGTGGAGGGTCGAAAATCGCCCTCTCCCATTGACTTGGCCCATTGCTTATACAACAGCTTGTACAAGCCGTGATACTGTATAACTGAAATTTCTATTTAAAAAAATTTCAGAATTGTAGCAGGATCTCGCGCATATAAATCTGGAAATTTAGGTGTAAAAATCTCATACGGTTGTTGAGAAACTGCATTTTGTCCGGTGGGGTAATTTTCGAGCCACCCGCTGTACACACACAGCCAAGTCACACGTTCTTCGCGGACAAAGTAACAGACAGTTCAAACAGTAACTCTGAATAAATATTACACAACTGCAGCAATGGCTTACTGTTAGCAGCTCGCGTCGTTTAGTTAACAGTGGCACTATGTTACTGAGCTGAAAAAATTGGTGCAGTCGTTTAATCACTGTATTCGCATACACTCATTTCAAGTGACTAATCTGACGATTCTCAATAAAATAGTAAAGGTAGACTGTAGACTAATGTCGTCGTGCAAACATTCAGCTATGGACTGTTTGCATTTTCTGAATTTCTGCTCTACAGTACAGTTGACTATGGCTGAGATGTGCACTGTTCTGCAGCTAGTGTGTTCTACCGTGCAATTAACATGTGCGAGCACATATCTATACATCTAGACAACTACGACTGTGGCCTAGAGGCACAGCCAAGTCACATCACCGCACACGAAGTGACAGACAGTTCAAACAGTAGCTCTGAAGTCAGAATACACAGGTGAAGGAATGGCTGCAGTTAGTAGCGTAGCAGACAGCAGGCAAGCGTTATGCGGCAGCAACTCAATCAGAGACTCATAGACTTGCCAGCATCCAACGATCGACAGATCCATGCAGCCAGCAGAATGAGAATGATCTGTAACCACAGACAGCAATACACATACAGCTTATGTGAACCATTACCACTGTAAAACTCATCAACAGTGACTACACTTGTACATATAGAGAAGTGCAACTAAACTTCTTCAATTCACCTTCTGTACGTCGGTTCCGACCTTTCTGCCGAGTGAATGTGTCAACCATATCCACAGGGTGCCAGAGAAAAGCGACAGCGTTCAACTTATTTCAAAATAGGCGTCTCTATTTTGCAAAGCATTACGTCAGAACAGTGGCAGTCCAACAAATGTCCACTACAAAGTCGTGGCATAATTCTTGAATGATCAATTTACGGTTTCTAACGTTTTGACATCTGCTGCGCCATTGTGTAGGTGCTGCAAACAATTCAGCAATCATAGCAATTATGATCATCTCGAGACCAGCAGAAGACGCACAGGTTTCTTGAGACAGGAGCAACGAGTTAATGTTACACGCTGGCGGTCTACGAACCTCAACCCCGATGATCGATGCTGCGATGCCAATGGCAATGCGTGCAGACTTCACCAGCAGATCTTCCACGGCATTGAAACAATTCTGCACAAAATCACAACATGCTGCAACTGTATCACACCAGCAGCGCACAGCTTCTGTTAGCCAGTGACTTATAATTAACAAAAGCCCATTTTAATTTGGTAGTTTTCAGTGCAGAGAATAAGGCCAACGTAAGTAGAGTCAGCACACCTTCAAAGCACACCTTCAAAATAGCATGCATATGTAATTTAGACAAAGTAACTTCGCCTGTGATATTCAGTTTTTAAATAACAGCTACAAAATGACAATTCAGATTTTTACACTGCACTCATGTGACAGTGAGTCAATTTCTGACAGCAAGAAATGGCAGATTTTATCGCTTCTGTGCGCAATCGTGGTTGACTACCAAATGTCGGGACTGGACTAAACGTGTCATGCACAACTGCCACAAGAGTGTGTACTCACGACAAATGTCGACAGTCACTGGGTGAAAAAACTGGACGACTGGGTGACAAAATTTCTGGTCAGAGTTAAGGTACGCCAGTTGTTAGACTTAGAAATCGTTATCTTTATTGCACAGTTGACTGGCGACCACCACAAATACCCGTCCGCAACAAAGGCGACTTGAAGCAAGATATATAAGATTTTTTATTACACTTGAGTAAGTCGAGTTCCAAAAACATATACCTGCACGTGATAATACCTGAGAGCAGTAACTCTCCATAATAATTTCAAAATTCAGATACACAGTATTTACTGTGAGCAGCGCAGTCAAAGACAAAAGTGGAGATTGCATTTTAGCAAGTCCAGCAGCCACTTTCAAAACAACGATTCTTTGTTACTAAGCTGTCCCCGAGGTTAACGACATTTGTTGGTATCCATTGCATGCCATATTCTAACATGGCTTCCTATGCACCCCCTGTTGCAACACACACACACACACACAATGTGCGTTGAGACCTGTGAATTGATGAACTGCTCGTCGCCAGCAAGACATGCATCCAGATCATTAAAATCAGCTTTTTTGGTGGGAATTGATCCAGGACCAGATTTGAGAGCGCAGCATGACACTGGCACTTTCTGTAATGATGTCAGGTTGGTGTGAGCGTAGTCATCTTTGCCATAGGCACCGCAGCATCCCAGCTACATGACAATCACAACACAAATACGTAACAGCATCACTCAACACCATGTAGTCTAACGTTTTAGCTCAACAGTTTGGATTTGTACATTTAACTACAAACTTTGCACTATAAATGCCCTCTTTCTATACAAAGCATCAAAACATGCTTTAGTTCACCTGTCACAGTTTAAGTTTTCTGAAACTGTAATGGCGTAGTGATACGATCATGTGTCAATTGGGTCTAACCCTTGACTGTTCAAAGTTCGTGAAGCTTCATTGCAGAACACACCACTGTCAACACGAAATGGTTTGCAGTGACTTTCAGTGACACTTGTCAGTCCCTCCAAAAAAGCCTGCTCCTACATGATGTGAAAATCATGGCCATATCTGCTATGTTATATATGAAGTTGCTACGAACACTCGTTATGCGAGTTACGCCAGTTTTGTAATTCTCACTCCAGTGCCAATGCATATGTCTAGGCCAACATAGCCAGCTCCATTCCCAAACCAATTTGATGCACTCAGCCAATTTGGTGTACTATGAAAATCTTCAAACAAACGGCAAAGTTTAAGAGGTAATCTCGTGTTTGATATTCCAGCAGAACTGCAGACCCATATAGCCAAATAATACAAATAATACCAATGTTACACAGATATATCCAGCCACTTTTGCAATCAATTCCAAGGAGACCATCTGTCACATTTTAACATTAAAGGACCATCTCTTTCAAAATTTCACGAAATTTCGTTCAGTAGCTGAACGTAATACGAAAAACAGTAATTCTGAAGTGAAAGAAATGAAACGCTGGCAGATACTGACAGCAAACTGCATTGATGCCCAAGCGATTTCAATCTCAGAAAATGGCATCACGTACTTCGAGGAAGTTGCATTGAAATAACCATCTACACAACACCAACACACCACCATATAATCTATGGATATTTGGCCTTTTGCTATCATAATAGTCTATTTTTGTAACTAATGCATTATTGTTCATTATTGTGCATTATTAATGTATCGGTTCATTATTGTTCAACTAGACCGCAATCAGGAAAAGTGCCAAATGGATCGAATCCCACAGTATCTCAGTAAGGCGGGCCAACGCATATGCATTGTGCACATCTTCATCTGTTCAGTATTTGACAACATGCAGCATCAACCAGCAAGTCACATACAACAGGAGACAAGACAGCTACAAAATATATCGCAAGAGAGGTCAAAGTATAAAGATGCAGTCCTTGCACAACAAGCCAAAAGCATGACACGTCGGCATGTGAAGCTCACCATCTTCATACTTGCTCAGTGTCTTGTTCATCGCTGGCTGAACCTTCTCTTGCAACTACAACATGTCCAAAAACGCCATCGTCATCAGCAGATGTCGCTCGCTACAGACGCTGACATATACCCTCGAAATGCATCTTTTCCCAGTCGATCACATCGGATGCGTCCCTCCCATTAAACCAACAACAACGTCTGAACACTAAGAGTGACGAGTGATAACAGATGGATTTAATCATGTGACGTAAGAAGAGCTCCATAATAAATGCCACAGACTTCATTCAGACGTTATGGCATGCGTGAATACCTTCTCATATTCAGATGCTGGTAGTGCACTATAGACAGTTTATTGACAGCTGCAGTAAAAACGTAAATAGCGATTCTGGCATGACAAAGATCAAGAAGAAGTATCAATATCCTGTGTTTCGTGTGATTCTCAGCGTGCATGTGCATTCACAACCACGCAATGAATCAAAACAACACAAAAACGCAGGCCTGTCGATAGATTTTGGATGTATAAATAATAATTTTTCATTTATTGTCAGATAGTGATGATAATTACAATCGACTTTAACAAAAGAATGCAATAATACCGTGCTGGGAAAGAGAGCAGCAAAGATGATGAGTGCAATCTCTGCCAGAAGAATCACGACAAGAATCACTATGTACTACAGAGCAAACGACACCAAACGACACACGCAGGCAACGCCATCAAACGCCAATGGCGATCAAGTGACAACCGACCTTCATCATCATAAATGAATCTTTGTTCTCCATTTTATGAGTTTAAGTATTTGTGCAGATTGCATTGTCAAAATTAACGTGATTTTTCACCTGAGTTGAAACACTTAACAGTTTTATGTACTAATGTTAGCTGCACAGCAATATTTCCAATTCAACATGACTTGGCACTATTTAGCCAACTGTTGCAGTAATATTTCTTTTCAATGAAAATCAAAGATCTGGATACAAAGTCACACCAAAATGAAATTAAATGAAATCCATCTGTCACAGTTGAATTGCAAAAAAACTTCACATTGTACAGACAAAAAATTCACGGAAAAATAATTCAGAACTGTTCACAGCAACATTAACAAACAGCGATTGCATTAAGTCGATAAAGAGACAAAGGCTGAAATAAGAGCGAGTTTTCTGACAAAACAACCACCATACAATTAGTGTATGCTTATGATATACATGTAAGTAAGTCAGGAAATAAGTGTATTTCCAGCCACAGCAGTTAGACAGTTCACACTACGCTACGGTCCACAGCCCAAATAGAAACTCGTCTTCAGTGACTGCTTACAAATGACAGACAAGTGCGGCTGTGTGAGGTTCAGCGACAGACTATTTAGAGTCATGGTATAATCTACGCTGAAGATTCTCGCGCTGAATATGGTGAGCGTCTGACTGACAGAAGCAGTCTCATGGCGCATGCGTCAGTGACGACGCACGCAGCAGTGTCGAGGCACAAGAGATGCAACTTACGACAGACAGCATGCACTGGATTTTGAGGCACGCTCCAGCGCAGCCGAGCACTCCGACGCCACCCACGATGCCACCAAGTATCACCATGAAGAGGGCGCTGTTCTGCACAGTCGACTGCAGGTCGAAACCAGCCTTGCTGGTGTGCTCTGTCAACTCGGGAATGTAGTCGAATATCTCGATCAGCGTTTCTGCTCTGACGAGAGCCATCACACCGAATGCCAGCATCAGCAACCCAGCCGCCTGGTACATCCATCATCACAAATGAAATACATTAATTATCACATGCAGTGGCGCCACAGCCAACCACAACAAACAACTGCAGTGCAGTGCGACAGTGCAATACAGTACTGCATGACAGTTGGTCAGTCGCTTTATAATGGTGCAATCGCCCGTCTCAAGCTCATGTCCCAACATGCCTATCGCCATGCTTTCACTACGAACGGCGGCGATAATGTTTTTCGGCAATGTAATATAACATAACACAAAACTTTACGTCAAACCATGCACGTGGATCCATGAAGTATATACAAAAGGAACTGAACAAAGGAGAGACAGAAAAGTCATAGTTTTAACATGATAATATACAAGGTGTCAAGGCAACAAGATAACAATTAATGAATAGTTCATAACGTAACGTTATAAGTGTTATAGGTGTTGTAAGAGGCGACAGAATCAGGGTAGCTTGTGTCCATGGTTCTACTGTGTTGCGCAGTTTCTTGAGCTGTCAGTTTCAAGTACATAATTAATCAAGTGAATATACCGGCAATGAATACTGCTTATAATTCTGGAAGGAGCGCTAACTGGCTCACTCACTAATCAGGTGATGATGTTCAGCATTGCGTCAGCTGATTGCATGTGAGAACTAAGGCGCTGATGGAGGCGCATCACATACACAGGCGACGGAGCGGCGTGCTAGCATCACATGCAAACTTTCAACGCAGCGCAGTGACATGATGCAGCATGCATGTGTCAATAAACGTTTATTACATCCGTCATATCAAGTGTGAACTGACCGCAAACACGAAGTTGACGGCAACGAGAAGTAGAACAGCGAGTTGTTTGACACACATCTTGCACCTATGTACTGATCGAGCACTGTAGATCGTTCAATACAGCTGCTCCACACACACACACACACACACACACAATTCTTGCTACACATGCACTGCAGCACTAGTTGGACAGCTTTCTAATTAACAACACTGAACAATTAAGGTTCCTTATTAACGGAATGCTCGACTGAACGTCACCATAGCACATACATACACTGCATGCATGCAGCCAATATTCACCATATTCACGTCATGTGGCTTTTTCTAATATTCTGGTCAAAAATCGCAATTTTTGCAGCGCCACTTTTAGTCGACATTCTGACGACGCTACAATGGTTACGAACACCGTCATACAAATACGTCCATGGCCGCCGCATGCACAATGCATGCACATTAAGCTGCGTAAGTGTAAAACTCCATCTAACGGAAAAACGGACAGACGCCATGAATAGAATTTGGTGAATTTAGCCTTGAAATGGTGGCAATAATTTTAATTATTTCCTTGATGACCAAATGTTATGTATTTATTGGTTGATCCCGGATTCCCCACCGCCTTAAATTTCTATGAAGCATCGATATATCGCGCTCCGTTCCGCCATAGTATGGATCTCCCTGACAGACAACGTACAAAAGAATGTGCCAGTTTCAAAAAATGCAAACCAACACGTCCATCTGTCCGTTGTGTCTGTCTATAAAATCATTTTGTCCGTTACACTATGCATTGCACACCAGCAAACACCACTTTTATTCCGCTATTTTATTCTCAGTCTAAACGCTGAAATAAAAACGACAACGATGCATGCATAGGCCTATACGACGCTTGCATGGTGCGCTAAAAGTACTGCGTGTATGTCTGTCGTTGACACGAACGCTGCTGCTCGGAATGTGACACGAGCGAGCCACACTCAACTCAACTGCGACTAATCACACACAGAGCATGCAATCGTCGACAACGAAAACAGCGTTCTGCACGAACGGCACGTGTGATGCAGTTGATTTAACGGATTAGATCAGCGATCATCTGTCGATAACTCGCCAAACACAAACACATTACACTATGCGCCGCCGAGCAAGCAAGCGAGCGACGATATTGTATTGCCCGTTCGTCGCGCGAGACACCGCTGCACATGCATCGTCCGAGCTCTGTATGTTAATGCCTTTTCACTGTGGAACAAAGACCTGAAACGCTGACAACTGCATGGCTCAAAGGTACCCATGTCAAGGTCGCAAAAGCATAGAAATGTACAGTAAGTGATCACTGTGTGGAAGCTCTCATTGAGGTTTAAACATCGATCAATTCTTTTAACAGAAAGTCAGAGGTGCATGGAGAGCATAAACGAAAGTACAAACTCTGTCTAGCTTGCGGTATATTTCTGCCGCAGGACACTATTCGTGGGTCTCTTTTTGTAATGCAATTGTGCGACTCTGACCGTTCAACTAATAATCAGAGCGCGTGACCAGAGTCAACATATACTTAATTTGAAGTTCGAACGAATTTTCACTACTGAAAAGTCTGAAACAATGGTAGGATATTCTGGCCCCGTTGCTAAGCAACGTGCATTTATTGCCACGGTAACAAGATGTAACGTGTCACAAACGTTAGGGTATCTATAGGCCCTCGTGTTATACCACCCAATACGACCATCACCCACTACTGCCACTATGCTACTTAAATACGACATTTCGCCTACATACATAGTACGCCACTACCGAATTATCAATAGATTTAATAAATCTATTGATAATTCGGTAGTGGGGTATTCTTTATTGATTATTATATCGTATTAAAGGCTGCTAATAAGATTAGATTTTTTTGGTCAACTTAAGGTGAAGCGAGCGTGACGTCATGGTCGCTGCTGGACGGCTGAGTAGTAATGCGTTACAAAACAACACCAGCCTACTTTCTAGAGTAAGTATAGCAAGTCTAAATATAACGCTTTCAGCAACTAGTTACTTTTTACAGAAACGTGCATCATGCGCTATAGTTATCCTCCATGTTTGTTCATTAGTTTGACTGGTAACCGGACAATTCGCCGACAAACCAACTCGCGGACAGACCGGAACCGTCCTGCTGGAACCGTCAAGTCGCGGACTGGTCAACTCTCCAAAACGTTTGATATAAAATTTGCAGTAAATAATCACTATAAATGTGATAAATTTTAGCAGTCGATTAAGGTTAGGATTAGGTTTACGTTTAGTATACAAATATAGCGTATTAGTCTTTCTGTGCTTTAGAAAAAAAATTCGCTGTCCGCGAGCTGACCAGTCCGCGGGTTGGTTTGTCCGCGAGTTGTCCAGTAGGCGTTTAACCGAAAGCATGATAGACCAGCGGCCGCCATACAGGAATTTGCGTAAGGTCGTTCTTTTTGTTTCACAGCGCCGATTCTTTTACGTATACAGGCCTAAATAACTCAGAAATCAGATACAAAAAACGTGCTTCCCTGACAGGAAGTGCGTACGCAATACGCACCCACGCG
>Ga0056115_1001602_pt1 | contig 10941 bp, 9 predicted proteins | sample WorMetOlspDAHAB1_FD_77007 | JGI IMG/M metagenome (GOLD analysis project Ga0056115, IMG submission 77007) | Marine gutless worms symbiont microbial communities from Max Planck institute for Marine Microbiology, Germany - Olavius sp. DAHAB.1 ... | reverse complement strand
TTTATCCATATCGCAGCTTCAAACACAGCAACTGATGACGTCACAAATTGGGTCATACATAGAGTATTTAATACGAACATATAATATTCTTGTTCTCATTTTATAATAAAAATTTGTGAAAAAAATCTAGCCTGGTTGACGATTGTTAATACGATTTAATGATGATTCTCGATAGTGGCTTACTTTTTTTGGGCCACCCTGTATACTGCGCTTGTTCCGTGCGGTTAAGGCGCGTGACAGTAAATCATCCGAGTGGTGGCAGAAAAATTATCGGCGTAATGTGTCCGCCGTGTTCGCTTTTTTAAAACGGGGCGTAACAGCAGCCACTCTGTCGCCCGCAAAAAAAGAGATTCGGACGCGCAAAATTGAGACGGGGACCACTTAAGGGAAAGACGCCGACGCTTGCTAATAGGCAGCATCACGAATAATTTAGTCGAGTCCTCTCCACGACTAAACCACTCTGCGGGGGCGACGTAACTCCCGGCTAAGTGCCTGCTGTCACTTGGCGACCGGGGTGGCCGGATTTCGCAAAAATCTAAGCGCGGCCGATCCGCAGTTTCACCGCCGGAAAACAAAACGCTCTTGAGTCTTGACCTTAAGTGTAGAAGTGGTTCTTGTCGGCGTTTGCATATTGTCTACGCGTAAATCTTCTCTTCTTTCTTATTGTACAGTACATCGTTTGTTCGCACTTCAAGATAAATCGACGAAAATAAAAATTAAACGTCAATAGAACTTGAACATATTGCTGTTTTAGTTCTGTTTCAAGTTTGTATTCGTATACTTCTGCATTGATTGTCTTTATTTTTCATTTGACAGATTTATGCGGCACTCCGTACTATAGTTATGCTCGCGATGTATCTTTGGAGAAACACCAGACTAATGCCTGGTTTCCAGCGATACGTCTCCGTTCATCCGTTCAAATAGGATCGAGTTCTATTTTTCCGTTCCCGTTCGGTATACGGCACTGAAACGGCAACGGCAACGGCGCTACGGAACGGCAGTGCGGACACGGATTACGGAATCTGTTACGGAAACGAATACGGATGAACGGAAACGTAACGCTATTTCGTATTTCCATTTAGCTTGCGATAAGTATTGACCGCTCGGCAATTTCTAACTTTATACGAATTTCTACTATATTTTTGGCGACGTAAGTTTCGTTTGGCGGTTATTGGCACGGAAGCGGACCCCCGCAGACCTTCGTGACTAAATTTTTGAGGGGGTCCGGACCCCCTCCCGCTACTCCATTTGTGGATACTTGTGAACGGAAGGGGCGTTCAAAGGCACCCCGGCGACGTAAAATGCGTCACGGAAAGCCTTGGGACAAAAATATTAAGGAAGGTAGGGGGGAATTAACCTTTGTTTCACCGGAAAATAAGCGTTGACGTTTAGGCTATGTCTAAAACACACCTACAAACATCGTTAATTACAAAATTTTCCGGGGTACCCCCGGACCCACGTAAAAAAGGGGAGGGCAGATAGGAGAGGGAGGGGAGGAGGAAAGGAGAGGGGGAGGTTGCGTCATAGCTGTCGAGGGGGTGGACGCCCCTGGTGAACGGAGGATTCCAATTCCGCGCGAGGTGTTTCGGGGATCGCAGCCGGTCACGTGACGCTCCGAATATTATTCGCGACGGACGGACAGCGAGGTCACCGCCGCGAAGTGACTTTCAGCGGCGTCACTTTCGGTCAAAGTGGGAAGGGGCCACCCAAAGTCGAACACGAGTGTCTGTAAGAAAAACGGAAGCATAACCCCTCTCCCCCTCAAAAACCACTGCTTTTAAGTATTATTCCGGGAAAAGCAATTGCAGGAATTTCGTCTTCGACCTGCTGAAGTCGTGATGACAAGGGCGCATTACGAGCACTGTCGCATTTTCCAGAATTGCGTTTACTGGTGGGTTGGTGTTAACTAGGTTGGGGTTCCAACGACAAAATCAGTCCCGGTCAAACACGAGAAATTTTCTCTGCAGCGAAATTTCGTTTCGGACAACCGTTTCCTGCCGTTCGCAGCACACTTCTGTCGGAAACTGTTGAAACGACATTTAGAAATTTCTGCGCTACACTCAAACAGCGATCACTTTGTCAAATAAGCGGTGTCGAATGTTTACATATACAGCATTTCCCGTCATTATCATCAGCATCAGCATCATCATCATCCAGTGCAATAGTGCGCCTATTACACGCTGAACTTAGATGCATTCCAAGAGTCACATACTAAAAACCTGAATGTCAGTCTGTACAATTTACGGGGCTTTTTACATTGAGCTGGCCTGCACAGAGCGTGCAGATCTAGATGCGTCGGCGCGGTTGTAAAATCGAATTTGTGCATGCAGATGAATATGTAGCTTTTCGATACTTCGCCTTGTTTTTAATCAGAGAAGGCGAAGGGAGCAAAACAAAGCAGGCGATACACTCGCGAAAATTCATTTCTTTAAAAGAAACTCCGATATTTAAGGCCGCTCAGCGTTGCTGCGCAGTGAAGGTTTTTCGGGTGATCCGCCGCGAACGACGGTGTCCGCACTGGGGGAGCTTACAGCACTCCCCCAGATCCCCTAGCTGGATTTCAGGGGCCTACTTCTAAGGAAAAGGGGGAAGGGGAGGCAGATGATATAGGAGAGGAAGAGGAGTGAAGGAGAGAGAAGAGGGGTAGGGGCCCCATTCTAAGGGACAAGGAAGGGAAAGGCAGAAAAGGGAGAATTGGGGAAAGGGAACGGAGAGAGGAAGGGGAGGGAAGCGAGAAGGAAGGGAAAGGAGGAGCCTGCCCTACCAATAAAAATCGTTCCCGCGCTTTGAGTGGGTACGGGGTCATTTTCTGCGGGGTGGTGTGCGGAACTTGACAAATTGCTGTCCCCGCGTCACTCTCTGCGGCCGATCCGAAATCTGCGGATCTAAGTGCGCGCGAGCGGCAAACCTCCCGCAAAAACGCTCGCACTGCCTATGACCAGTCGTCTTCTCCAGTGCACAGAAACGCCGAAAGATTGATTGGTTGGAGTTTTAACGGCACTTTCAGGCTATATATCTTGCCTTTAGAAGTTATAGTTCAGTTTACATGTACGTTTTTGGGGAATGGAAGCACCCTGAGAGTCTTGTACATCTCTTATTCAGTAGTGGATGACCAGCGATATGAATAACCGCCTCGTCTCGCGTTGTTTTTTGTTCACACAATGGCCAGGCCCCCAAAAGAAACGCCGAAAGAAAGAAGCGGCTGATAGATGCGGCGTCACGTGGCGCCACGCGGCAGCGCCGCGCCGAATCTCCGTCCAATCATCAACAATTCATTATGATGCAAAGCACGCACTAGCTGCCGCGCGCCGCCACTGCTCGCCGGGGTCGGCTGGCTCCGCCCGCTACACGGCGGCCCCAAAAAGTACGTCCCACGCCCCCGCCCCTCCCTTAGTCTCAAACTCTGTCTAAGACACAAACGGACGGACTAACGCCGGAAATCGAATTTGGTGCATTTTAGCCCCAAAATGTGACATAATTATGGTGGCAATAATTTTGATGATTTTCCTGATAATCAACTGACCAAATTTCGTGTATTTATTGGTTGATCCCGGCTTTTTATCCCCCCCCTCAAATTTCTATGAAGCATCGCGGTTCGTTCCCCCTATAGGAAGAACTCCCCTGACAGACACAACAGACGTCCGTTGGTCTTCTGTGCGTCTCTTTAGATGGAGTTTGACACTTACCGGTACCGATTGTCAGTTCAAATCGCATCACAGCCCCCGAACAATTAGGAGTGTCAAAAAGCACTGAAATATATTCTATTCACGACGCAATGTGGCCCGTGTTCAGTTACTGTGCCCGAAGCTGCGACGTCGGTGCATTGCGGGCAACTTGATAAAATCTCAATTGAAAACGCGAGAAAAAAATGGAAGATCGGGCTTATTCTTTCACACGAATTACAATCTGAAGAACAATTAGTGTTTGTAGCTTGCAAGAGCGAACTGGTGCAACGGGGAGTGCGGGAATTATTAATATCTTTTAATATCATTCAATTAAACAGTTCATTCTATCGCTTTCGCATATGTATTGATGAATACATTGTAACTTCACGATAGAAATTGACGCCATACGTAACACTACGATGCACGTAGACGACTTCGTAACATTACAGTGCGTCGTCAACACTCTGGTTTGACAAACAAAGTCGACGCTCATCGGCAGGGATTGATACCATTCAATACGATTTACTGCCAAGTCGCGCGCGGGTCCAGCTTTTTGGGCCACCCTGTGCAAAACCGACAATGACGTCAACTGTCAACAAGGACCGCCGCCGACGCCGGAGGCAGCCGCCGCAGCTCAGCACACTTCGCTTCGTTCAAGTACGGCGAGGGAATTTCAATGCACCGGGTGACGGCGACGTCATTTTGTCTATACAACAGTTACCCGACCACCACGTTGAAGGAGGTACTGTATACCATTTTGCGGCAATGCAACGTCAGGGACCGAGGGCGAACTGCGATAACAATAACTTTTGTGTGTGGAATTATGCGCCGGACGAAAGTATCTGCAGTCTGCGAATAGCCGCATATTTTATGCAGATTTCCGCATTTTTAGCTCACTCTTTGCGCTCACGTTAAATATGCCTCCAACATGGCGGCGTAGTTTTGTGCTCATTTAAATGACGTCAGTGCTCCTCGGCTGTTTGCTTACCTGCACGATCTCACAATATTCTACAGAAAACCAAACCGTCCATTCCCCCGTCTCCCAGCAGCAATGGAACAAATTCCCCATCTTCCAAATTACCCATTTTGTCCCACATTATTTCCCTCGTGAACAAAAAAAATCTTCCGCAGAAAGGCCATGCAGACAGACAGACATTCCGCAGAGCACGTCGCACTATAAGTTCAGCAATAACGCAGCGACAGCTGCTAGCTATGCACACCGGTAAAAATATACTGATTATTTTAGTCAGTGTTACAAAATAATGTGGATATGTATCGCTAACCAGAGTATTTCGTTATATAATCAAATCGATTAAATCGACGATTCAATTATTATGTACACGTTGTTGTGAAATGGAAAACACAGCCTATAAAAACTGACAGAAATTGACACTTTGTCTGAGAATGCGTATCCCAAATTTCAGAAAATACGCTAGAAAATGTAAATTAAACGCTTTCCAGAATTTTGTAAACGCCCTAAAGGTAAACAAGTTTCAGCAAATCGCATTATTTCCATCGACTACCTAATGACTTGCTAACGAGAAATGCCGACGGCATAACCCAGTAATAATTTGAATAAAGAAAAAAATGTAAATAATAATCATTATACAGTATGTATAAAATGGCAATTTTATTTATATCTAAAATATGTTGATGCAGTGCCACCTAGCGACAAGGTTCTGCTGTAGATCAGAATAAAGATTGTTTTGACATAACGGAACACTTTAACTACAGGACGATATGACTCGTTAACTTACTCGGGGAGTTGAAGCATGTATGAATTGAAAGCCGCTAATGCGAGTACGAGATAGTTCTGATATGGAATCACTTGGCAGCGAAAACGGAAATTTTTCTCGCCATCTTGCTGAAAAGCCCAGAAAAACGCCAGATTTCAAGTCTCGACATTGCGTTAATCCGTGGAAGACAGCAGTGCGCAGCGCTTTTAGCTCAGCGAACGACGACAACGCGGTAACGACGGGAACGCGTTGGATTAACCGAGAGAAAAAAAACCAAGAAACACGCGAAAATCAAACCGCAACAAAACTAGAAATGAAAAAAAAAATTCGTCTACAAAAACAACAACATCAAAACACTCCAACGACAAGAGTTTTCGTTGCTTCGTTACTTACTTACTGACAGTTGAGTCGAAATCAATATGCGCCCCCATATCGGCCGCCATTCGATAATTTGGAGGCATAGCCGAAGCTAAGTTACGCCCCCATATTTCGAAAGGCAGCAATTTTGCGGTTGGAGTTAGCCAATTTTTGAGACACCGATATTGATACAACTGCCTTTTTAATATTGCACGTATTTCTATTTCTGACTTTTTAATCATTTTATAATCGTGTTTACGGTGCTGCAGGTAGGATGCACAGATTTTATAATTAAAAATGAATAGGGTTATCGTTTTTTGGAAAAGGGGGCATAGAATGCTCACGTATAATCGCCCCTTCCCCACAAATGGGGGTGACAGTGGCGGATACGGGGGAATTCACCGTCGTTAGAGGGCCGGGTGTCAACACTCAACGTCTCGAGCTCAATCAATTGGGTTACATATAGGGGAGAGGGGCGTAAGTACTTGGTACTTGTCTAGAGCGAAAATATATAAATGACACATGGGGATACGGTACAATGGCAACGGAAAGTAGTGTTAAATACATGTGCATAACCACTAACCAACCACACAGTGCATCTAACCATAACCCTACTGCTAAAGAGAGAGCAATGGTAAGCAAACTGAATGTAGCCATGTTTCCTATTTATCCACCAGATAAATTCGTACAAGACAGTATTATGTGCACCAATTTACAACATTCCGTTGTTATTGTACCACAGCCGGTACGAGGGGAAAGCGGAGCGTATCGATTAGAAGCGTTTCAGTAACGATTGGAACACGGCATCCGATTACCAAGGTGGAGCCAGCGACCAGAAAGGGTCAACGCAGACTCAACGTGAGCGGGAGCGCCGGCGACAGTCTGTTGCGTTAACTCAGTGTGCATTGCTGCCGCGAGTTGTTCGATACATCACCCCGCCAAGCTCTTCGAACTTACTTCATCATCATCATCGTCGTCGTCGTTCTCTGAAACCAGCTGAGGGTGGCACAGCTGCCCATGCACTCCGTACGACAGCTGCCAAGTCCCACAGCTGCTCTGACCGCGCGATTCCAACGTCCTCTTCAAGTTGTTCATTCGGACGTTGCTATAGCTTGACCAGGTGGTCTCGTCCACGTCTTATATGGAGATCTAACACACAGTGGTACCAAAAAGCCCTTTTCATCTTCATCATCAACATCACAACGGTAATTTCTACTGCCGAGTAGGCCTACTTTAGAAGTGAAGTCGACAACGTAATCCGCCTGTCTGTTAGTAAACTTGCTTTAGCGGGCCTCGCAGTGATCCTGAGTTAGTCCGCGGTAAGCTCTTCTAACTTATAATGAAACCGAATTCTGTGCCGACGTGCCGCGATCACTGTTCGAGGTCGGGGTGTCGGAACATCTCGAAAAGTGGTACGGCTTCGGCCGCGTACTCTGCCGAAAGCTGTTCGATACATCACTTTCACTGCAGTGCAGCGGGAGCCGCGAGACGCCGCCGCCGCTGCCGACGGTAGCAAAGAGCTATTGATCCAGCTACACCAGACGAGGCAAGCTGTACGAGCAAAACCGAATACCCGGGCGGGCTATTTCGGTAATTCGCGCGGATGAGTAAGTAAGTGAGTGAGCGAGTAAACGTCGATTTGCACATCGCGATTCCGTGACATCTCTAATGCGCTCATGTCTCTAATGTCCGGCAAAGAGGTGCGTTTTCGAGTCCCGCGCTAACACGTTCAGACTCGACCGCCAGATCACGCCACGAATCAGGCAGTGAGAGTTCCAAACTGTCGATAAGTTTTTCTCAGACACGGCCCGATGACTGGAACAGAGGAATAGGAAACGCAAATATCAGTTCCTTCCACGATGCTGTTCAGTCCCGTCTAGACGAGGCAAGCTGTACGAAGGCAGAGTACTCAAGGGACACGTGTCTCTGCTTCGTCCCATCCGCTCCCTCCCCTTCTCTTCCCGGGGGCTGTGGAACACTGTACCGCAGAACGTCACGTCAGCGCCGTCACCGACTGTTTATAGGAAACGTCTGAAGAACCATCTCTTCGGGCGTTCTTTCCCCAACTCTTCTGCAGTGCCCGCGCAGAGACTTCGTCATAGCGGACACTGAATTTGGGATCGATTCTTTTACTCTTCCCCTCTTTTCGCCTTCCTCCCTCCACCTGTCCATCCCCTTCTCTTCCACTGCTCCTGTTGTCATCTGGGACAGGCTGGAAACTCAACAACCCGAGTGACCACACGACACGACGAGTCACTTCAAACATTGTTACTCGCGTCCTGTTTACAGACGACATCCATTTCAAGCCGGCTTTCAGAGACCGTAATGACTTCGAAACCAGCGGTACAACAACGGACTGGCGCACAAAGAAGTGGAACGTTTGGGTTTTCATTCTTTGTACTTTGTGAGAGAAGACCGCCGTATGCACGGGGTGAAGGTGACGTCATTCTATCCACAATACTTAACGCCGCCATATTGCAAGTATATTACTGCAGTAGTGTAACGTCCACACTATCTACATACACCTGCAGTAGACCGATATGTGTGGCATAAGAATTTTCAGATTTCCGCATTCTAGTTCACTCTTGCAGGTATACCTCCAACATGTCGGCGTGGTTTTATACTCAGATGACGTCACTGCAGCCCATGGATAATGCACACAAGACGAAAGATAATGGCTTGGGCATGTGTTGAAGAGATACAGTTTCTTGAAGTTGTCAGAAGAAGGAAGAATGTTAGGAGTGATTGACTGATTGGGGCTCAACGGCATTTTCAGCATCTATAGGGCGAACTGGGCCGCCTGGCTGCCTGGCACTTGCCAGGTGGGCCGGTTGGTCCGGCGTCCAGGTGGGCCGCCACGTCAAATGTTTAAGTAGGTCAATCGACTTACCCTGTTAACAGGGTAAAGGTAAAAAAGAGGGGAGAAGGGGGACAAAGTCACAGAGAGGAGGAGAGGGAAGGATGGAGTGGAACGGGGAGGGGCCAGCGCCCTCAGCTAGGGAGGGAGGGTTGCATTTGGATATTTGTGCAGGGGCCCGAGTTCCTAGTTACGCCACTGTTGCTATGGGGCCGGTATGCCAATACTTAACCAGGGCCGGTCTGTAGAGCCCCTGTTCAGCACAATCGAGCTACAGTGTGTCATTAATAAATTATAATTTAGTTAAAATGTTGATATCGTAAAAGTACTGACATGTGGGTAGACATTGGAGGGGCAGAACTGAAGGTGGTGTACTAAAATGACGTGAAAATGATCGGGTAATTGAAAGCTGGGTAAGCCGGAAACCTGCTGTAAAGCAGAATACCTCGAGAATAAGATGCCTACATCGTACACATCGTTGTAAGATAACTTAGCAACAGGCAGGCAGTGTGGCAATGAAACCCGAAAGTCGAACAAATACGTGTGCATAACCACTAACAAACCAGACACTAAATCTAATCATAACCCTAATCCTAGCCCTAACCCTACGACTAAACAGCACGCCATATAGTGAACATTCAACTAAATATAGTCACGTGTCTTACGTATCTAGATGAACTCGCACGAGACAATGTTGTTGCACCATTTGTACCAACTTCTGTTGCCACTGTCAGACGTCCCAACAGACGGCAAGCACTTGCATAACAAATAAAAAACAGCCACACGACAAAAAGTGAGTCTTAGTTTCAGCAGCAGCTCACTTTACGATGTTCGAAGCTGGAGCGAATCTGAGTTAACGCACTCGGGGTTCCTTTCGGGCTTAACACTTTATTCGTCAACTAACTAACTTTACGCGTCATCCCATATACTCGTAAGAATAGCGTGCCGTCACCACTAAGCAGCCAATTCACCTATCGCACCGCAACTGGTCTCGGGTGTACAAACAAACCTAAACATATTAATGACAACCGACGACGATATGTACAGTCTACGCCACGCGGTTTCTGACGGGAATTTTTACCAGCAGCCGCTAAGTAAGTAAGTAAGCAGCGTCTCAGCAAGTAAATTCGTGGTCGTCGGTACGAAGCACCCGTACACCGACACACCCCGCACAGTGTAAAAACGGGTTGCCGATGCGTTTCCGGTTTAATGCGTTTAAGCCCGCGGTCGCGCACGTTTGAAACACGCGTGCGGCGCAAATAAAACCGCGGTTTGTTTCCGTTTTGTTTCGGTTTTGTTTCACGCGCGCGACCCGGTTTACGGCGCTGTGTACAAAACAGTACACCAGTGCCGGCCTTAGGATTTGCGAGGCCCGAGGCAACGGGTAAACGCAAAAAAATCGTTTTAGTTAAAAAATATCTCGAATTATTCCGCTGTAATGGGTGACTATTTATTGCGGGTACCGCGTGTGGGTAAGACACGATGCTGACCCGATCTCGTTAAGTCGTGAGATAAAAATGAAGAGCAAAGATTCCGCTTCAAAAATTATTCGACTTATACACTGCTAAATACGGTGTATATTCTGAACAGGGCCTTTCGCATATTTTTGTACCTGCATAAGCGCCTTCCCCCCTCCCGCATGCGTAGGACCCAAGGAGGAGGCCTCGCTCGCCTCGACTCTCCCTATGGCAGGCACTGCAGTACACACACACGTGAACGTACGTAGCTTCGTCCTATCGCATTTATATATAGTCGTTCTACTACAGCATCGTCTGTACAAACGTTTACGAAATAATAACACGTTGAAGGCCCACGCGCATTGCTAGTCTCGTAGTCGCAGCAGAACGGGCCTCGTCGCTCATTCGAGCGGCGCTCTTAGTCTGTTCCTTTGCCGCGCAGCGTTAACGGGCGCGTTCTAAAACCAGATCCGATCGATCGATCCGAGATATCCGATTTCAAGCAATAACGAACGACCACGTTCGGTTTAAAAATCGCAATTCGTCCTCATGCTCATTGGCGGCGGAAGCTGACGGCGAAGCGGATCGGTCGGAATTTGGGTCAGGGAAGGGGCGGTGAATTTCCGGGAGGCGGGGATCTCGGGCGAAGGCCCAAAATGTATGCACAGTTCGTGCAGAAATACGCCATTTTGGGCAATTTTAAGACAGCACGCTGGACCACGGCTTCCGTCCAACCTATACGACAGTCTGATCTTTCCCTTCAGCAGTTTCGCCGGGCGTTAAAGACGTATTTGTTTGCTTGATTGAGACTCCAGTACCTAGTGACTTTTTGTTTGTAGTGTGCTATATAAATGTTCTTACTTACTTAC
>Ga0056115_1001601_pt1 | contig 10942 bp, 8 predicted proteins | sample WorMetOlspDAHAB1_FD_77007 | JGI IMG/M metagenome (GOLD analysis project Ga0056115, IMG submission 77007) | Marine gutless worms symbiont microbial communities from Max Planck institute for Marine Microbiology, Germany - Olavius sp. DAHAB.1 ... | reverse complement strand
GGTTGACCCGACGGGTTAGGTTGGGTTGACCCGCCGGGTTGGGTTGGGTTGGGTCGGGTCATGGGTCTAAAATGGCGGATCAGCGAAAAATGAAAGTCGTGTATGTAACACAAAGTGTCTATTCTTGCACAGGCTTCAATCGTTTAAGACTGCTTCAATAGAGCTATAACCTTTGGCAGCACTTGCAGAAATAGCTTTACAAGACACTGCGCTTTTGGTTTTATAGTTTTATGGCATCCTGTCATCCTGTCGTTTAACGCCTGCCTGTATCACTATGGAACGCATGCTGATCAGTGTTCGTCGACCGATGAGTGACTGTAGTTTTAATATATCGATTGCTGCTTAGCTGATGTGCAGCTGTCCGACTAACGTGTAGGCGTGTCTATAGGTCTATCAGGTTTTCGTTAACTTTTCTTGCACTTCGTATCAAGTCGTCGTCCGTTAAACGTGTATTATGTTGTAAATAAACTTAAGTGTTTTTCTTGTTTGATACAGTTATTGTTCGTGGCAAATAAATTTCTCTTTCTTCTTCTTCTTCTGACATCCGAAAACGAGTACGTTACAGTGTAACTTTATCTCGAGTACCGACAGACAAATTAATGTTGCAGTCCGGTGCACTATTCTTATGGCAGGCCAATTGCTGTTTGATGTGTGGGGGTCTCATTTGGTAGGCCTATGGGTTGGGTTGGGCTATGGCGGTGGGTTGGGTTTGGCTGTGTCGATGAAAATCGACCCACAGACAACTCTGGAATAGCCTTCTTCGGATGTTATAATTCACTCCGTTTGCACACACGCACCTGTTGGGCCGGTGGACCCTGTATCTCCCAGAGCTCCGCGTGCCCCTTCTCTGCCCGGGTCTCCCCGGAAACCCTGTGGACCCTGCACTCCAGTGGCTCCAGTGAATCCGGTAGAGCCAGTGTGTCCTGTGTTTCCGGTGTAGCCCGTGTAGCCGACAGCACCCACTGGCCCAGTGTTTCCCACTGATCCAGACGGGCCGGTGAAACCTACAAACAGCACGTTATCAAGCACTCGGTATATCTCTGTGACAAACTTCGACGTGTAGCCGACATCAGTTCACAAGGCAACTACTAAGATCGTCGTCAACGTCTGCACATTCGTACAATCAACGCGGCTGTCGACTGTTGGCAAATGGACGTTTCACGTTGCTGCTTCACGCATCTGGAACAGTCTGCCACTACGTCGTATCTCGCTGACAAATTCTACCAGCTGTCTGACGATTCGTTACGTGCCTTTGAAGTAGGCCTATGTAACTGACGACTCTTACCACGGTGGGAGTGACGATGCGTTGTGGGAAAAGCTACATCACGCACCTGTGCTCAATTTATAACATTAACTAATATCTGCAACTTCAATGACAGAACGCAACGAAAATCCAAAACGGATCTTGCAACTTATCCTAAAGAGCACACTTGTAAAGCCTGTAAAACGTTTAAAAGTCTGCAGAGGTGATGGTGCTAAATTGACGTGTAGTGGAAGACTGTGACAGACGCTCGATACAGCAGCAACTGCAAAAGTCCTTTCGCCAACGGTAGCTTCCTGTACGTAAAATTTTTACGATTATTTTCGAAAATTTTCACAAACTATTTGGCCACACCGACAGAAGAAGATTAAGAGAGGTCGGACCTAATAAAGCATTTTAAGATGGTCAAGGCATGTGTGAAGTGTAATATCGGTGATTTTCGTGAGTTCACCCGGGACACCTTTCTGTCCAGCCGGGCCACTGGCACCCACCGGACCCGGAGGTCCAGACGGGGGCCAAATGGACCCGGAGATCCGATCTTTCCAGGCAGTCCTTTGGGTCCGAGTTCACCCTGGACACCTTGCGGACCAGTGTCCCGGTGAAACCACGAAATCCGGAGACGCCAGTAGCACCGGGAGGTCCGGGTGGACCAAGGGTTCCCGGCGGTCCAGAAGGTCCCTGAGGTCCAGTGTCGCTTTTAGGTCCCTGTGGTCCAGTTTTGATAACGGCTTCAAAGAAACGTATTCGGGGTAGTGCAAAGTTAACTAAGATCAGAAGTAGCAGAGACGTAATGAAATATTTAATTCGAGAAGGCTAAACAGCGTTGGAACCAGTCGGATCAGAATGTGGTGGAAGCATCGAGCGTTAACAGTTCTAACAATCACAGAACAATTCGAGAAACGAAGATGGCGTTTTCGTGGATCACTAATAAACCATATGAGTCCCAGCTGTGGATTGACCACAGTTGAGTCGGCCACAAAACGCAACACCAGAGTTGAACATGGATTGGATCCATCCATGGATTGGATTGAATTTGATTGGGTGGGATGACTGTGACCCAGTTTTAGTTAGTAATCATTACATCACAGTTGATGACGTTTCTTTCAAATTTTGATTTAACGAACGTTTGAATATCCCGATTTTACCACGATTAAAAGTTAGCATTAGAATAGTTAGTGGCACACAGTTTACGAGTTTGATTTAATGCCAGTTACTTATAAATTGGATTGGGTCTGGAAAAAAATGGACCCATGTCCGACTCTGGTGTATACAATATGTTTCTAGGATACAGCGTAGAAATTCGACGTTGAAACGCGCGTCACCTGCAAAACCAAGCTGTCCCGGACTTCCACTGTATCCTGTCTGTCCGCTAGCTCCCGTCTCTCCAGTCGCTCCGGGCAATCCCTGATTTCCGGCGAAGCCCCGCTGTCCGGGTGGTCCAACCACGCCCATGTCTCCAGAGGAACCGATCGTTCCAGTCGCACCGGTGAAACCCTGCTGGCCGGCTCCTCCCGACGGACCCACCGGACCAGTGCCGCCTACGAACGCACAGCAAGTAAGTAAATAAGTGAGTAGGTAAGCAGGTAAGCAGTTCAAAACGGTTCACATTGCGCTGTGGCAAAAGGTAAAAGGTAAAGGCCCATCACTAATATAGCGCCAGAAACCGCAAACTACAGCTGCAGCGGCGCTTTGCGTCACAGAGTGGGCGTGCAGCCTATAAATCGTCGGCTAAGGCCCGCGCACACAGTACTTTGATCTTGCGGCCAAACAGCCACACGCAGCCCAGTTCTGCCGTCTAATGGTCTCCTCCCTCGTATTCCGTGTAATTACATGGATTACTACACACTGACCGACCCCGAAGGGATGGAAGGCTGAGTTGGCCTGGTTGGTTGACCCATAGCGGACACTTTACCATAAAGTGGTCACAACTACCTAAAACAAAAAAAATACAATATTCAGAGAATCACGCGCATGCTTATTCGCGCAGATCAGGGGTGATATTCACGAAAGGACGCAAATGGAGGTCGTACGATCGCTATTCACGAAATATGTCGTACGTACGAATGTAAATTTGGTCGAAAATTTACGACATACCTGCAGCTGTCGTATGCCGGTCGTAAATCGGCAAATTTGACTAATAATCGACAAATATACCACCAACATTCACAAATCGTATAGTCATTTACCTGCGTACTAACGTGATAAAAACAATAACTCTTAATCCCAACCTGGCGGTCCAGGAGGTCCGAACTGTCCCTGCTGTCCAATTGGTCCCTGAGGTCCTTGCGGGCCGAGTGGACCTGGAGGTCCTGAAGGCCCCTGAAGTCCACGATCTCCCGGATATCCTGTGTTTCCAGCAGGTCCAACCGGGCCGGGTGGTCCGGCTGGTCCGAGTGAGCCGGCGAAGCCTGTGTTGCCCTGCGATCCTGGCTGGCCAGTGAATCCAGGGGGTCCGGGTGGTCCGAAATTACCCTGAGATCCTCTCTGGCCTTGTGGTCCAGGCGGCCCTGATCGCACATACACATCAGCAGTGTAGTTAGCATGTATAGTCACCGTGCATCACAGTAGCGGAAGTCGCCGGAAGTCGACAACTATACGCTCAGCCAGTCGACACCACCTTCCTGTGACACCGCGTTACCGGCTGAGCACGTTCAAACGCCTTCGTGGCATTTTCGGTCGCCGGTCCTACTTTGTGGAACTCTTTACCGGATCGTCTCCGTCATCCAACACTGAGTTCTGACAGTTTTCGAGGTAAACTATGTAAAACGGAATCATTTGCGAGTTATTAAACACATTAAAGATGCTTCACGATTCTGTGCTACATAAATTCACGATTTACATTCACATTGACACTGACACGCAGTTGCTAAACGCGCAGTTTACAGCCTACGTATTGCGCTGACACAAAAAAACACCAATAGGCTTAAAATTCTGATAAACATAAATGCATCGATGGCACGCTGGGAAAATACCAAATGGAATGCTTAACTTGCATGAAATTACAACACAAAACAGCACACCACCAAATTTTAAACGCTTTCTGATAACAGCGAACAGGCGCCAATGTGCTACTGCAGATTTCATGGAAATTCACACAATTGGACAATCAAAAATACACAAATAAGGGAGCTGCTGAGGTCGGAATTCCCTCGCCCCTACAGGGCGAAAAGTTGGGCGCAGTGCGTTCGACTTTCGCGTTTTACGGCTCAAAATTCCCAAGTTTAGACCCGTCAAGGCGAAACTTGTATTTTCACCGAATTTGAAGAACAGTGTAGTAGATATATTCGTCACTTCGAGGACAACCTGAAAATCGGACACGTGAATAAACTTTAACCCACAGGCCATTCACTGAAACTTTAAAACCGAAAATAGTAGGTGGGCGATCCCAATTCGCCTTCCCCTGCCTATCCTTCTCCCTGACGCTTCCCAATCTCTACCAGCCACAAAAAAAAACAAAAAATGATCGATTAACCCTTTAACTCATCTGGGCGAAAATGCGTCGGGTGGGTGGGCAATTTGTCCGAGTGGGTGGGTTTTCGCCATGCACCGATATTCATTTGTAATAAGTTGCTCTGCGGACACTTCTGACAGGGGCACAGATATAACAGAATTGATATTGCGCAATTAATAGCAATACATTCGAAATATGAATGTGTGAATGCATACCGGATGGACCAGATGCTCCCTGGACGCCTGGCAAGCCAACCTCACCTCTTGGTCCCTGAGGTCCTGTGAAGCCAGGCGGACCGCTGAGTCCCGGTGGACCCAGGGGTCCTCCTTGACCAAGAGGTCCATCATTTCCTCGGAATCCAGCCGGACCCGTGTCTCCTGTGTTGCCTCGACCTCCAGGCGGTCCCTGCTGTCCACCGGGTCCTTGCGATCCAGTGCCGCCAGTAGCCCCAGTGTCACCGAGTGGACCCAGAGGTCCCGGAGAGCCAGATGGACCCGCCGGACCCACCGGACCTTCCGAGCCAGTATCGCCGCGTGGACCGGACGGTCCCTTCGGACCCTGAGAGCCCTGAGAGCCTTGAGGACCCACTACACCTTGAGGTCCAATCGGACCTCGCTCTCCCGGTGGACCCCGTGGTCCTTGCGGTCCCAATGGACCTATGGGTCCACTGAACCCCGTGTCTCCTTTCGGGCCCGGGTTACCCAGAGGGCCTTGTTGACCAACCGGTCCAAGAGGCCCAGCTGGGCCAGTGGGTCCAGTATCACCCGGGTCGCCCACATTACCTCTCTGGCCGAGCGGACCTAGCGACCCAACTGGACCCGTGGCTCCGGTGAAACCTTGCAGACCCTGCGGTCCTGGAGGTCCAATGTCTCCACGTGGACCGTCTGATCCGACCCGACCTTTTGGTCCAGTAGAACCCGTTCCGCCTGTGAAACCGGGCGCCCCGATTGGACCGGTATCTCCGCTGACGCCCATGGGTCCGGTAGCGCCGACGGATCCCGGAGGCCCACGGGGCCCTTGACCGCCGATGTCTCCGATTCTCCCTTTCTGTCCAGCCGGGCCACTGGCACCCACCGGACCCGGAGGTCCAGACGGGCCAAGTGGACCCGGAGACCCGATCTCTCCAGGCAGTCCTTTGGTTCCAAGTTCACCCTGGACACCTTGCGGACCAGTGTCGCCGGTGAAACCACGAAGTCCGGAGACGCCAGTAGCACCGGGAGGTCCGGGTGGACCAAGGGGTCCCGGCCCTCCAGAAGGTCCCTGAGGTCCAGTGTCACCTTTAGGTCCCTGTGATCCAGGCGAACCAGCAGGTCCTACAACAAGTTTCATTTCAGCAGGGGCTATTACTACCACTACAAACTACATTTCAATCAATCAACCAATCAAATAAATTCGTAATACACGCCCGACAAGGCATGAACGGACGGTATCGCATAAGTATTAGTATGTAAGTAGTAGGTGAATGTCGATTTGTATAGCGCGATTCTGTGAAACGGTGACATCTCTAATGCGCTCATGTCTCAATGTCCGGCAAAGAAATGTGTTTTCAAGTCCCAACTGGTTCAGACTCGACGGCCGGATCACGCAACGAATCAGGTAGTGAGTTCCAAACCGTCGGGTCGGCGACCGAGAAAGCCCGCAGGTGCCAAATCGTGCTGCGACGAAACCGCGGAATACTTAGTTTGCGACGGCTGGCCGAACGGAAACATTGGCGGCCGGAAACTTCGGAGACGGGTGCGCAGCAGTCGGCGAGGTACCTTGGAGCTCGGTACCGAAGACACCGATAAAACAGTCACTGCAAGCTTGTACTGCACCCGCTGCAGAATCGTCAGCCAGTGCAGATCATCACGCAACTGCCGTAAAAGACCTCGCTAGTGCTTCTTGGTTGCTGTGATCAGACGCGCTGCAGCGTTCTGTACCCGTTGCAAGTTATCTGTGACCGTCTTTAGCGCAGACGCCAGGACCGAGTTGCAATAATCGACTTAACAACGTATAACACCTGCACAGTTTAATGTCCCGCCTGTCACAGTGTATACGCCATTTCGGAGGCAGAGAAAGAAATGAAATGAAATAAAATCGATATAAAGTATGAAAATGTTGAAACACTAAAGGCTAAACATTCTCAGTTCCCCGCGAGAGTCTTATTCGACCCAATCAACAGGAATATATACGCATCAGTTCCAGACGACTTGACAGGCCTGGCCGTGGCAGGTGGCGAAGACGATCGGGATGTTAAAGTTTCTATAGATAAAATTTCTTCGTTTTCGTTCCAGCGGATTTCCGTTTCGGTTCGAGGTTTCAGTTCCATTCTGCTAAATAACGAGTTTGTGGATCACGACTGGCCAGAGTATAGGGTGCACTACGGAACCTCGATTCATTTGTACCACCAGGGGAATTGAATAAGTGAAAATGAACAGAAAATTAAAATTAAACTTAAATATTTAATTAAATAACTTAAATGGTAATATTAGAAAAATAAAAACAGCATCTAGTGACAAGCGTATTACTGCCTGCTGATACGATCCCTGTTGTCTACTGCAAGTGCACTTTGCTTGTCCTACATGATTTGCTGTAACCAACTCTGTCGGTGCCATCAGTAAAACTGTCCACTTACGAAGGTCATGCTTTCAGCTGTTCTTGTCCAGCAATTTGGAATAGCCTTCCACAATCTCAAGACACTCATGCCACCGGAGGTTACGTCGACACCGTCTCTGACAACCTTCTGCACTCGACTCAAGACGCTTCTATTTACGGAGTCATGTCGTGGCTTCGGCTGATCTGTCATAGTGTCTAGTTTGATCCCTGTCTCTTGAAATTTCAGGCAATATGAATTCCCGCGACGCTGCAGCGTGATAGGGCCTTTCGTAACTGCTGCGCTCCATAACCATTAGACTTCGTTATTAACCGCCTATTTAATACGTCCGATATATCGTTTGTAAAACAATGCAGATATAAATTTAACTAACACACTGCCCAGCGTTGCACTCGAGCGTCGTCGAAAGAAATTCGTGTGTAAATTTTGTCGTGTTCAATTTGCGTGGTTGTAGCATACCGTTGTTACATTCACACTGAAACTGTATTTTTTACAGTTTATTAGTATTGTTAGTCTATTTTGTGCTATATGTATCTTTATTTCGCCCTCTAGGCAGCACAACAGCATCATTCAATCATACAAATCAAGAAAAAATTACAAAGCACACCACAAAATATATACACAAAGCACAATTAAAATAAGCATCAGAGTGAAAAATTTTTTCGAAAGTATTTACAAATTATTATCACCATTTATCGCACACTAAAAAAACACTGACCAGTAGGTCCAGGCAGGCCGACGTCACCGGCTGGTCCGGTGGCTCCGGTCGGTCCAGGATAGCCAGTCCCTTGAATGCCAGCCGATCCACCAACACCCATCGGACCACGGGGTCCCGTGTTTCCCAGGAAACCCGTGTCGCCCTGGTCTCCCTTCGGACCCACAACGCCGGTGTTTCCAATCGGGCCGAACAGGCCTTTCCGGCCCTGAACTCCCTTCGGACCGGTGCCTCCAACGCCGCCAACTCTGCCGACTGGCCCCGCGTCTCCGTCGTCGCCAACCGCGCCCGACACGCCGCGTGGTCCAGTCGATCCAGTGTTTCCAGGCGCTCCAGTGGGACCCGTATCGCCGCGGGTGCCTGTCCAACCGGTGAAGCCTTGGCCGCCACCCTGGCCTGGAGCACCGCGCTCACCCTTGCTGCCTCTCTGACCGGTGAATCCAGACTCTCCCGTGTCTCCAAGTCCACCTCGTGGACCGACGGGACCTGGAGGACCGACTGGACCAGTGAATCCTCTCGGTCCTACAACTCCCTGCGCACCTGCACGCAGACATCACTAACTCTTCAACAACAGCAACAATAAGTAAGTAACCCAGTAAGTAACAAATGCGATTAAAGTGTCCAAGGATGACGGCAGCCAATTCAAAGGCGCCGCAGAAAGTCGCGAAATAAGCGGTTGAAAAGGCGTTTTATGACGGCTGAAGAAAACTCGCAGGAAGCGTGAAAGACGAGACGTGTCGTAGTATTGCGTTCCAGGTAATAATTAAAATACAAATAAAACTAATGATATCATTGGTAGCAGTAATAATAACAGATTCCAACGTTCCTGCGGATTTCTGTTGCGCTGCAGCGATGTGTCTAACTTCATCTGAAAGGACAAACTGACACCTGCGTGTGTCCGTTAGTTCGTTGTGTTCGTTCGTTGGTGATCATCGCTTCTTGACCGTTTTTGAGTTAATTTATCAAGATGTCAGAGTTAACATCAGACGATGACGAAGAAACTGTTAATTTGGCCAGTGTAGCTATAGGTTTAGTAGTTGTAAGAGAAAAGGCGTCATTCTGTGTGGGTTCAAGCCTACCTACAGTCTCGTAAATACGGGATTGAATAGTGCATGAAGATAATAAGTACACAAGATAATATATTAAGAAATCACAAACCGTTAACGACTACCGTAGAAAATTAGAAAGTGAACCGATCAATACATTATCAAAATGGTTTAAGTGCAATTTTTAAGCAGTGGCGTAGCCAGGAATTTGCGACACGGGTGCGTAAGGGACTTTTGATTCAGGGCACCGATTTTTTTACGTACAAGCCGAAATAACTCAGAAATAATGAACAAAAATTATCTATTTTCCTGACAGCCGGTGCATACATACCCTACGCACCTTGAATGTCCACGTCACTGTGCACAGAGATGTCTGCAGTCAGTAGCGATAGATACTATGAATGTATTATTATTATTATTATTATTATTAAAAATGAGACTGATTAAGGTGGAACTGTCGCATTGCTACTGCGGGACCGCCTTAAATTGTATTGTACAGTCGATTGATATTAGGCAAGTAACATTCAGAATTTATGGATGTAGGCACGGGGATATAAAACGATATATACCTCCCAAAACTGAGTTAAGATAATTCAACCCAGACAATAAGTAAGCGGTGACAACTCTAATATCTCTAATATCCGGCAAAGCGATGCGTTTTCAAGTCCCGCCTAAAACGTCCAAACTCGACGGCCAAATCATGCAACGAATCAGGCAACGAGCTCCAAACCGTCGCTACACATAACGACTGTGACATTGCAGCTAATTCTAAGTTTCGGTAAGACGGGTCATTTCGAGTGTTCCCATTGTTGAAATGTTTAATAACGCATTATGGACGGCATTGCGAACCATTTTCCGGCCCAAAATGCACTAGATTGCAGGATTTTACACATACAATCTCAAAATTGTTTTCCGGGGGTCATACCCACGGACCTTCGCAAGCATCTCCGGTGTTTGGACCTCGACACCAATTTCTGCTTGTCTCGCATGCGTTACCAGTGTTCCAGTTTTACGAAACGACCACTGTTCGGCGGTAATATTCCATATTTTGTACCCCGTCACTCCAAACCAAGTTTATGGCTACACCCCTCATTCGGTAACGAAAAGACTGAAGTCTGAAAAAATGTAAAAAAAACCTACCGACTAATCCGGGTGATCCGGTATCGCCAAGCGGTCCAGCCGGACCTGGGCTTCCAGCAGGACCCAGTCGACCGGTTGCTCCCGAAAATCCAACAGGACCCGGAGGTCCCGGAAGTCCAGTGTCTCCGGTGTCACCCTTCACACCAGGGGTGCCGGTGTCGCCTGTGACTCCAGGCTGTCCGGGTTGTCCCAGCGGTCCCACACCGCCCGAATTCCCAATCGTCCCGGTCGCGCCGAACGGTCCCTGCTGTCCAGCGGGTCCAGTGTCACCGACCCGACCCTTCGGACCGACTGGACCCGGGTCGCCATTCAGCCCCGCGAGACCTACAATGCCCTGCTGTCCCTGAGGTCCAACCGGACCCGGGGGTCCAGCAGACCCGGGCTGACCTTGCGACCCCTGTGGACCCTGACCACCTGGTAGACCAAACGGACCCCTCGGACCCGCGGGACCTGTATCGCCCGTGAAACCACGGTCCCCGGCAGGTCCGTTTAGACCGAGGTCGCCACTGGGTCCTAAAGATCCAACCGGTCCAGTTGCTCCAGTCCAGCCTTGTTGCCCTGTGTCGCCTCGCGATCCAGGAGGTCCAAGCATTCCTTGAAAACCTACCAACACACCAGCATAACTGCTATAGGAATGCTGAAAGAAAAGGAATAACAATGAATAACAATGAATGCTAAGTGATTATTAGAATATATATATATATACATATATATATATATATATACATATATATAT
>Ga0056115_1001600_pt1 | contig 10943 bp, 10 predicted proteins | sample WorMetOlspDAHAB1_FD_77007 | JGI IMG/M metagenome (GOLD analysis project Ga0056115, IMG submission 77007) | Marine gutless worms symbiont microbial communities from Max Planck institute for Marine Microbiology, Germany - Olavius sp. DAHAB.1 ... | reverse complement strand
TATATATATATATATATATAATTAAAATAATTAAAATAAAAACTGACCTCTAAAAAATTAAGTCTAAGTACTGTGACGACGACGCCGACAAACAAGGCGATCGATCCATAATGGGCCTTTTTCTGGTTCCCAAGGGAGGGCCCGATAATAATTAAGTATAGAAACAGAAGGCGTGTTGGTTTACCGGTGTTTTTATCACGGACCAGTTTGCACGAGTCAACCGGAGCAACGCTTGAGAACAGCGCCAGCATCTCATCGTGACTGAGACTCTGCGGAAGATAATTGACGATCAGGTTCGTCTTGTTGACTGAGGCGGCTGGCGCTGGCGTCATCGATGATGATGATGATGATGATGATGATGATGATGATGATGATGATGCGGTTCGTGGTGACGGCGAGTCGCAGTGTTCGATGTCAACGTCGCAGCACTGTCGATCGCGGCGCCATCACAACACAGCTTGCGATCGACGTACAGCAAAGAAAAAAAAGCGACATAGCATATTCTCCGTCCCATAATTGACCTTGAACTTTGACCACAGGGCTTTACATATACATACTTTTTTGGTTATGGGGTGTCAAAATTTTGCGGTGTCAATGTGCAAAAGACGCCGTTATCGTCAAGCCGGGGACATGGACTCTGGGGGTGTACCACTGTCATTTGGAGGGGGATTTACCTTCAATAGGAAATGGGGGTAAAAGCAAATCCCTCCTTGAAACGTGTAACCTTCCCGCAATTTTTGTTTTCTTGTGCCTTTTCCTTAACCAGTAGGCCTATGAGCTGACACGGGTTATAGAGAGTGCCCCAAATCGACGTATAAATCTTTGAATTTCTTGGTCGACTTGAGAGATGGACATGAATAGGATAAATGAATGAATTGGTTTGGACTGGGTTGTGTCAGGTTGGTTAACTGTGAATGTGATCTTCTGTTTTAGTGTTCCATAGGGCCATCACTTCCAGAGCAGATTTCCAATCGCAAATCAAATGTTGCAGCCCTGGAGCTATAGTATTTTATATACGGTGGAGTCTGCGAGCACGACTGTTATAAAGTAATCTGTAATTTAATCACCTGACACGTGACCATACCCTTTCACGTTTAAACTATCGCAGTTTGTTTCGGTACGTGTGTGTTCTTGGGTTGGACTGGATTTGGTGGATTTGGTCAGTAAAAATTGACCAAACTCTGGTGTATGTCGCTGCAATAGACTGAACGTAGCCAAATAGAATGGACTGGAGCCGTTTTGTTCAGCAGCAGTGTCCCGTCCTAATCTGTTCTTCCTTATAACAGCTGCGACTTTGTTCTCGGCCTAGCAGCCTTCGGGGTTAAGGCCTTATTCGTTAACTAACTGACTGATAATACAGTGCTGACTACTGACACTCGAGATGTCGGGTCTCACTCGGTGCAATTGCATGTCTGAGAACAGACAGGCAGACAAGGACATAGGCTGCTGACTTCCATGACGCAATTCAACGTAACAACTATATCAAAATTAGATTTTAAGAAAACTCTCCATTTAAAATTAAAAAATGTGTTTTCATCACTCTGCGTTAGTCATAACGGCAGTGACGTGTTTTAGGTGTTATTCAGTGACAAAAATGTAAACATCTGTCACAGGTGACTGACAATAGCAGGTGGCATGCTGTCGACAACCGGTGCATTATGGGCCAGTAAGGCCTACATTATACTATATGGTTCACGGTGTAAACTGACTCTTAACACATTGTCGGTCTCCCTGTTGTTCCTGACGTCAACAGCTGGCAACCTTTCATAAATAAACAGCAGTTATAGCATCTGACAAATAAGCCTACTTTTAACGATTTGGTTAACTTAACTAGTATAGGCGTAATTATATAGTTTGTAACGTTTTTTGCTGATTACGTCTTATTATTTATTTATTTATTTACTTATCAATCTGAGTTATTTTAATTCTGGGGTTGTTTTGGTTTTCTATCTTCTCTATATTTTGGTATACTAGAAGAAATAAAATGATCATTAGAAAGCCGATATATTATAGGGAGCGATATAAGTACAGACAGTGCTTACTCCATATCTCCCGCATTCTTCGCTTTATATGAAAATAAATTTCTGTTCACATCCTCGGGAGATGATGAGACAGTGACACTCTTTGTTTTTAAAGAATGCTATTAACCGTTCTTATTTGCATATGCAGATGTGTTTTGCCTTTCTATTTATAATAAACGAATATGATCGAATCACAGACAATGAAACATCGCCAGCGAAATGCAGAAACGGACTAAACATTATCCATATTTATTATTTATTGCGAAATAAATTCTGCGTGTTCTGTGTCGTCTGACGTCGGTCTACGATTCGAACTGAGGACGGAAAACTCTTTCATCAGTTGTCAATGTCATAACAACAGATCGCAATAAGCTTTGCCTGTCATAACCAGCTGCACCCGCCTTTCAACCATGCAGGCACAGACTATGTGGCCTCCAAAGTGCTTTCAGACGCACTCAGAAACCCCAACAGGTTTCAGACTGCTAATGCATGTGAGACGAACATCGTCCAAACATGCCTAAATGAATTAGCAAAAAACTCGTAGTGAAATTCGTGTCACCAGGAAGTCTGGAAAGCAGGAGCTTACGCTATTATTTTCGAATTAGTTATCAAAACTGTTTCCACAGAATTACTTAACGTTTTGTCGCTAAAGTTCGATTCCGATGTTTTAACTGCCACTGAAGCCCCACCTGTCTGCCATTTTAAGCGTTTATGGACGCAACTTATATGAAAACGAAGATCATATAAACGGCAAAAAGCTCTACCTGGAGATATGTGGAGATTGTACTAAATAAAGCAAGGCATTGTTTCGACATGTCGCTCGAACGTTTCTACGCGGGACGCTCTTAAGGGCATCGTTCTTACCTGTTAAGTAAGCGTACAGGTAAGAACTGTGTCTGCATAATGAACAGCAAGAGACTGAGACAGAGACAGTTGTGTTTGGAGTAATGGAAGGTCCAAATAAAAGTAAGGTAGACCTAGGATGGAATGAGTAGACGAAGTACAAGAGTGGTGTAATATGGACATTTTACAGTGGCTACAAAGCAACGCAGGGTAGAAAGTTGTGGTCAGCAACTGTTGGAGCAGCAGTGATACCAACGGACTTCAGCTCACGGATTAGCAGAAGCAGAAGGACCAGAAGAGTTAAGAACGAAGCCGCGAAGACGGTCCCACGCAGAAAAGTTCGAGCGAAATGTCGGAAGCAATGTCGTGCCCTGATGCAATCTTGAATCTTCACATACCGTCAGCGGATTGCATAAATATCATCATGTACACTGTATATACACACCTGAGACTGCTGCTGCTGCTGCTGTGACACAGGTAGATTGTACGGCTGATGATGATGCTGGTACTGACCGAACGACGTCGAACCCTACATACAAGAATACAAACACAAACTCAATTAATACGCACATATGTCGGCAGCAGCGCCCATTTGCGATTAATTAACTTCCTTTTGAATACCGGTACGATCTGTCATACGATTTCACAGAAGTTAACAGTTTTATAGAACTTTGTATATAGGCTAGTTTGACGAGCGTTATGACGCACCAGAAATAAACGATTTGTACGCTTATTACAATTAACTGCATAAAAATTTTAAATGTTACATTCAGCTAGATCAACAGTTTTCGTGTAATTTCATGGGATACTTTTTTCTCGAAAGAGTTTTTAAGCACGCCAAAATCGCTAGGTGACGTCACTGTAATGCTGATAGCTTAAAAACGTTGAAAGCTAATTGATGCTGATGAAACTTTTATGTGTATATAGGATGACTAAATTTGTCCGTAAACTTTTGTTTTGAAATTCCAAGCAATTGCTGAGAAAACTGCAAAAAATCTTAGGGGTTACTTTTTGCTGCACCCTGTAGTTATTTAAAACTTACAGGGGCTTTCATTTTAATGCACGTCGATGTAACTGAACAGCGAGTTCTTCAGTGCCACAGACGCCTGTCTTCCAGCCAATCGGACTGACTTATCAGACGTGTCACGCCTTCATCACCACCTACTGTGATTATCAACCCATGAAAACAGCACGACAGCTCACGAAAAAAATGCAATTTCAAGATAACTGGACGCTATATCTGGACGCAAATTCTAACAAGTCAAAATGTCGCCGATTACATGACATTCTAGCAGGACCAAACTAGCCTATAGCAGAAGGCGCAAAAACAACACGGCTTCACCAAATCATTATGTTATTAACACACGCACTTGGAAAATATCACGTTTCAGTTTCAGACGGCAGAAGCTGTATAAGACCTGTTGACATTACATGTATTATACGTGCAACGTGTGTTATTGCGATACGTTTCACAGGTAAAAAATATGCGGATTTTGGTTGCTGTAACTAACCGTAAGATCGCTGGGTGTTCGGTCATCTGGGCGACACGGCAACTGGGCAACAAACGACTGGGAGACAAAATTACGCGTTGTAGGGTTAGAGCGCATATTAGATTTAGAAATCGTTAGTTTTGTTGCCCATGTATAGTTACAAAACTGTTTCCCAGTTGGTATCTCGCCCAGTTTAAAAAAACGTTAACGCATTAACTCAGATACTTTACAATTGTTATTTCACTTAGTGGATACTTTTTCGAGCATTTTAACTGTACAAGAAACCAATGAAAACAAGACTATCCCAACCGCTCATAATGCGGTTGAACGCTAAACACATCTGACACAGTTCGATGTGATCAGTTAGCAGCACAATCTACGTTTCGTGATGTTTTACAACCGAAACCCAGCACTAAATGAAATGAAACATCACCAACGAACGGGAATGCGGCGCGACGTTCGCAGTCAGTGCCGACATTAACGCCATGGGTGGCGCGCAATGATGGCACCTAATAGCGCGTGAGAGACGCACGCAGGATGATAGGACGTTCCGCCCAAAGTTAAGTGGGGGAGCAACCCGCACTTCTTTCTTTCGTCTCTTCTCTTTTTAGTCTTTCCTCCATCTGCCCGTCCCCTTCCCTACCTCAGTGGCGCATCCAGAAAAAATGGGGGAAGTTCACTGTTAACTAACAGGTTACATAATTTTATTTCCCCATGAAAGTTGGTGTTCAGTTCTTTTAAAAAGTGTTCAAATTAGTGTCCCCAAATACTTGGCATCCGGTGAAACCCAGCTACGATCCACCACCATATTCCTGTTTTTGACTTTCCCTTCTTGCACTGGGGTATTGGGAGCACTGTGAGCTTCCTCGACATGGTGGACAGCGGAGCATCAGCTGACTTTGAATTCTGGTGCACTTCCGACGTAAAAAAATAACCCTCCAAAATCCCTCAATTGCGCGTTCATAAAGCAACCGCCAGATACGCAAAATTCTGATCAGCCCCCGGTTCCGAAAACGTGGTTAGGAAATTGCTCTCCCAACACCCGCGCTGATATGCGCCCCGCCCTGAACCGTGCACGACGGCGTGGGAGAATTCGAGCATCGTTTGATTGAGTCGTTGTCTGGTGCATGGTCTGCTCTGCTGTGGCGGGCGATTGCCGACCGTCGATGCAGCATTTCGCAAGCAAACACATTCGCTGAATCACGCGCGATGCGGCGCTCGAATCCATCATAGTCAGCGCAATCAGCGGCTGCGGAAGCTGAGCGCCGCGCAATGCGAGTCCAAATCAATCACCTCTGCGGTTCTTTCAAGCCTCGATCGCGTGCCGCAAGGAACCGATTTGCGACCGAAAACATCTGCACTTTAGCAGATTTAATGTCAAGCACGATGCCGCAACAGATATATGGACATGTATATCCACAAATGGGAGATTGGTTTACCTGTAGATCAACTTCACTGTTAGTTCTTTAATCAGCCATCACTCAAAAGAAATTTTACAGCGTCCGATACTAATAGCCGATATTAGGCCGTGTAATCGCATTCATTTGCACGCAAGATAGCTAAATTAGATAATACTCCTGAAACTGTTTGAAAACTATTCACAAAATTATCGAATTAAATAAGCTGGCCTAACTATGGAGCGCCGACACTGGAAGCTTTTGCTGAAAACGCCGTCGTCGTTTGCAGTTCAGAGAATGGCTTCAGTGCATGATCGTCATTACACTGAAGCAATGAGCAAGTAGGTTGGCAATGAAGGATGAGACACGCCGATGAATTGACAGCATAGGTGATCTATTTATGAAATGATAAACACGTAAATCATCGAATGAAATTGCCGACGCATCAGTGCATAGCCCATACGACCGAAGGGGCTTCACAAATCGCCTAAAATACCGACTTATTAATGGCTTTTTGGTTTTTTTTCAGTTGGACGATCGGTTACTTGGACATCGCATGAAGCCTTTTATTGATTGACATTTATTTATTTATTTATTACGCGTTTACAAATTATTTCATTATCCGGCGCCATAACATTATGTTGTCGTCTGTTTCTAGTCGGCTCTGTGCACCGCAACGCATGTTCGACTTACTCTAAACGTTGCCAAAATTGCAAATACAGGCCGAGTTGCTTTCTAGTGTCGAGATGAAATCGTCAAAGTCATATTGTCAGAAAAAAACGTATCTAAACATATAATATTCGAACCGAACTTACGAAGGTTTACCTTTACGTTGTTCGAATAATGATGGACAATCAACACTCCACGCTGTCTCGAAATCAACGTCAACGTCACACAGTCATCACATTCAATATAGGTCTATACGTCTGCGTGTGCCATCGAGATCTGCAGTGATGCCGGAACGAATCTGAAAGTGGGGGCACCAGTCCGACGCGAAAGTGGGCACGACCAAAATAAGCGCCGGAATTTTTTTTAGGTTGTGCATGCTCTCCACTTTTTTTGGCGCTAAAAGTACAATTAGTCGTTTTGGTGAGCGCTTTCGTAATGGTCAGTACAGTTTGGTCAGTTTCTTGTTATGCTGTTCTACCCACGGTGCCCCCCCCCCGTACCCAGCCATTTGTAAAAGTGGGGGCACGTGCCCCCGTGCCCTAAGGAGTCGGCGCCACTGGATATCTGTAGTAGAAGACTTTTGCCTTTGCTGCGGGACTCTACACTGCCATCGCAACCAGGGTTTGTGTATAATATTTGGGTAGAGATGCTCGAAAATTCTTGATGTGTCGGGCGCCACACAGTGCTGAGCGCTACACCCCCAACTTGGGCTGCAGTGTCAACGGGATATTCACCCCCAATTAGTCTGGTATAAATAAATTCCTGGTCGCAACAGCGTGCGTTTTGCAACAGTGAGAAATTTGTGATTTACCACCCGTTAAATAAGCAAGTAGATGCAACTGCAGCAGAGGGGTTTTGAGAACAGCGGTCCAGATAAACCATCAACATCTGGCCAGTGCGGCGCTCTCCCTCGCTCTCTGGCGCCGAAACGCTGCTCTTCGGCTTCACTCGGCATCAATTCATTTCGACAGCAGCGACTAGCTCGCGCTGCCCGGCGTGTGCGGGGATGCGTCCTTCTCGCTGTGTTTCTCACGCTAAACAGCTCTCCACGCGCGCTCCAGCATATACTACCTCCTTGGTCACGCGACCGACAAGCGCCACATCTGCACGACGACTAAATACAAATGTCTTCAGCGACTTCATGAAACGGCTATATGACAAGTCTGGGGACCATCGGCAGACAATTCGATACTCGAGATTGATCATTCTCACGTGCTCAGCGTCGCGTCAACACAATGCAGCCCAATATTGTTCAACAACCCAATTAATGTGTGAAGTTACGACCTTATGGCGCTTTATAGATATGCTTATTATTATTATTATTATTATTATTGTATATGCCCTATATACTAGTGACATCATACAAGATGGGTCTATGGGCTCCTCTAGTATATAGCCTGCCATAAACATTTGTACGTATTGCTGATTTTGTAGAAAAATAAACCGGAACATGTACATACGACGCATTGTTTTATGACATGTAACGCTATGTAGCTGGCAGTTTCAAAGAACTTCGAAAGTTATAATCACGTTGGTCATTTTCTGTTGTAGTAAACGCATCCGAAAAATTCTAGCAGCTACACATATGATATTGGGATCGATGCTTCCGAGACTAAAAGTGTTGACGTCATCAATATTTGATTTTGAGGAAACCGGAAGTTGCAACTGCCTCCGAAATGTAAACGAATGTGCACATGGCAACAGTCGGATTGGGTACCAGGCGCAGACTAGACCAACATGGACGCAATGACGCAATGGTTTCTATTCCGTTTATATTTACATTGTCTGTCCACAGAGTCCACTGCACCGCCAGACCCGGATCGTTGTTTTCGCAGCTGATGTCTTTCTTGACGAGAACAAGTGTTTTTCACTGTCTATTCATCAACGTCACGATGTTACAATCCATTAATGTCAGCCACACTCGCTACACGCAGTGCTTATCGTAACCGATTCCGCCGCGACGATCAATCAACACGCACCGATCGTCTGACATCCATCGATCACGCGCTTACTCCTAACTTACCTGTCCAATTCTTTATCTCGCCTGTCTGTCATATTAATGTCAGCGTCTGCAACAGACAGCATGTCGTCGCTGGCGCCTGATTTCTCAGTCGCTTAATTATAGACACACTCTGATGCTGCTGATGATGCTGTTTTTTTGCGGCGAATCTATTCACCGTCTCGTTCCTCCACTCTCAGTTAGACTACATATAAGATTCTTATGTCGGGATAACTATAGGCCTAAGTATATCTTATATAGTAGGCTTAGATGCACATAAAGTAGTGACTTGTTGGTTCCTGCCGTCTTTTGGCTGATACTGTTCTTGAGCTGCTGCTCTTGTACCTTTATGGCTAATAAATGATGATGAAACGAGTAAAGAGTGTTGCAGATGTATGCAGTTTCCTCGCTGTTATAGACACAATAACCTTCACAGTAACTCGAAGAACATACAACAGCATTCAGTTGGCACAAAACTACGCCCCGAATTGCCAAATAGTAATCAGCATTTTCGATCCAAAAAAGACGACTTACGTGCCAGGGTGCATTTGAAAATATGTTGACTTTACGGATAAATCTAATTCTTACTGAACCTTTCATGTAATTCTGCGCACAAAAAGCAGCAACAGAAATTATACTGTACAAACAGTGCGCCAAAAACGGACGCGAACATAATCTAGAGATTAAAGCCGGTAAGCTGCACTTCACGCCGGCGACAAAATAATGGAGGTCCCCATCAAGTTGTTACAGATCGTTACAGTTTCTCCAGAGCATAACTTTCAGGTCCTTTCTATCGACTCCAAAATTTTGTCTGAAGACTCCAGTCTTCCAAACCATTATACGCTACGGCCACGCAGCCTGCTAGTAATACAGTGATGCCAGTGACTCGCCAGAAAAGGGTCTTATAATAGGCTAGGTATAGCCTACATAATAGTGGGCTGAGAAAGCAAGACAGTTGCAATTAAGGTCCACTAAAGTGCTAGCAACAGAAAGACAAGTTATGAGATGATGCCGGCACGACTCACTCAACGGATGATGCTGAAACGATAACGTCATGGCGCACAGCATTCCAGATCTTAGATGCGGGAACAGGAAAGGCTCGGCTGCCGACAGCTGAGAGAAAAGTGTGTATCATATTTAGCCACTGCAAGTCGGCCGATATATCCGATATATACAAGCGAATATGTAAAGCATACTGTAAGTTGTAGGCCTTGACATGCCATGCAGGTGCAATTGGACAACTGCGTTGATTACCTGTATAGCGGTGATGACGTATACAGTAGATCTAGGCTCCTGTTGTTTATATGGGGCCCGCAGGCCTACATGCACATACAGTAGCATGCAAACCCGTCTGTAACCAATAATGCACAATATAAATCAAGCAGTGCCAGACGCAGCCTCTCCAGCAGCTATTCCAGTCTTCCCGTCATCCGCAAAGGCTCGCCATCATATCTGTATAGCATCATTTTACTCCTTTGATGCGACACAAAAGACGATTAATCCGTAACGTACGCTAAACTTGTGCATATTTTTACAGGATGGACCAAAGAAGTAATCCACCTACCGATTAATAATTAAATTTTATTAAAACTGTTAATAATGATGGATTTTTTTTCATCAAATGTGAGTGTAAAAGAAGCACTAAAGTATATTAAATATTCCATGCATGACCTAATTAGTAACGTCATCAATTACTGTAAAGCTGCGATGATATGGGTAAGATGGGTATATAATCGTAATTGAAAACATGAAAAGATAAAAGACGGAAATAACATTTTTACATGAATTCCCATCTAAAAGATGGCTTACACCTGTAGCGGCTTCCTTTTTGAGGCCATCCTGTACATTACCGTACGATAACAAACGAAAAAGCATAACGGAAACAGTTAAAAGAAAAACGGTGGACATGGCTGACCCAAGGCTAGCCAAGCCAGACATGCCTAAGCGTCAGTACGGTAAGTGATCATGTATATAGAATTTTTAGTCTCTGATTAACTTCCGCCCATTTATAATAATCGTGTCATTAGGCATATTTCATTTGTTATTATGGACTCTGTCTTGAAATAAGTCGACTTACTTTTATTACTGATTGAATGACACGGCGCAGACAACATGACACGCAGTGGAGTGAATCCCGCGGGGGACAGGGGGACACGCCCCCCACAAAAATGTCGGATGGGGTGGACAGTAATGCATCATGTCCCCCCCAATATGGCGGAGATTTCGTTGCATAGTGACTGACTGTAACTCGTTTCTGAATTCTGCACAATGTTTTGACATTATTGTAACAGTACAGTTGCAGCCAGTAGTTGAATCATTAGGCCTATTTACTTCATTACGTAATCATTTTGTTTTTGTCTAATATAAGTTGTCTTCACACTTACTGTGTCAGATGTTGTATCGTGGCCAGTTATGTGAAGCAGACTTTCAAATTTCGGACCACAAGTAGTGCCGTCTCTGCGCGGCCGCAGATGTAAATGCTGCGCCACCTCCAACTTGATCCTCCGGCGTCGCTCATAACACC
>Ga0056115_1001599_pt1 | contig 10945 bp, 6 predicted proteins | sample WorMetOlspDAHAB1_FD_77007 | JGI IMG/M metagenome (GOLD analysis project Ga0056115, IMG submission 77007) | Marine gutless worms symbiont microbial communities from Max Planck institute for Marine Microbiology, Germany - Olavius sp. DAHAB.1 ... | reverse complement strand
TATATTTGCTGTTTTATTTCATTTATTAATTTTCACAGTCGACGTAGTTTGACTCATGCACGTTAACATAAAATAGTAAGACTTCCAAGTGCGGAAACGGCTGTTTAGGAGCTTCCGGGCAAAAATCTGACCATGCTGGCCATTCGTTACGTCGACCTCGTTTTATTTCCTATAATAGGGCAATATCTCTTCTATCGGCGTACATTTTCCCAGCGATTTGGCGATTTCCTTAGTGCGCATGTGCAGAAATTGCGTTAATTCTGCTTCTGGTGTAAAAACTGCCGTTACCATCGTGTCCACGATTTCCTATAACGGGGACAAAATGTTGGTGATATGATAAGCGGTTAAGAGACTTTTACACATATTTGCACTGCGCATGCGCAGAAACGGCCATTTAGGAGCTTCCGGTCAAAAATCTGACCCCGCCATTCGCTCCGGCGACCTCGATTTCCTATAAGACGGTTAAATTTTCACTATCCGATAACGTTTGCGGCATATATTTCATGTTTTTGTGCAGAATTTTCATTTGACCTTGTGACCTTGACCTACGACCTTGGCGATGTCTGGTGAATTAAGCTTCGCATGTGCAATGCACATACCAATTTTTAGCATTCTACATTTATCCGTTTCTGAGTTATGTGTGACTCAATCTGATCACATTACCATCACCTGGAACGGTCACTGCGCATGCTCCGTCTCACGTGACCTATCACCGGGGGGGGGGGCAAAAATTATCCACATTTTTGAAATCCCTGACTCAAATTTACCTATTCACTTTGTCACTTTCAAGGAGCTACGACGAAGATTAAGCTATGTTATATGCGAAAAATCGCATTTATCCCATTGTGAAGGCTACAAAGTTCATTGCGCATGCGTAGTATCACGTGACCTGTGCATAGGGGGTCCTCAAAAACCACACGTAACAATTTTTTGACCCGACTTATCTATTCACTATACAACTTTTATGGGGCTACGATGACGATTAAGGGTAGTTCATATTTGAGCACCTCCATGTTAAAAAATTTTCGGCCGCAAAAAGTCCAGTCAAAATCGGTTCCGAAAATGGCGTTTTTCGGAAATTTAAGGGTCTACATATTAATTGTGGTTATCAGGACCCCAAAAGGCACATCCTTGGCCGGAACGACGTCTTTTGGCGTATTTTTCGTAAAAATCCGTTTAGGGGTGTAGGCTGTAGCGAGTTGCAAGAACCCAAAAAAGCGTTAAAACGTCACCCCATGCAGATGCTACGGAAAATCACGTATATGGGGAGCAAAAAACCCTGAAGGGAAGCGATAAAATGTGGCGTGCCGAGTGACTTCCACGACATTGTCACCCACACCAAGTTTTGTCAAGATTGGTTAAAGGGTTTTAGCGTGGCGATGGGTCGAATTTTGGCCTTTTTCATTGACTTGCTTCGTCGCCTTTAAAACACTCTCGCACTATCGGTCGGTCGAGTGTGTGATCACATCTTTTTGCTGGCGATTTTCACATCCCCGCTGACACGAGGTGTACGCTGTAGGCTAGAGCAATTGTGCATACCAACACGCTAGTAGAAACCAGTAGAACGAAATAATCTTTTACAACGTATGCCAATCCCCTCAACTATAGGAAGCCAGAAAGATACGCAGGATATACATAGACAGTACTGCGACTTACGAAGCGTTGACCGACAGACGCGTTGTTATCTTTCTTCGGCGAACTGTTGACGTCGAGTACATTACTGGTCCTCTCAGCATGCTTTTGACTTGACATTTGTGATGCGGAGACTGAAAATACCAATTCAGCATCATTTTCGTAAGCTTGTGACACCAGTATGACTGGTGTTAATTTTTATACTGTAGACATATTGTACTCATATCATGTCTACGTTAATTGCAGTTTTTGGACACTAATCATATTTTCCAAACACGTTGCCGTTTGTTATGCAAGTTGTTGTAACTGTGGGCGACCAGCACAGATGCACTGCGAATCTTCTGGTAGCCCTTTTTCCAGTTCTACAATCGTATTTTAATGAGTTGCTCGACGGAATAATGGTTAGCGTGCTCGACTCGCGACCAAGAGTTCCAAGTTCGGTTCTCACCCACCGCTATGTATGTGCAAATGTGTGCATTTTGTCACCAAGCAGTAGGCCTATAGTTTGGTATTAGCGGAAGGGCGAAGATGCTCCGAAGCCAGGAAGGTAACCGACCGTATATATTTATCATAGGTCTGGCTGCGCGTCACAAACTTTGTTGTTGCTTCCACCAACAGGCTCAAAGGCCAATGTTCCTATGAATAACGGCACCTTGGTGTTTACCTTCTTTGTAGATCCGCGAGAGCTTGATATTCGTTTAGGGTAACTACGCTGCTATTATCGTGAATGGCAGTGAACAGCTTTTATAGCGCAGATGTGCCGTCAAGAAACTGCTCACTCACTAGCTTTACCGCATTCCAATAGATACTACTTAATAGTTTATTACAAGTAATAACTAACAGTATATTTCTAAATTCTCTCTCGTTTATGAGTCAAATACCGGTTGAAACGTACGAATAATTGTTAATGCATTAATAATTCTAAAAAAAACTCACCTTACAGAGGATTAAATGCGAACCATTTATCGGGAAAGCGCACAACGTGTGAATAATTTTTCGAAAATTGTCGGTAAAGTGTGATACTTTTTATTTTTCTATATATTTGTCTGTCTAATTATAGCGCTATCGTACATGCAGCACACAGACAATTACGAGTTTTAGAAAAGAAAATTTGAAAAAAAAATTAAAATGTCGCATCTCAAAACAGCCGGTGGCATCGTCTGCAGATCGACTGACCGGGAGTTTTGTCGTGGAAGTAGTTGTAGTACTGCGACACGTATGTGAGAATGCAGAGTTTGTCGGGCACGGTCATCGTCAGCATGTCCTCGGGGTCGAGCAGCGCCGGAATGCCGAGATGCTCGCTGGCCACATCGAACGCCTGCAACGCAACGGTACGTTGTGGTGTAAAAAGACGGTGGCCCAAGAAAGTAAGCAGCGCACTACGGAGCAATCAATAAGTCGCATTAAATTCTGCGAACGAAGCCAGATTTTTCGTCGAATTTAAAAGTAAACGAAACGCAAGAGTATTATCAGTTGGTATTAAATATTCTGTGCATAACCTTATCTGTGACATCATATGTTGCTGCGCTTGAAGCTGCCATGCCGGTAGAAGTGTTAGTGATGAACTATATAATTATGGAAAATCAGATAAAACAGAAAAGACACGGATGAAAGAAATTTGTTCCTGAATTTCCATATATACGAGTAGTGGATTTTATAGCTTGCTGTTGATAAAGCAACCCGATGCAAGCGGGAACGCTGACATCAGTGACATCAATTTTACCCATCTACTCTAGCACTGCGTGCAGCAAACAGTAACTGACGCCACAAATTAGGTCACATATAGAATATTATAATATTAATATAATATTAGTTCTTTTAAAAGTGTAATTTGATGAAAAATATGATTTCACTGGCAGGCTTTAATATGATTTACGGTAAAATGATTTATTGATAATTTGGTGGGGTTTACTTTCTTTGGCCAACTTGTACAATGACATCTTTATTTCGTCAGGAAAAGACAGTAGCGATAAAATAGAAATCGACAAATGTACAAAGCGAAAAGAACAATTATAATGCACGAGTAAAAGCTAAACAAGGTGATCACTAAACATAAGTAGTGGATCAAAATTAAATATTTCATTTAAAAACCGATATCCCGTAGGACGTGAGCAAATATTATACCACGAATCACATCCAAAATATCATCTGCATTTGAAGAACATATTAAAAATATATCAACTGCTTTACAGAACATCGCATTCAGATTACAGACAGATATACGCAAACACTATACTAGAAATTAAATGAGCCTGCGAGAATAAGTTTAACTCACTAATTTGTTGTTCCCGAACACGTCATCTTTCGATAATGCATCGTAGTTTCTGCAATACACGTTGTAAACAAGATTCTGTCGATGATCAAAGATTTACGTTACGGATATAACTGTCAGATGACTGTAAAAAAATTATAGGACCACGTCGGTGTGTTTTCAAAAAGTTGTAGCGTAGAAGGCTAACTAGAAAACCAGTAACTTTCATTGCTTACGTTCAATTAATGATGTTAATCAACAATTCCATTGCACAAATTTACAAACACACTAGGGCTCGGGTGACTGCATTATTTAGCGAAAATTTTTTATATATAAATCGAATTCGAACATTTATAAATATGTTTCAACTTCGACCACTGTATGTTTCAAAATGTCGTTGATGTCTATGATACAGAAGAAGTGTTTGATCTACCGAGTACTATGGCTAAAAAAATAAAAGATTAAGTGGAAGTCAATTTCACGACGTCTAGATATTCGCGTATCTCGCGAAAATGTTAAAATCGCTATAACTTATCATTACACATAATTATGTTTCAAATACTTTTTCAATAGTTTCAAATATTTTTATTCCCCTTTTATGGTGATTATATTCTGCAATTTTATTTTAATCTTTTCATTTCGGTTATTACATTGTTAAGCGCCTCCAACCATGCCTCGTAGGAGGCATTGTGTATACGCTCCATATTTTCAATATTTTAATAGTTACATATTTGTGTTGTAATCATAGGCAGGTTAACGTTGATCACGTGCTTTTCTGGCTGCCTGATTGTGTTTATTATTGATTATAACTGTGTGTTGTGGAAATAAAATATGATGATGATGATATGATGATGATGATGACCGACTAATTGGCGTGTTTGACTAAAAATTAAAAGTCCGTGACCGTTTAATGGGCCACCTTGTATGTCGGCGATCTCAAAAGAGTTTTTAAACTCACATGAGGTCGGGTCGGTATCGATGAATGATTGCACAGAAGGCCAGTCCACTTTTCCACGACGACGTCATGTTGGTGACGCTCACGTCGCGGTATCCCTGACACTGCTGCTTGCACCACAGCTGCAGCCCTCTCACCTTGGCAGCCATTGAGCACTTTCACCTGCAATTTCACCTGTTCTCACAGCTCAGGTGTGACGGAAATGTCCAACTCCTGTGTACAAAAAGTGCTACGGCCTGCAGCAGGGTATCCATGACAGTCACGGGTTCCGGTCAGCCCTCTAGTAGTGTAAACTGGGGTTATTTGGACACTTAAAAATTAACTAACGTGTGTATTTTTTCAATTACGTTCCGCAAAGTTTAGCATTTTAACCTGAATCCTCCCTCGGTTCTTTTCCTAAATCCGACCCGCTCTGTCGTACATATGTAACGGAGTCGTTCAAGAGAAATTCGATAGCATGTCTACACTTCTTTCGCATGCAACTTGCAGCGCGACAAAAAAGCGCAAATCAGGTACAGCTGACACAGTTGTACCGGGGCAAATTAGTCATGAACACTAATTATAGACCACTGACACGCGTGACGTTGAGTAAAACTTGCTGCTGGGGCAACACACTCCTCCTACGACAATGTGGGCGTACAGCGGCTCGCTCCAAGAACATTTGAAGACTGACGTGCTTATAGTTAAATTTAAGCTGCTGTATACATTAAAATTTCGCGTTTAGTGGCAATGTCGATGCGTACAGTCAATTATTCAGTAAGAAAACTCCTTACAAAACGCGCGAGGATGTTAGTCGACTAATGAACTGAACAATATTGTTCAATCTGTTTTATGTATATTTTGTATTTTGTGCTGTATCCCAACTTACCAGTATCGATTGCAGTAACAAACTACTTGATTTTAGGTAGCTATACACGCTCGCCTCGAGCCTAGTCTGTCTAGCTCACTGTATTTACTTATTTATTTCTATATGATGTGTTTTTGAGAAAATTAAATATCATATCATATCATATCAATATTCTGCAATAACCTGTTAGTATCTCGCATTTTTGGTCTACACATTGCACGAGCAGGGAGACTTGGATGACGTATTGCGGCCACCGATTTGACGTGGCAAGCTGGTTCGAAAATGTCCGGCGACTAAATGGAATTGCCGGTGTCAAGCAACCCGCGAAATCGTGCTAAATTTCGGCGGCCGTTTCTGCAGCGAAGCGTTACGACTCGGTGCGCGACAGTTTGACTATTGACAACCGGACGCGAGTCGCAAACAATAATTGCCGTATACACAATATCTCGATCATAGCCCGAGACTGCTGTCACAGTGCGGCAGCCGGTGACACCACGCCGTTTTCGGCGAACCAACCACTTAACCACGCCTCCATTTCATTCAGTCAGTCGCCCGTTGATTCTGGCTAGAAATTTCCGGCCGCTCTTCGACGACAGAACAGTTGCTTCTTCGCGACGTACCGGAACTTTGGCCGCTTAATGTCAAACTCCATCTAAGACACAAACAGACACACGGACAACGAGACACGCCCGTTTGTCCGTTGTGTCTGTCAGGGGCGTCCATCCTATAAGGGGAACGAAGCACAATCTTTCATAGAAATTCAAGGGGAATAACATTCCGCGATGGATCAACTATTAAATACACAAAATTTGGTCAGCTGATTATCACGAAAATCATTACAATTATTACCACCAGGTGTCGTCGTTTAAGACTAAAAACACCAAATTCGATTCCCGGTGTCTGTCGGTTTGTCTCTGTTTGTTTGTTTGTTTGTGTCTTAGATGGAGTTTTGACGCTTACTGTATGTCCCTCTGTGTCAAACTCTATATAAGAAACAAACGGACAACTATTTGGAAGACACAATGGTGTATGTTTCACCTCATCTATACACAGATCAACCAAGGCGCAGCTACACAAAGGCCAGCCTGGGTTAGCAGCGATACCGTGTAATTATACTACAATCAACTGCATGCTCGTGTCCAGAGTCGTGCATAGCTGAAGGCGACTAACACGAGCCACATAGCAAACAGTCTTTGCTTGTACCGTAGTTTGTTACCAACACCCGCCAAAACTCGCGCCAGAAAGTGGTAACGCCACAATATAGATTATTAATCCATTAATCAAACAGTGATTTTTGTTAGAGTGGCCTAAGTAACTGAAAGTCACTACAAGGTCCACTAAAGTGCTATATAGGCAGAAAGACTGTTGTAGAAAAATGTTTTACATTGACGCCTGAAGGACTGCAACGTGGGAGCTGATACGATGCGTTCCGGTAGAGAGTTCCATATTTGAGCGGCGACAACCCGGAAAGCTCGGCTACCGATGGTGGACAGTCTGGAGGCACGACCAGCTGATTGGTTAAGGCAGAACGCAGCCCTTTTCGACCAGGGACATCAGCAGTAGAGGAGAACGGCCTCAGATACCATGGTGCGTCACCGTGGAAGACTGTATGACAGCTCGACAATCGTGAATTATTATTCTTTTTTATTGCATTATCACAACATGTCCCTTTTTCGACTAGCGAAAACATTGCCAGCAAAACGAAACTAATCGTTATTTCAAAACATTCGTACAAATTATTAAAGCATTAGATTGGTGGGGCTCTTTTCATTCTTCGTGTTTTAACTGCTATTCATGGTCTGTGTGGATATGTAATATTGGTCAACTTCTGCTGAAGTTTTTGAGAGCTTTCTGAGTTTTTGGTGCATTACTGTATGTAGGCCTATTGTTTAAAGTTTTACCTTTTTCTCGTGATTTTATTATTATTTTAAATATTAATTTTTACTTCTTGCTATGTGTACTATGTGTACAATGATGTCTGTAATAGATTAATAAAGGCTATTAAAACGTGAAAGCCGCTTCTATGATACGTCACTAACCGCATGGCAAGAGGACCGTATGCGCAAATCAAACTAAGAGTTGAAAAAGTAAAAATATTTTTTAAATACTAAAAACAATAATAAAATAATAAAGCAATCAAAACTACCAAGTCTGACTACAGTACGCCTCTGTTACGTGACATTTGCAGTGTTACAATGGCAGTCGAAATTCGCACAGACAGTGCATCAACATGCCTCGTATGAATTTATCTGGATATGTAGGACATGTGACTATATTTAGTTGAATGTTCAGTGCTGTTTAGTAGTAGGGTTAGGGTTAGGATTAGGGTTAGGATTGGATTTAGGGTCTGGTTGTTAAGTTGTTATGCACACGTATTTGTACTACTTTCGATTGTCATTGTGACACTGCCCGTGACATTCAGGCGAAAGATTATCGGTCAGAAGAGTTTACTGTTAATCAAGGATTATCAGTGCCAAAGATACATCATACATCACATAATCATTTCTGTAAATGATAGAAAATATTAAAGTCCATACATGAGCGCACATAATTAGCATAAACTATAGTAAATCGGTCTATTAGCTCCAAAGACCAGCCTACCTCGTTGTCGAAGACTGAGTCGTAGGTGAAGTGGGAATTATATAACCGTAGAACTGGTACACACCAATCAACAGCTGAGCGCCTCTGCAGCTTTCAACTTATAAGCTGCAACGTACCGTATACCCATTCATTGACGACGTCGGCCTCTTTTATACGGGATCGGCTTGCGCCTGGCCGGAATGACTAACGTCCGCGTGGTCACCAGGGTCCCTGCGGCAGCGGCGGCGCCAGACCATCGGCTGCTCTGAAACCCTCGATCGGCAGGTACGAAATCGCCAGCGACTACACCTCGCTTCATACGTAGGCACCCGACTCGGATAGCACCGCTCCGTACGTTTTCTTCGATAGTGCGACGGGGTGGCGGGAGGGCCTTACGCCCCGGCTGCGTGATTGGTGACTGGGTCTATCTATTGCCCGTCAGCGGAGTCCTCAAAAGTAGTGTACATTCGTTCATTTATTCATTCATTAGTTTTATTGCAGGCTAACTGGTTCATAACAGACACACGCACACTACATACCACATATATAATAGACGTCGAAATATAAAGCAAATGTTATTTGTAAACGCTTAATAAAAAACTTTACCCAAATTTTATATCAATCCAACTATTATCTTAGCACACTGAGTCAAATGTATATATGTACATGTATAGCTTGTCAAATTGTAACACGTCTCACACTGCGATGTACCGTGTATAGCCGGTTTTTATTAAGTAAAATATTTTCACAGTATGGGTTACGAAACAGATCAAAATCAATGAAATCTATTGGAGTTATGCATATTCATATTTTGCTCTTGACAGGTTTTTTAAATATAAAACGCTGGACACATAAATAAACGTTAAAAACGTCCATAATATTTATGCTATATACACACAAGTAAGTTCTAATAAAACATATACAGGTATGCGTGAAACGAAGTAGGAAATGCGCTCAATAGTCAAAATGCGCCCAAGCCAACGTATGTGCGTTTTAATTTCAGTGGGTGTAACGCAAATGTAAAAAAAGGTTCCGACATCAAAGGTCGGAGACACTGTTGCAGTTTGTATTCCGTTAACTCGTGACGCTCGATATGTATACAGGTGGCCCAAAAACCGGCACACTTTTTTTTTGTACGCCTAAACCTCATACGCCTTAACTTCATCAAATATTGTCCGATTTTCAAACTTATTTCACTGCAGCGTAGTAGCGTAGTAGTAGCGTAGGTAAAGTAGCAAAACACTTGAGGTGTGCTGGGATCTTTAATGACATTATTATTCACACGTTGTTCTGATCCAGAGAGTGAAATAAGTTTGAAAGTCGGTCAATATTTGATGAACTTAAGACATATGAAGTTATCGCGTACAAAAGTGTGCCAGTTTTTTGAGGGCCACCCTGTAGTCCCCGCCTACACGTCACTTCGACTCTACCGTGACACGGCCTTGCATCTCCCGCCGCGTACGAAGCGCCGTAAGTCGGGCATCGAAGGGAACGTGCGAAGTAAGGCACTGCCGAAATTGACGCCCACGATCGCCGACAGCTCGGCAACCATACCGACACTGGCGTACTATATGCGACACACTTTAAACGCACCTTTGCCGTTCAGCGAATTGAAATTCAACATTGAAATTCCGTCGTCATCGTCGTATTCAGTGGCGGTATTTCTCGCTGCTCCCTTTTTATTTCCACAGATCGATGATTGTTCGAATTAAACGGTTGCAATAGAGTAACTTGACCAGCAGCGCGTGGTGGAAACAACTCATGCCGACGACAATTAATTGGTGGTCTACTTCAGTGAATCGAAGTAACACTATACTTTGTAAGCGGTCCAGTCGGTGCTGCAGACAGCGGATAATCGTTTCCGATATTTTGTTTATTTGCAACAGAAAAGACCAGATGAAAGATGATTAACACTCGAATAGGCCTAAGTTCAGGGTCAAGTTGGTATGGCAGGAGGGATGAGAAGAGTCTCATGAATGCACACGTAATGTCCCAGGTTCACTTGTTTGTACAGTTCCTTTGAATGTTTCTTGGCTTTGCTTGTCCGAAATCCTGAATGTTCATTAACTGCAGCACGTTTGGAAGTTATGTTAATAAGCATATTTGACGACGGAGGTTGTCTATACAGTATGTCGCAATCACTGTTACTGGTAATCTATGTCTTATGTCAAAGAAAACTAAAAAATACTTTTTTAAATTTAATTTTGTGTTTCTTGCTATACGCACATATATTGAAACCTGTAAACCTTCAACAAACATGTGGTTGAAAGTTTACAGGTTTCAGCGACCAGTCGGCAGCTTATTTCTTGCTCGATGTAAGAAAATACAGTGAAAATCGTACTGGAGAAAATCTCGATTTTTACAAGTAAACTCCAGCTAGACTGATGCATCGGCACGAATAGAACATGCGCGCCACCACAGAGTTGCTGGTTTAAATTTTAATGTGTAGCTGTCTTTTTATGAGGCAACTTGACACGTTGACTTTGCAACTCGTGCTTTCAGCATTAAGTCGACTCGTGCAAAGCAATCACAATAATGCTGTTACTCAACTTGACCTCCGGACAATCTGTACCGAATACACTGTAAAAGTACACTACAGTTGTACCGTATACTGTATACGGCCTGTACACAGTCATATCCTGTATGCTGAGTTGTCGCCTTGCGTGGGCTCGCACCATAG
>Ga0056115_1001598_pt1 | contig 10953 bp, 9 predicted proteins | sample WorMetOlspDAHAB1_FD_77007 | JGI IMG/M metagenome (GOLD analysis project Ga0056115, IMG submission 77007) | Marine gutless worms symbiont microbial communities from Max Planck institute for Marine Microbiology, Germany - Olavius sp. DAHAB.1 ... | reverse complement strand
TACTCATTTACCGACCCCGAAGGGATGGAAGGCTGAGTTGGCCTAGTTGGTTGACCCATAGCGGACGCCTTACCCACGAAGTGGTCACACGTCAACCATGGATCAGGCGTAGATCAGGGAAAGCCCGCCAGCTACAAACTGACGTTCTTACCACTGAGCCAAAACTGTTGCTGACTTTTTACGACTTTTCGATACGTCATTGGGAAAAAAAACGTAAAAAGTCATGTTGTTTAAATCTGAAAAAAACGTAAAATACGTATCCTCGAATACTGTGTGTAAGACAGCAAAGCCAACTTTAAACATCAGCATCATCATTGTTACCACCTGGAACGTCCGTCCCCAAGACAGCATGACGCAACCTCCCCTTCTTTCCTCTTTTCCTCTCTCCCCTTCCAGTCCCTCTCCCTTTTTAACGGGCCCAGGGGCATTAAAGATTAAAGATGGAATTAAAGATGCTTGTAGGTGAGGTTTAAAGCATTGTAGACATAAACATCAACACATTTTTTTGATTGTTCAATGGGTTTAATGCGCTTATTTTTTCTTGAAACAAAAATGGTACATTTTGTTCCCAAACTTCCTAATTTTTGTCCCCCTCCCGAGGATTTTCGTGACACACTTTGCGTTGCCGTGGTGCCTTTGGACGCTCCCGGATACCGCCACGATAAGCAGGAAAACGCCTATTACAAACAGAACATAAGAACTATACGTGAGATCCAGTAAACCTACAAAAACAATTAAAATAGAAATAAAAGTAACACTGGATAAAGAATTTACTGAAAAAACCTTACAAATAGGACTACATTAAATCAAAATTGGAACGGAGTAGAGTGGCAACATTTGAAATAAATCCATCCGCTATTGTCGGCCGTCTAACGAATGCAGGCTTGCCGGTGCTTAATGTCGGCAGCTGTGATGGTCATCTTCGTTCAGTTTTTATGGACACTATTGATTACGTTAACGAGTTTTGCTATCTTGGGCATGTCGTTAATGAAAGACTGAAACCGGAACCGGATGTCCGTTATGTCGGGGCTGTGGGATTATGAAAGATGGCGGACAGCTTACACTGTGACTGGTGTCACACAACAAATACGGAAGCTTCTGGGCTGTTGGTGGAGGCATAATGGTTAACTGCGGAAACAAATGACGCACTGGCGTATCTAGACAATACACGATAATGATATTCAATTCACACGAAACAGACAAACAAAAACAGAGAGTTATGCAATCTCTGAATAAGATGTACGCATTAACGCTTAACACTTATTAAGGCGCTCGCTCGACATTATTAGTAGAATATAGCAGTACAAGAACTCTGTTATAAGGCATTTTTACTATTTGGCTTGTTCATACAGGCCTAGTACGCATATAGTTTGTCGTGTCGTTATTGTATGCTAAATGTTTGTACAACTTGTTGTTGCCTCCCGCGTGTGTATATATATATATATATAGCTTCGTCACGTTCAAACATAAAGTCAAACAATGTACATAATCTGTTTATATCTGTATAGGTAAGTTATATTTTAAGTTTAATTTTTTTCTTATTTTCATGTATTTATCTTGTTTTGCTTGTTACTGGAGTTCGGTGAATAAAGATTTACATAATACACGTAAAGTTTATCGTGTCGTGACGAGCTAGTAGAATTTGGCTGCGTTGGGACCGCGAAAATCGCTGCAGAAATCATGAGTTATTGTTAGCGTTAGGACTAGGGTCTGATATAGCGACCAAGTAGTGCAGTTTTCGCAGAAAATACAACTGAAGCATAAGCTCACGCATGACCGGGACGAAAATTCGTCATTATTTCTCGATTCCGGTCTATTGCTGCGTGCGATTTTCAACAACCCAATTGCGTTCACGTTGCACGCAGATGTCGGCGACGTACAACGGGAGTGCGGTAGCTGTCAACGGAACGTCGGTGCTGCGGGTTCGCAGCCTCGCCACAGACATGACGGTCATCGGGCGTCACGTCGTGGGAGACGTCAACGCAGAGGTCGACGCTGAGCCGCACGTTGACGTCCAGCTGCAGTGGACCACCACCGTCGGTGTCGAGCCACGCTACGCCGTTCCAATAGTCGGTCAGTACGGATTACATTATGCAGTATAGCTAATTTCACAGTTAGTTATTGTTAGCGAATAAGGCCGATAACAAAGTCGCAACTATAGATGACAACAAATTGTGACGGGAAACTGCGGCTTAACAGAAATGGCTTCAGCCTCTTTTTCGTAAAGTCTGTAGAGATGGTTCGTAAGTGATGTGAAGTGGCAGACTGTTCCAAATGCGTGAAGCAGCAACGGCAGACGCCCTTTCGCCAACAGTGGACAGCCGCGTTGACGCAAAACCACGAAAAAACACACGGACAAGAAGGCAGCCGGACACGCAGTAACGAAAATAAAGTTAAACTCATCTACCATGAAATACTCAATAGAAGTGTTTTAATACATCAGAAAAAAACAAAGAATAATCTAAATTATGTTCACGTCATTTATCACCATCCATAGGACTATTTATGTGCCTAAGGGCGATTACGCTTTGATGCTTGGAATGTAGCGGCACAGAGAACGGGACAATGTCACGGCACCGTGACGGTACTTAATGCGAACAGAGTGACTTGAAATGCGAAAATCTGCGAAAATTTTTATGCCAATGCTTCCGCCGACCGCATCCGGTGTATATGATAATTTCACTCTCAAGTCGCAAGTATGGAACGTTATACTGCTGCAGCGTACTTCATACCTACAACATGGCTGCGATAACCACCGAATTGCGTCACTGTAACCACATGTATACGATGGTTACGACGATTTTTACCGTGCATTTAGAGGAAGCAATGTTTAGGTTGACAGGCCCTTGGCGTTGGCGTATCCGCCTTGTTGCGGAGGTCGTTCGTTGCCATGGTATCGCTGCTGAAACCACACCTGGATGCGGTACAATGACAACGCAAAGTAGTATGAATACGTGTGCATAACCACTAACCAACCAGACACTAAATCTAATCTTCCAACCCTAACCCTACTGCTAAACAGAATGCAGTAGTACGAATTAAACTAAATATAGTGCAGAGAAATTTATACGAGACCGTGTCGTTGCACCGTGTTGACAACTTCGCGTTGTCATTGTACCTCAGCCATCGCATCAGCAAGAACTTGACACTGGCCAGCAATGGTCGAAGCCTGATCAGAGCAGACGTGGGCCAGAACTGTCTTGACGGCAAACACTATGACGGATGGTGGTGCCTAGCGACGACCCTGTACTAATCTAGAGGGTGTGTAAAAATGAGTTATATAGCTGTAGGCACTCGGGGACCATTTTTAAACAAGTAGGAGGCCAAGGTCAAAAATCAAGTTTTGTCACATAACATGATACGTTGATTTTCACCCCAACCCTTGAAATCATAGGCCTACTGATTATTAACGCAGTATAAGGAGAAAGGACCTGAATGCAAATTTTAAATGCACTTGTTAAGACACAACACGAAAAATAATTTCGTTTATAAGCGTCATATGCAATTTCTTATCTCAGCTCCAAATTTTAGGGGTCAGATGACGTCGATCCCGGTTAGTACTTGGATTGGGTTAGGGTTCGATAGACCTTTGGTGGGTCTATCATCCCGGCCTATTCCAGGCCACTCAGCCTGGCCATCCCTCCGTGAGTATGTGCAGTGAGTACTGGCGATGGTTTCGGCCACCACCGCTGGGGAAGAAACGGCAAGTTCTGCGTAGCAGTGGGCCATGTTACCAGGACTGCTGGAATACTGAATTATTGTAGCTAGCTTAATTGGGTCTAACCCTCGCCGGCTCAAAGGTCAAAGGTCTATGCATCAATCTTCTTCTTTCTCTTCCTTTTTGGACCACCCTGTATAGAAGTGTTTGCACGAAGTCACTGGCCGAATAATGATGAATCGACGAAACCCCGGCCCCGACTCACGTGACTAGAACACAGTGCAGATCGTGGCTGTCGGGGTCCAGAAGGGAGAGAGGCGGGGGCTCTTGCTCCGGAACACTGTCGTCGATTCCTATCGGACAGGGGTCCTGCGTTGTCGCGGGAGTTTCCGAAAAAAAAACCGGCCGAAAGTATAGTAACCGGGTCTAGTTTTTTTGTATTTCGGTTTCGTCGAGTTTGTTTTTTCCCGCGCTTTTCTTTCTTCGTATCCAGCTCTTTGCGTTCTCGCGTTGTCGTGTTTCCCGAAGCGTAGAATTTTAAAACTTTCTCGATAATACGTCCAATTCCATTCAATTTATTTCATTTGATCAACCACGAAAACGTGTAAGAACAGCAATACAAGAACGGCCAGTAGGATACTGCAGCGATCAACGAAGCAGTATCCGCACTTATAATTGTCCCGAATAAAGCGCAATATCTTAATATTTGAAACCTTTTTGAAGCCGAACTTTTCTTTCAAAGGCCACGATATAGCCTAACTGTAACCTACTGAAGTGCCGTTATCGACACCAACGAACCTTATTATTATTGAAAGGCGACCCCAAACGTGGGAGTATTCGGATTCCGGCCGGGGTCGAAATCGAGCGTTGCCAAATTCGGCAGCCGAGCTAGAGCGCTCGAGTCTGTAATAAACGATAATGTGATCCGGCGAGATGCATGTCACATCTGCGAATGACGCATTGCTTGGCATCTGCGCATTTGCACAGGCGCGATAATAATGTTTCGGACCATTTCGAGCTGTCGCTGGCTTCCATCATGATATCGCCCTCTGGGACGGCAGTACCTGGGACCCTCAACATTCGCTTGTGTTGCTCGCCTTCGTTCCGTCTCTCTCTTTCTCTCGGAAACGTGTGCAACAGATCAGAAACTCAGAAACGAACGTAAAAAGTCAAAGTTTTTAAGCGTTTTTGAATTTATTCTAGAACTATAACAAAAAAAATAAAATAAAATAGTGCCAAAAATATATATAAAGTAAAAATGCGCAATAAATGGTGTGCATAATTTCAGAGACCGCAGCCAGTTTGGCCTTTAGTTAATTGTTAAAGCGGTTAGATCGTGTCATTTTCAGCGAAAATAAAATAAAGTTAAAATTTCGGTGTAGACTTTGTCACTGTGTAAGTCATATGATTACTTCGCTATTGACGTCCTCATGTTATGTTATCTTATGCTTCACACTATGTTGCATGTATTTTTTCGGTTTGCGTTTATCTACCATTTTTAGATGAATAGAGATAATATAGGCCTACATTCAGGGTGGTCCCAAAATAAGCCTCTACCAAATTATCAAAAAATCGTATTAAAGCTAGCCAATGAGATTAGATTTATTGTCAACTGAAAGCATCAATCAAGCACTATATAATTATCCGCTGGTATTAAATATTCTGTGTGTGACCTACTTTGTAACGTCAGTAACTATAACATATTATATTCTTGTGCTCATTTTATAGTCAAAATTGACGTAAAATTGGCTACTTTTTGGGCCACCCTGTCCCTGTACACTCTGTCCGACTTACTGGTGTGTCAAGTCGATTGCTGCTAACCGCCTCGCTGTATCGTCTTTCAAACTGTTACTAGTAACTATCGGTAGCCGAACCTTTTCGGTTGCTGCCGCTGCATCTGGAATGCACTGCTTGACAATATCATTTCGCATCGTCTTTTGATTTGTTGCGGCATTAAACAGCAAAAAAAGTTCATGTTTCACCCAGTGCTCGAATTGCAGGGGGTCCACCCGAGGGAGCCCGGACCCCTAGTTCTGCTGCGGCACCCCTTAGATTCTTAGAAAAATGGCGTTGATGGGAGCCTGGTTTAGAACCAAGTGTTAACAATTTTATTCCGTCTGTGATAAAATATCGGTGCGTAATCAAATTAATAGCAATTGTCAACTTGTGTTAGAACTGCCGGTAGTAGAAGGGACGTCCCATACAGCCACATTTTGCCGGCGCCTCTGCGCTGTCTCAATCCGTGTGAGCCCCTTGGTTATTACTCTACAGTAATAATATTATAATAATGTATTATGCGATTACTGCTTCCGGTGATCCTTCGGTTGTTAGTTCTTAAGTAGACTGTGGACTTTACACCGGTCTTGATTATTTAGGCCGCCATAAATAGTTACTGATTGGTTGATATTGAGTTTTATGTTTGTAGGCGATTCTTGGTGTTCCATACAGCAGTCGGAATGGATGTCGACAAGCCGGAAACACGTGACATCATCTCTTAGCTGTCGTCATCTGCCGAGCGTCGGCGACGCCACCCAGCTGACTCTGACCGCGAAGGCGTTCGACGGGGCTGTCGAATTTCAGAGCCGGCTGTCGGCCGTCAGCGCACCCAACACACCGAAATCACCGGCGTCAGACTGTTTCGACTGGCTACTTCCAGTCGGCGAATTCACTTCCGGTTCTGGTCCGAGCAGGACTCGATTCGCGAAAGTAGGCGACGAGCTGTCGCTGGATTTCTCCTTCCTGTTTCTGTGCAACCGGTCGCTCGACGTCATCCGACTGAGCTGGGAAGGAGAGTTATCGGCCAATTCTTCGACCATGTCCGACGTCGTCGACTTTTTGTTTGCGACGCCAAATTCCACTGGAAGTCCGCGCTGCTCGGAACAAAACAGCAGCAGCTTTAGCATCATTGACAACGTCACGGCCACGTGTCGCAGTGCGCCGCTGCTTCCCGACGACGGCAGTTATGCGTACTACGTGAACGTAGAACTTCCGGTTGTCGGACCGCAGCACGCCGGGACGTTCAGCGTCGAGTTCGGAACCGGAAGTAGTTCGGTCGTTTTCCGCGTCGAGCTCGTCGTGCGCGACCGACCGAGTTTCGCGCCGTTCCGACTGCGCATGCGCACGTGTAGCAACTCGACGTGGGTGGGCACGTCGGCGGTGGCCGAGTACCGGCTGCGGCAGCTGGTTCCCGACTGCGTGCGCTGCGAGGCGTCGGGCTCGGCGGCCGTCGGCGTCGACCTGCTGCGCTCCGACGGCCTGATCCTCGGCTCCGAAGACGCACACTCCGTCTACTGGTACCGCGACGGGGGTGGCCGCTCCCACGTAGCGGTGCTGCTCTTGCGAGCGCCCTCCGACGACTATTCCGCCGACTACTACTGCGTCGCGACGGCGCCGGAAACGCTCCGATTACCGAAATTCGGCGGCGAGAAGAAGCGACATGTGGCGCGAAAATGCGCTCAGCGCATTCGGTTCAGACTGAGCGTGCAATAGCGCACTCGTGTGAAAATCATCACTCTCGCTAGCAGTTGAATTGTTTTTCGATTACCGTTATCGTTATAGTGTTAAGATCACCACAGCCGGATTGAGCACTAGGCTACGGAGGCTGCAGCCTGGGACCTCGATTTTATGGGATTTCACACTAACAGTCTGTCCTGTGATAAATAGAATATGATAATAGTGAGTAAATAAGTAAGTAAGTAAATATCGATTTGAATAGCGCGATTTCGTGAAACGGTGACACCTCGAAGTGTCCAAACTCTAACGTAGGAAACAAAAGACAAGAAGACAGTGACATGTTTTTGTCGTTTGCGTCTGTCTTTGTCTTTTTGTTTTTTGTGTCTTTGTCTTCTAGGTATTGTTTGACACAATGTCCGGCAACTGATGACTATCGCGTTAGCATTTTAGGTATTTAAAAATAATTTTGAGGTATATAGACTTGACAGATATAAGCAAAGCTATTTTAATTACTTTAAAATATTACACTCGTATTGTAAACACTTTTAGGCAAGTAATTTCACTTGTATTTCGAATACTTTAAAAAAGTATTTTACGAAACATTGACGATGAAAAAAGGGTACGTGGCCTCGACAAATTTTCTAGCCTAGGCCGGCGGGAGGGAGGGCCCCCAAATATGTTAATCCATCAATCCATCACTGCACGTCACCATTCTAATAGTTGTTGCTGTGTTGCCTTCGTTAGCCAACTCGGTCGCCAAATTCATGAGGTACAGTGCCTCATTGAACTTAACAAAAATCATGCCGCCATGTTGGAAGTATAATTCATATTAACAAGCAATGACTGACAATTCTATGCTAAGGTTTTCTGCAGGCCACGTATTTCGGCTGGTGCCTAATTCCACACACACAACAGTTTACAACCACATTTAAGGGTACGTCGTGGCAGTGCTACACATAATATACCTACAAGATGGCGGCCTTAAGTACTGTAAATGCAATAGCGTCGCTGTCACCCCATGTGTAGCATAGAACGTGTTTCACTGAATAAAGTCACCTGAGTAATACGCTCAGCGGAGCCTCGTCCTCAGACATACTTATGATAGTAAACGCTTATTATCATTATTAATTATCATTATTAAATAATGAACAACCTGGCAGATATCGTGCAGTTTTACCATCAGTTTTTGTTGTATTGTGAGGATTTTGCATCTGCATCAAATACAGTTTAGCTTTCACTCTGTCGCCTTTATCAGTCTCTCAGCCGCTTGCAAGTGGTCAGTGTCTCAGTGACGGGTCGGCCCAACATCTCGTGTTTACAAAATTTCGAAACGGTTTTGCATGCTTCGCTCTTGGTAGTTTTCCGTGACCGTCTTATTTGACACAACTTGAGTACAGTTTTTCGCCGACTACTGACATCTATAGCACTTCCGTTAACATGCATATTCGCACGGAGCTCATCAGTTTTGGTCCACTGCTTTTAAATTAGTATATTTCCACTTGAAATTTTCATCTAAATGACCGCATTGGTCAGCGTTTGAAGCCTTGCCTGGACCCCCAAGCGGGAAGCCAGTCTACAGACCCCTTCTCCATTTTGATCCGGTGATGAATCCCTGGGGGATCAACGCCCTTGGACAGAACTAAAAAGTCGTGGTGTGTAGCTAACTATCCAGAGAGAAATTTCGAACCCGTAATACGCATAGACGTCGATTATGGTGGACTAGGGAACTTATGCCCCCTTAATTTTTTAATTGGAGGGAACAACCTCTCCACGTCGCATAAGGCGCCGTCACTCGCGGTTTTCAGACAACCACTCAAGACCTTTCTGTTTTTCCGTTCCTACCAAGACACTATCATATGACTCGTGTGTTACTATCACAATTCATCACTACTGTTACGACACCTGTGGTCCTTGCAATAATTAACATTATATAGGCCACGTTAAAAGTTTTACGATGATGATTATAATAATGCACATATGTTTCGTCCCGACTAATGGTGCAGAGAAATGTTTTTGTGATCGTCAAAATTGAAATAAAATATATCATCAAAACAAGTTGTCAATGTCAATTGGGGCTGGTTCCCCTTGAGTCGCAGTAGGCAAAGACCTCAAACGGGTCCATTCGCCATATCAAAACAAATTACTAATGGAGCAGAATTTTTGATGAAATATTGCCAGAAGTGTGTCTAAGAATACACAAAATGTCATCAGCTGTAGGGGGCTTTGACCCCTAGACCTCCTACATTTTCCAATATATTAACGCCCATGGAAATGCATGTGCAAAATAACTGAAAATACTTGACTACGTTTCGTATAGAACGTTTTAATTATACAGAAGTAAGGACGTAATGAACACTGCATATGCTATTTCTTTTTAGGACATCGACAGACTGCCTATTATACAGGGTGGCCCCAAAAAATTATCCACTGCTGAATTATCAGGAAAAAAGTAATATTAAATCGCATTAAAGTTTGCCAACGAGATTAGGTTTTTTCGTCAACTTAAAGTATAAATTAAGCATTACAATGTTTTCATTAGGTATTGGATAACAAAAATAAAATTATTCTGCCTGAATGGTCTCCATATTAATACCGAAACAGCCGAAACATTATTTGCGGACGTCTGAATGCTAACACTGTAATTACCGCTGTATCGTTGATTTTCAGTGATCTTTTAGCATTTCGTGGTTATTAGGATTTTGTCGCATGCATTACAAATTTATCTGATGTAATAATAACAATAAACACATAAACACTTCGCGTTGTCTGAATTGTCTGAATTTTCAAACATTTCTAAAATAAATCGGTAATAATTATGATGCTGTTAATGCCAGAGAAAGAGCGACAGAGACATACAGAGAGATAAAAAGTTGTATATTCACCAAAAAATTAATACACGGTTAGAATTATTTTTGAAATTCGAAATTTTAAGCAAAAGTGTTGAACGATGTCGCATGCAGGAACACGAATAGTGCAATAATTAGAGTCTCTGCAAACTTGACTGTAGACAGCAACACCTAATCTAATGAACATGTCGTTTCAAGGCTATTTTGCGACCAAGACTGTCGGTGCTTATACGATATAGGCCTCTTCTCTGTAACTTCCAATGTTGCTTACTGGGCGACTGAAAACGTCGCGTTGCATACTGATAAACTTTATTTCGCCAATGCGTGGTAGCACAAAATGCAAAAAAAAAACACAGAAAACAAGAACGAAACATTAAGAACCTCCAAACTTAAATCAACTGTGACAAATAATGAAATAAAAACACAAATGACGTCACACAATGTAATATACCGGCATCATCAATCAATTCATCAATAGTCTGAGAAATATCACACTTAATATTTTACGCTCGCTTGAAAAATTCAAATTCAAATGGGACGCACAGTGCTACTACGTGCATGCCATTCGCTTAGTTTCGTATGAATAAAACGGTTGACCACATCTGCTGAAAGAACAGCGCGAAGTGAGTGAGTGAGTGTGTGAGTAGAGTTTAACGCCCCACCCGACACAATATAGGTCAAAAAAGCAGTGTTCACCGTTGTGGAATGCCCGTTCGTCCGTTTGTCTGTTGGTGTGAAGACGGCTTAACGGGCGTTGATTTGCCACCCACGACGTTTTATCACGCCTTCGATGCCACGAGGCGGCCGTCACGTATCGCGTTACCCAATTTGCCGAGTTCAAGCAAATGCTCAATAATTCATCGAAAAATGTCGTGACGTCGCAGTTCACGTCAAGACGGCGCGCAGTTCGTCAATTATTCGTCAGCTCGTTAACTCGCCGGTTCGCCGCAGGGCGCGGTACGCCGTACGAGAGAACAAAAACGGTCTGTTTTATGG
>Ga0056115_1001597_pt1 | contig 10954 bp, 15 predicted proteins | sample WorMetOlspDAHAB1_FD_77007 | JGI IMG/M metagenome (GOLD analysis project Ga0056115, IMG submission 77007) | Marine gutless worms symbiont microbial communities from Max Planck institute for Marine Microbiology, Germany - Olavius sp. DAHAB.1 ... | reverse complement strand
GTTCCCAGCTCGGTATACAAAAACCTTCAATCCAGCTGGTGGCAATTCAAATGCACCTGATTGGTATATCAGAATATTTTCCAATAATTCCAATAATATTTTTTCAAAGAGCGAAATGTAAGTAAAAACTATCTATTTTCAAGAGTCATAATGAAAAAATATTCTAACATCTTTTTTGTCGTTTTACTTTCATTCGTGGTTGCCTGTTCATCTCAGAACGATGAACACGCGGCCCTGTTCGTGGATGTTGCCAAATTAAAAATTCAACGCAATGAATACATCCTGGGCGAAACGCTGACAGAAAAGCAGAAGAAGACGGCCCGAAGCAATGCTGTGGAAGCGGCCAATCCGGGTACTTATAAATTTAGAGACAACGGGCTTAACGTGGTGGCGGACAAGGCGACGGACCGCGTTCTCATTATTTACGAACGCTATGAACCTGCTAGCCGGAAAAAAATACGGGAACTGGTCGGTGATTTGTTCTTTGTACTGGGGGAGCCCACGGTGATGGGCCATGACAAGACCATTTACTGGGCCTATGATGCGGACGGTAAAATATCGGAAAAAAAATATAAAGACGCAAAAGACCAGAAAAAGGCGCCCAAGTTTCTGGCCACCGTCAAACTCCAAAGCAGCCATAAAATTATGGAAAATACCGGACCCGTGACGGACGGTACCGTCTACTACATCATTTCCTCGGACCCGCTTTTAAAACTACTGGAAAAATAATTAATCCGCTAATTAATCCACCCGGAAAATAGCTGATACAAAGTCATGCATAATTTTTAGATGATCTAAATAAGTTGCTACCTTGAAGGCCGGCGGATTAATTAATTTATGCTGCGCTACTATTTTGGACTGAAAACGTTTGCGAGTTGTTCGGCATGCGAGCTGATCACTATTTTTCCATTATCAATAGATTCTAAAAAGAACGACAGAGCGTAGCGGCTTCTACAATATTTAATTCTTCAATTCCGGCTTAGCCGGATTAGGTTTCCTCCAGCACCGAATCAACCCATTGCAGGGCGGCAATCATGTTGGGGAAGCCGGTGGTCGTTAAAGACAATAATGCCGCATGGGCAATTTCTTCTTTGGTCGCACCGGATTTCAGGGCCTTGCGGGTGCTGGACATAACGGCGCCTCTGGAGTTTGCACCTATCGCAATCCCAAGTTTGATAAGATCCTGGGATTTTTGATCCAGCGGTCCTGCTTCGCGACAGGTTTGACCCAGCTGTTTGTAATCTTTAAAGACGTCAGTAAATTGGTTTGAAAATTTTTCATAGACTTTCGGTAGATACATAGGGACTCCTTTTTGAATAAGATTAGTGCCGAGGGTGATGCGGTTTTAACACCGTTAAAAATACTGGAAAATTCGAAGAATTACTATCATTACACCTGGAGCGTTTTAATTTCAACTTTTTTCACTGGCGTTTCAAAATTGAAATGATACAAGCCCGGAGGCAACTACAGTCTAGCGTACATTGAATTTAAGGCCGATGTCGTTGGGTACGGTCTCACCGTTTTTAGGATACGTGACGATTCGCTTTAAAAAATTTAACGTTTCATCATTAATAAAAACATTTTGTTGACAATCGGCAGATAATGCTGTAATCATAATGTTAAATATGTAATCATGCTTAAGGAAGGTCTCATGGTTCGCACCCAAATCCAGCTGACAGACGAGCAGGCAGAAAGGCTTCGGGAGCTTTCAGCTACCAGCCGGGAATCCGTGGCCGCCCTGATTCGAAAAGCGGTTGATCAGTTTATAATTGCCGGAAACCCGGACCGCTCGGCGCTTTACCGACTGGCAGAACCTGTTGTCGGCAAATATAAATCCGATTCAGGTGATATTTCCATATTCCATGATCGATATCTTGAAGAGGATTTTGAATCATGATGATTTTCGCAGATACATCCGGACTTTTTGCCCTGCTGGTAAAAAATGACCTTATGCATGTGAGGGCAAAACTGAACTTTGTGTATTTTGCCCGGCATCGGGTACAACTGCTGACCAGTTCTTTTGTCCTGGTTGAAACCGCTGCGCTTTTGCAACGACGGGTGGGGCTCGAGGCGTTTCATGATTTTCAGTCAAAAATCATGCCGCTTTTAGATATGATTTGGGTTAGCAGTGACAGGTATACCCGGGCCATCCAGCGATTTTTTGCCCTCAACAACCGGAAGATAAGCCTGGTTGACTGCCTCAGCTTTGAAATCATGGAATCCCGCGAGATAACGCACGCTTTTACCTTTGACAAACACTTCCCGGAAAACGGATTTACTATCGCTGCTTTTCACGATCTGGATAGCGAATAAAATTTCGGTGAATCGGTTTTTTAAATCTGACAAAAATAAAGTGTTTCAAACAGCTCCTGCAGCAGGACAATTTGAGCCCCTTTCGATACCGTCTGGTGCACCAGCTTTTCAGCGGTGGCGATATTTTCAGCCCGGTTCTTGCTTTCGAGGCAATCGGCGAAGCAGTGAGCTATGATTGATGAACAGTCTTGATTAACACCTCCCTGAGAGGAAAGTTGCTGCCAGGGGGTTACCCTGGCGCAGTGCCATACCATCCACAGCGCCTTGGTGGCGGAACAATTAACTTATGAGGAAGACAAGCTATGAACGGAAAAGATTATGCAGGCATGAACACGGTAGTTAAACGAAGCGGTGAACTGTTCGAATCCGGTTTATATTGAGCGGAAGCCGTGCTTTTGGCAGTTGCCGAAAAACACAATATTCAATCGGATGTAATCCCCGGCATCGCAAGCGGTTTTTGCGGCGGGATGTCAAGAACCGCCGGACTCTGCGGTGCCCTGGTGGGTGGCGTCATGGCCCTGGGCATCCTATACGGCCGCAAATCCTCCGAGGACTCCCCTAAAAAAATCTATGCCCTTTCAGAACGCCTGGTGCGCGACTTCGAAGAACGCCTCGGTTCCCGGAATTGCTCGGACATTCTGGGATGCGACATCAGCACCCGGGAGGGTGAGGCGGTTTTTAAAGCGAACAATTTGATGAAAACGGCCTGTCTGGACGCAACGGTTCAAGCAGCTGATTTAGTCATACGGGTTCTCGAAAATCAGGATAGTATTAAGCATTCGATGATCGAATAGCACTCCATGTGAGGGATTATTAGTTTATGAGGCAGCCGCTGTTTGAACTACGACCGATCGTTCAGACAGCCCGTGATGAGAAGTGCGGGGGTAGCCTCTTTTATTTTGTCTATCAATCGTAGAAGATATCGATATCTGAGAAATATTTTTTATAAAAGCCGCTATCGCGGGTTAAAAGCCTGTTTGCATGGCTTTTGGCATGGGCGGCAATTAGAAAATCCGCCAGGACTCGATTGCGCGTTCCTCCTGCTTCTCTATATTCTTTCCATTTCGTTCCGGCATTATATGCGGTTGCGGGATCCAGAGGTACGATACGAATGCCAAGAATTTTTAAGGTGTTGTCCAGGAGGTCTTTTTCGGCTTCAGACGTTCTCCTTATTCCGGCTAAGCGATTCTTTAAGAATTTCCAGGGGGTGGTATACCTCATAAGGAAGCTGTTGATTGAATTGCAGACGGCAGCTTAGACAGTCCGTGACGAGCCGTTCGGGTTGCGCCTCATTGATTTTACCCATCAGCCGTTTTCCCAGCTGTACAGATGATTCGTGGAAATCTTTTTTAAATCCCATGATACCGGCCATGCCGCAACAATCCAGGGAACCGTCGATAGCATCCAAAGTAATTCCTGGAATCATTTTAAGCAGGTCCAGGTAGGGTCGGCCGATATTCTGTTCTCTCAGATGACAAGGCGGGTAGTAAACAGTGCGGCCCGGAACACTGGCGAATATTGTTTCAAGTTCTCCTGATTTTTGAAGATTAACTAAATATTCACCAAGATCATAGGTGTTCTCAGCTACCATGATTCGTTTCAGAGGATCGATCCCGGAAAAATATCCGTCATCTCTGAAGAGATTGCGATAGGTGCTTTTGTTGGTGAATTCTAATGGTTTATTCCCTTGGATGAGGCTTTTCGTTGTGGCTGGCATCATAAACTGGCCGGGATTCTCGCTCACCGTCGCCTGAAATTCGGCTGAGTAGTAAGCCCCTTCTTTTAAAATGTGCTTCAGCATAAACCCGCAGGTCGGGCAGGAGCAGACGATGTCATATCCGGACGCCACCGCTTCGGCCATCCGGTGGATGTTGGCGTCGGCCATTTCAAGGGTCAACCGCCGATCTCCCTCCAGCAAAGGAGGCATGCCACAGCATTTTTGATCCGGACAAAAGACCTCGATTTCACTGTTTCGAAGAATCTCCACCGCGGCTTTTGGTACTTCAGGGAAAAAGTAGTTGGCAGTGCAACCAGCGAAATAGGCTATTTTTCGAGTCTTTTGAATATTGGAATGTTTATTCAGGCCTTGTTTTTGAACCCATTGCGGGAAATTTTCTTCTGGAAATTCGGGGATATCGCGATTCCTGTGAATTCCGGCAATTTTTCTGAAAAGTCCGCCGGTTGTTCGACCTTGCAAAAGCTTATTGGTTAATTGTGGATATACGCCACAAATTTTTGCCACGCGTTGCACGTCTTCAATGGTGCTGATGCCGAATTTCAATCCATCCCGGTCGATAAAGCGGGTCTTGGCCTCGATGATATTGGCACGCACCGGCGGACAGGGGCAAAGCGCACAGAAACTGCATGAAGCCACCAGGTTTCTGAGTTCTTCCGATGTCGTTTTTTTACCGGATTCAACTTCCTTATCATAGAGCCGATACAGCTCCGGAAATAGAAGGCAGTCGGCATCCATGAGAAATCTGCAAACGTCGCAGTCTGCACACTCGTCCAATACTTTTCGGGCTTTTTTCTCCGGGCTGTTTTTTTCTATCATGCCATTTAATCCGCTTTAAACCAGTGAGTGGTTTTCAGGCAGATTTTCACCAGCATCAGCATCACCGGCACTTCGATTAGAACTCCCACTACGGTTGCCAGGGCCGCCCCTGAGGATAAACCAAACAGCATCGTTGAGGTGGCAATAGCGACTTCGAAGTGGTTGGAGGCACCGATCATGGCCGCCGGGGCGGCATCCACGTAACGAAGTTTCAGCAACCTGGCCAAACCATACCCCATCCAGAAAATCAGGACGGTCTGGATAAAGAGCGGGATCGCGATCCACAATATGGTCAGCGGATTGCTGATGATCACCTCACCTTTAAAGGAAAACAACAGTACCAGGGTAATCAGCAGGGCGATGATTGTAATCGGGGTCAAAACGTGTAAAAATTTCTCCTTAAACCATTTCTCACCTCTGGCGGCAATCAGCCACTTGCGGGAGAGATAGCCGGCCACCAGTGGCAGGGCAACATAAATGCCGATTGACAGCAGCAGCGCCTGCCAGGGCACCGGCAGACGCCCCACGCCCAGCAGAAACCCGCCGAGCACGCCATAGAGCAGGAGCATGGTCAGCGAATTGATGGCCACCATCACCAGCGTCAGTCCATCATTGCCGCGGGACAGGTAACCCCACACCAGCACCATGGCCGTGCAGGGGGCGATTCCCAGTAAAATGCAGCCGGCCAGGTAACTGCGCCACAGCGGCACCTGGAGTAATTTTACCCCATCTGAAAGCACCACCGTGCCGGCTCCGTGAGTCGCGCCCACCGGCAAGTCGAGCCCGAAAGGCATTTTGACCAGATCCACGGCATCCGGACCAATAAAATTGTAAAACAGCGTGCCCAGGAAAAAGATGGCAATGCCATACATGGTAAACGGTTTGATGGCCCAATTGACCAGCAGGGTTAAGAATACCGGTTTGCCGCTTTTGCCGGCCTTGATAACTTCACTGAAATCGATTTTGACCATAATGGGGTACATCATGAAAAACAGGCAGACGGCAATCGGAACCGACACCACTGGCGCCCCTTTGACATAGATGGCCAGGCCGTCAAGCGATTGCGCCACGCCCGGGGCAATTTTTCCCAGCAGGATCCCGGCGATAATGCACAACACTACCCACAGTGAAAGAAAACGCTCGAAAACGCTGGTCATTTTCCGTTCATTGTTTTGCATTGCTTCATTGCTCATAGCGTGTCACTCCAAACCCACAGAATGGGAGTTATTAGCCATTGATTTTTCGTTAATTGATTTATAAGGAATATTTTCTTTAAAAAGCTCGGTCCATTCCCTTTTTTAAGGATTTTTCAAAGTTAAAACTCAAATTTAAATTGGCTCATGTATTCATCGAGGCAATGTCTGTCCTTAGGACCCAGCGGTGGACAATCTGCACCATCCTTTACCCCTTCGGCAATACGGGCGGCAAACACCATGCAGGTAGGCTCGCCGCATTCCTTGCAGTTGGTCTTCGGCAGCAGTTTGAGAATCTCGATCACTTTGGGCTTGGGTGCACCCTCATAGCTGGGTTCAATGTCTTCGCGATTGTCCCAGGCTTGATTGATTTCCCGTTTCAGCCATTTGAGGATTTTATCCGCCTCGACTTCATCTCTAAGTGCATTGATCGCAATCTTATCGCCGTGCACTGTGATTAATTTACCCTGGGAACGAAATATTACGGCTGGTGGGTTTTTAAGATAATCAAAACCTCCAAGAACCGCGTTGAGGTAGGGCAGCACCTCGGAAATGTCCTGGTCCAGTTGCGCGATGCAATGCACGGATTCAAACCCGGGATTGCACTCGGGTCTGAATATTTCTTTGGAATAGTTTTTTATCAACATACAGAATACTTAGAAGGTATTTATTGGCCAACCCAGGTTTTAACTTCTTCTTTTTTCGGGATCTTGCCCACACTTTTTACATCGCCATTGACAACAACTGCCGGCGTTCCAAATACACCATAGCCGGCAATTTCCATGGCACCCGTAACTTTTTCAATTTCAGCGGCCACACCTGCCTCCGCCACGGCTTCTTTGACAATTTTTTCAGTTTGCTGACATTTGGGACAACCAGGTCCTAAAACTTTGATTTCCATATTTTTTCCTTTTTGTCTTTAATTTTCCTGAAAAGATAACATTAATAAGAAAAAAACTTAACCGGCATCTTTTTTTTCATTTGCCAGCTTTTGTGATATTGTGTTTACTATTTTCTTCAAGCTTTCCTGATAGCGGTTCTCCACCAGGTTCAACAGGTTATACGGAATAAATAAAAAAATGTCCGAAGATCTTGCCGCTGATCGTAGCCATCACCACCACCAGGCTGACAAAGGCCACCGTCTTCCTGGTGCCCATGACGCTGTGGATCACCAGCATGTTGGGCAGACTCAGGGCGGGTCCGGCCAGCAGCAGTGCCAGGGCGGGGCCCTTGCCCATGCCGGCACCCAAAAGCCCCTGTAAAATGGGCACTTCGGTCAGCGTCGCGAAATACATAAAAGCGCCCACCACCGAGGCAAACAGATTGGCCCACAGCGAATTACCGCCCACTAGGCCGCTGATCCATTGGGACGGAATCAGACCCTCCGAGCCCGGTCTTCCCAGCAGCAGGCCGGCCACCAGCACACCGGCCAACAATAGCGGCATGATCTGCTTGGCGAAGTCCCAGGAGGACAGAAACCAGGATTCGGTTTCACCCCGGGTCGTGGTAGTCAGGACCACCGGGGCGATGATGCCGGCCGCAAAAGCAATCAGCGGTGCATGGGGAAAAATAACCGCCAGGGCCAAAACGGCAGCTGTCGCCGCGATCACTTTATAGGCTTTTACTTGAAACCATATTATCAGCAGCACGCCGAGGACTATCGCAAAAAAGCCGGTCAGCAGCCACTTAACGCTGTAAATTGCCTGCCACAGTCCGCCGAGTTCAGTCGGCTCGCCCCAGGTTGCCGACACCAGGATGCCGACCATTATGGCAAAATAAACTACATTTTGCGACAGCGGCCGTTCCGTTTCAGGTTCAGGCATGTGCAGTGCCGTTTCAGCTTTGGTCTGCTCTTCTTTTCGAAACAGCAGGTGCATGATCAGCCCGATGACAATGCTGAACACGACCGCCCCGACGGCACGGGCCAGGCCGATTTCCAGACCCAAAATTCGAGCCGTGAGCACAATCGCCAAAACGTTGACGGCCGGTCCGGAATACAAAAACGCAATCGCCGGTCCCAGGCCGGCGCCGCGCTTCCAGATGCCAGCGAACAACGGCAGTACCGTGCACGAACAAACCGCCAGAATAGTACCCGAAACCGAGGCAACACCATAGGACATGATCTTTTTGGTGCCGGTACCCAGATATTTCATCACGGCCGCCTGGGACACAAATACCGAGATGGCACCGGCAATAAAAAAGGCCGGCACCAGGCACAGCAGGACGTGTTCCCGGGCGTACCACCTGACTAAGGCCAGAGACTCGATAAGCGCGCCGCTGAAGCGGTGGTTTTCAATTGGCAGCCAGAAAAATAGCAGGAAGGATCCGGCAATGATTGCCAAAGGCTTCCAGATGATTTTCCAGTCAATCATGGAAGGTGGCGGTTCTTCCGCTTCCGCCTCCCCGGCCTCAAGCAGTTGTGAATTTTTATTCGCTATTGCAGAAATATTACTCAACGGGTTTAACCTCTCTGGTTCAAATGGTGCAAGACTGTGTCCACTGATGGACTTAAATCGGATTCGATCCAGCCGAAATCGTCCAATAAAACGTTATATATCGATTTAACGATTTATATAGTTGACAAATCATTGTCGACAAATTTCTTCCCGGTTAATAAATGGCGCTTTTTTCACCAGTTCAGCGACCGCCGGGTCCTCGTTCAACCAGTGCCGCAAATTGCCAAGTATACTGGCGGCATAGGGGCTGCCCTGTCCGTCTGTCAGATAGTAGTTGACCCACAAACCGTCTTTTTGGTAGTCGACCAATCCGGCTTCTTCCAGTATCCGCAAATGTTTGGAAACCGTCGGCTGGGCTATTCCTATAGCGCCCTGCAGTTCGCAGACACACATCTTTTTTTGCTCTAGTAGTTTTATGATTTTTACCCGATTCGGATCGGAAAGTGCTTTCATGACTTTTAAAAAGGTTTTCATTCGCTGCTCTCCTTATATTGCTATATAGGAATATAGTGAGATAGGCTGAATATGTCAAGGCGGAAATTTAGACCGGTTTCTGGATACTGGATGCTCGATGCTGGGTACTGGTTGTCGGTTGCTCAGTACTGAACGTATGGTCCGTCACTCTGCCGGCCATTTCTGGCAGCCACTGCGGGCTGCTCTACTTACTGGGTTGATTAGGTTGATTGAGCAGGATTAAAGGATGTTCAAGAACACTTTGCGGCTGTGTTTGTGAAGCACCGGGGTTCCCATACCGTGCCGAATGACCTTTAACGTATTCTCTTTATCGACCGGTACCGTGCCGGCCAGCATATGAACCGGAAGGTGTTTGAAACCATCTGCCACCATGGGGGTGCTGGGGCCGAGCATTATCGTTTTTACGTTTTCACCGGCATTGGCCAGAATATCTTCGGTGCTGTTGTTTAGGACCGCGGTGGAGGTCAACATTAATACCTGGGCCCAATTTTTCAATTTGTCATAAAATTTTTCTTTTGCCCAAGGCCCCGTGAACTGTCTAAAATTTCCAGGGAAACACCCATTTCCTCAAAGTTTCTGACAAGCGGCGGGAAGTAGCCGACCATGGCAACCCGGCGACCCTTGCTGAATTTAAATTGGTCGAACATGATTTTATTGTCGTGATCTTCAGGCAGGTTCAGGGCATCCTTATAATTTAAGGCATTGATCAATGCCAGGGCCATACTTCTTTCAACGGTATTATCGCTATTAATTTTTTCCAGCAGCTGATCGGCTGATTGGTCTTCATAATCAATGTGTTTATTCAAAACCATGCAGGATTTTTTATCGCCAAAATAGGTATACGACAATCCGATCCCACCGTCCGAGGTGGTGACGGCGGTATAACCCAAACCAAGGCTCAATATTTCGACCCTGACATTTTGCGCTTGATTTAAAAATAAATTATAAAGCCTGGTGTTGAGTTCCATAGCTCTTTCTCCTTAATTATCTGATGTCTTACCGGATATTGGATGATATCGTCATATGTCACTTTTCCGTTGAATGCAAGCGGCAGCTACCGCAAAAAGATCCAAATTCATCGGTTCGTTCTATTCGGATAATCATTATTTTTAAACTCAGGATCAATTTCATTTTATAATTTGCGGCGCAAACAGCAAATCTCTTGAACTCTATCCAGCTCAAGTTGTAAGATAGAATATTGTCAATTATTCAATATGATTCAGACTATTTTATGAATGATAAAAAAAATCGGTTTACCGCCGGGGCCCTGGCCACTGCCTTTTTCCTAATCCACGCCGCTGCGCTTGCCCATGCCGGAGAATATTTTCACATTATCTGGTCCTGCCATCTGGGTTGTCTGATTGTTGGCATCGGTCTGCTGGTTCGACAGGCATGGCTGTATGCAATCGGATTTTTTTGGCTGACCATGGGCGTGCCGCTCTGGCTGTTGAATGTCTTAACAAGTCACGAGTTCATGCTGACCTCAACCCTCAGCCATATTGGCGGTATCATAATTGCTGTTTACGGACTCTGGTTTTTAAAAATACCTCGATTTACGTGGGCAGCGGCAACCGCCGGTTTGGTGATCCTTGGTATTTTCACGCGTTTGGTAACTCCGCATGATGCCAACGTCAATCTTGCCTTTGCGGTATGGTCCGGGTGGGAAGACCAATTTCCTTCCTATTTCTGGTATGTGGTCATGCTTTTATCTATTGCGGCGGTCTGCTTCGGATTGCTTGAGTTTATTATCCGAAAAAGAATGCGGAAAAAAAGATGAAAAGGCTGCAGGAAATATTCAGGGTAGTTGGATCATATGGATGTTTTATCCTGCTTTAAATACGCTTTAAGAGCCTGTCCGACAACCTAAGGGTTGTTTTTTAGGCAACAATTTTTGTGAAACGGGCTAAAATCTTCTTAAATTACTTCTTAATTATATAATAACCATTTGATATTACATTATAATT
>Ga0056115_1001596_pt1 | contig 10956 bp, 10 predicted proteins | sample WorMetOlspDAHAB1_FD_77007 | JGI IMG/M metagenome (GOLD analysis project Ga0056115, IMG submission 77007) | Marine gutless worms symbiont microbial communities from Max Planck institute for Marine Microbiology, Germany - Olavius sp. DAHAB.1 ... | reverse complement strand
GTGATGGTCAGTACAGTTTGGTCAGTTTCTTCTTTAGTTTCTTCTTTGCTGTTCTTCTACTCACGGTGCCCCCCCCCCGTGCCCAGCCATTTGTAAAAGATGGGAGCACCTGCCCTCCGTGTCCTGTGGAGTCGGCGTCACTGACAGTGATGTGGATTATTTTGGTCGAAAGCTTGGTAATTACATGGCAGCAAGCAACAGTGGAAAAACTACTGTAAATATCGTTTATAACTTGGTTTGATTGGATTGATGAGAACTCTCTCTGTCCATATACATTCGGCAACTCACTGAGACTGCCGTTTTTACGGAAATCTCACTTTTTAAAATTGGCTTTTACTTCAGAACTTTTATAGCAGTGTTGCTCTTCTGTAATTTTGCTTTAATTTGCATGTAGTAATACTACATTTATTGCTATTATTCTTATTATTATTTTCTTTTACCCTCGGTAGATATGTTCCCAAGGGAGTTAAAAAAATTTAGATAATGTGCAGTTCATGCAGTCAGGAGCTGGCAAGGTGTCACTTAACAAGACTGCGTTGTAGCATTGCACCAGCACCGAAACTCTCTGCAGAACAGAAAAGATCCTTCACTGTCATCGCCTTACGTTGAGGAGATCTTTCTTTCCAGATTGGCAAAGAGTTATTATTATTAATATTATTATGATTATTATGTGTGCATTTGTGTTGGTGGCGTGCCGCAAAGGTTAGGACGTCGGTCTCTGGCTGGTGGACTTTCCCTGATCTACGCCTGATCTGTGGTTGACATGTGACCACTTCGTGGATAAGGTGTCCGCTATGGGTCAACCAACCAGGCCAACTCAGCCTTCCAACCCTTCGTGGTCGGTAAATGAGTAGTAATCCATGTAATTACATGGATTACGGGGGTGGAGACCATTAAACGGCAGACCACTGTGGCGTATGGTTGGTCGGTTGTAGGTCAGTCTGTGGTCGCAGGCTTAGCCAACAACCTGAACATATGACATGGACAGCGCCGCTGCGGCATGTGGCTTATGACGATGTACAAGTGTTATATTCCTTCGCCATTGTGTGTGTTAGACGTTGAGCTGTTACACGCAGTTGGGTCGGCAGTGTTGACTGCGGCTGGCGACGTGTTGATGCTGAGTTCATCAGTGTCGAACGCGCTGTTCAACGTTCGCATTCCAACGGCGAGCATTTGTCGATTCTTTGATGGCGACCGACTACAGTGTTCGCGCGAAGGTCGCGCCTGTGTCTCGTGTGATGACGATTTCAATACAACTCGCTGTTATTCAGCTGATGATCACCTCCCACCTCGGTATTTCATTCGCCTACTCACTTGACGTGATAAAAATAATAATAATAATAATACGAAATTTATATAGCGCCATAATGCCATTAGGCGGCTACAGAATGAGCGTAGAAATTGAGGGTCCCTGTCGCATTACAGCGTTGCAGGAATTACTAATGAGCAAACAAGTGGGTTGTAAGATAGTGATGAATCTCTGAGATGTTTCTACTTACTAACTTACTTACTAACTTAGAGTGGTGCAAGTATGGCTTAGTAGGCGCAGTTTAAATATATCAGCACCAGTTGTGTGACTCCACAAAAAAAGTGCCTGCTCATATCTATGGAAAAAGAACGTGCTGCACTCTGTGGTATGCAAGTTGGATATGATTAAGAAAGTGTTCTTTAAGCCATCATTGTTTTCTCACCTACGTCCATTAAACAACATTGTGAGTTTCTTGTGGTATTATGGCAATGCGCCAGTCGGTGTACCACGTATAAAAGGGCTGCGTACGCTGCAGAGCTGTGCTACAGATGATCCTTATACTGTGTAAGTATAGCAAAGTGGGAATGGTGTCAGACTTTTAATTGACAGTCTCAGCCACTGCGATGCAGCTGGGTAGACCATCCACACTCGTTCGTCTCCATCACCAACACAGTACATTTTGATACGAGCTGCACGAGGCTGGGAGGTAAACAGGCACACCATGCGACGCTTTGTCCTGTGTCCATGTCAAAGGCGAAGGCACATAACACTGTAACGCCACAAGCCGCATACTGCAGCTGCAGCGCCGCTTTTGTGTCACAGTCAGAGCAGGCGTACAGCCCATATGCTGTACGCTCAGCCTGTGCCCACAGACTTTGACCTGCAACCAAACAGCCATACGCAGCCCTGGTCTGCCGTTTAATGGTGCTGCAGCTTTGGCTGGTGGCTGGCTTAGGAATCGGAGATCAGCGCTGCACTGTGAGCCGTTTGGCTCGGAATGACGTGACGCATGCAAAGAACTGGTGGTGTTTGGCGTACAGTCGGTTCGGAGATAAAAGTTTTTCAACCTCCTGTCCAAAAATATGGAACAGTCTGTACTCAGACAGCCCGGCTTAAGTTTTGCTGTGTTTAAACAACATCTCAAATCCTACTTGTTTAATGCGATTTGAGACCGAGGCGCTTTTGTGGGCGCCATATAAACCGTTTTTGTGTATATATGCACATGTATATGAATGTACGTAGATTGGCAGCTATGACTGACAGATGCTCTGTGTACACTTTGCATTGCAGTTGTTCAAATGGTAGTTTGTCGTCGGTGGCCGTAACACGACCGTGCGATTCTGCTCAGCCTTCGTCGCCAGTCAACCTATGTCGACATTTTCACACGTGCACTGACTGCGTTACGTACAGATCGGCACTGATTCCCGCTCAGGTCGGTCACCATCTTCATGTGTCCGTCTAACTCTTCCTGTGATGAAGTGAACTCACGAGTTTATATTGTGTAACTGACGCTTTGGTGTAGCTTTCACTGTAGTGTGCTTAGGCTTATGTCTGGTTTCCAGCTTTACGTTTCTGTTCATCCGTATCCGTATCTCCGTGCTCCGTTGTAAAAGTACGTAAGAATTACTTTCATCCGTAAGAATTCCGTAGCTTACGTAAAAAATAACGTTTTTCGTTCCCGTAAGTTTGCCGTTTCCGTTCGTCCGTGCATATAGGATCGAGTTCTATTTTTGCCGTTGCCGTTGCAGAAGGCCTGGAGCTCCACCCAATCGGAACTCAGAAGCGCGGGAAACTCGCCGGCCAGCCCACTTGGCCAGCCGGGCTATTGACAGTTTGACACGCCCATACGCCTATATGGTGCGGGAACGGCAACGGCGTTTATGGAACGACTGTACGGAAACGGTTACGGATGAACGGAAACGTAAGGCTGGAAACCAGGCATTATTTGTTTGCTATAAAAGGTGTTCAGCAGCTGCTTCTAAGACCAGCTGCTGCTTGCATGCCTTTGGTCTTGCAATATTATTATATGGTCGATAGCAATCGCATTGCAGTGTTCCACTAGTTATTATTACAAGTAATAATTGAACCATAACATGTATCCCATGTATGGCACACACGCATTAACCCCGATGTACCTCGGCCGAATCCATATTTGTGTGTGTGGCAGGTGTGTCATTGGTGCGTTGACTGTTTTGGTGGTCGTTGTATTCCCCTGGACGTCACGTGCAATGCGCGTCGTGACTGCCCCGAAGCGTCACAGCCTGTGACAAGTGCCCTTGATTGTCACCAGTCGTCGTCTTCATCATTGTGTCCAATGTCCGATTGTCTCAGCTGTATCAGTGCACCATCGGATTGTGTCTGGCTCCAGCAACTGTCGCGTGTGTATTGCACTAACCTGTGTCAGTTTTAATAATAATTATTATAAAAATAATCTTAATAATAATAACCGGTTGTTTACGGTTTCTTAACTTTTTTGCTTTTACTGCTTTGTGCCAAAAAATAATAATGACCAGGAAGACATTTTCAGTGCATTCAGTTTATCATTTATGCGATTGTGAGAGTTCACTCGGGTCACTTGAATGAATGTGGGGCAGCGCCAGGTGGCCGCCAATTCGTAGACCAAGCTCCAACTGTGACCTATGAGTCCGCCTGTAGGCTGCGTTTGGCCAAACATTCACCCATCGCCATTTGTATTATTACTGAACCACAAGGCTCATTTTACCGGCCCACAGAGGGTAGAAGGCTGACTTGACCTAGGCACTGCAGTAAAGTTGTACAGACCGTAGCCGAAGCTGTGTATCGCAGTGGTTTTCGTGAAAACACAGAACCGTTGGCGGCACGGTTTTATCTTTGGTCGTTGCATTCAGACGTGCTAGCCACTTGGATTACTGCGGTCTGATGTTAAGTGATAGCCACTTGGATTACTGCGGCTGATGTTAAGTGATACCCACTTGGTGGAACTGTTCTCGAACGAAAAGGAAACTTTAACACCGTGGCATATTGTTGCAAGCTGGCTGACAGTCGTGACCTGTTTAACCGACACCTTTGAAGTTATGACCTGTGTCCAAATATCAATCAGCCAATCAATATTTTTATTGTTGCCTAACTAATAAAAGTCTACAAGGTCCGCTTTAGAAGGATTGCTGGAACAGAGTGACTTTCCCCGGGCGGAACTCGATTTTTATCATGATTTCAGTTTTGTGAATGCTATGTTGTCATTGCAACTACGTTACGTTGGTTGCAGGTGCTTCGGGTAGTCTGCCAGTGCTGCATTGGAGCTGTGCTGCTGCAACTGAGGCCGATATCAGTGATGACGATGACGACGATGATGACGATGACGGTCTGGTTTCTGTGACGTCCGTCTGTCCATCGCAGTGTTCAGTGTTCACAACATGTAGAACTTGCACGTCGTCCAACGCACAGTGTCTGTGGAGTGTCCTGATGCATCGGGTCTGTTGCTGTGTGTGTGTACTGCTCGGTGTATGATTTGATGCAATAAATAATTAGGTTGGCGGCGTGGCTCAGTGGTTAGGGCGTCGGTCTCTGACTGGCCGACTTTCCCTGATATGCGCCTGATCTATGGTTGACGTGTGACCACTTTGTGGGTAAGGCGTCCGCTATGGGTCAACCAACCAGGCCAGCTCAGCCTCCTACCCTCAGTGGGATGGGGAATGAGTAGTATATCGGTCGATAGATGGGTGAAACTGTTAGCATCAGTACGCCCTCTAGCGAATGCGTATACGAAGGAAAGGCAGATGTTGTGTATTTGCAGGTAACTCTGTGTGATCCACATCTGAGCGCTTAGTGGTCGAGTTATACTGACAATAGGCGCTATACAAGTCCACTTTCCTATCCTCCTGTTATTAGTAGTATGTTGAATTGTTGTCGACTAATGTATAAACTGTGAACTTGGATGGCGTTGTTAACAGCAGTGACGGATGCTGTTCGTTTGACTACTGTGCTGGTACGAACTCGACTTCGCTGGTCTGCGGACTGCTGTATGGGAAGGGATCGTCAGGATCGTGGATGGAGGGACGCAGTCTGGCTGGGGAACTAAAATAAACTGGACAAAGACTGCTCACAACTCACATGCGTACACACGGGCCTACATAGTACACACACGCACACACACGCATACACACCATTGTGCTCTGATGGGTTGCGTACTTGGCCTAATGAAGGCCTCAGCTCACCCTATATCCACCAACAGCAATAGTTCAAATTATTTTCTGCCAAAGTTTTCTTTTCTTTGGACATGACTGCTTCATACGATGAAACTGGAGGATCTGTGATTCACCGTTAAAACTGTGTCGTACTTTCAACAAGGTGTAAATAGTTATCGTCCTTCCATTCATCTGAAATACGTGCTGTTTGCAGTGTTGTCAGGCAGTTTATCTTTGACATGCTTTTTCTGTGCATCGGACAACTACTTTTTTTGTGTGTACCGTCTTACAATTGCTACATGATATCGTTGTCTGCTAGCAAATCTCTTGTGTTGCTTCGGGAAAATGTGGATATGCAATAAGTTGGGGGATTCAAAGGCATTCCTTTTCTGGTTCGACTTTAACTTGGAATTTTAAGAGGAATTTTCTATGAACCATAATTTTAATTTCAGCTTTGTTTACTGTAATTTAATTTCCATTAATTTAAATTTTATTAACTTTCTTCTTGTATTAACTGTTTTAATTTGTAGTCCCCTGTGTTCATTCTGTAGTAAGGCAAAGACATTTAACACTTGTATAGCGCCACAAGCCGCGTACTGCAGCTGCAGCGGCGCTGTTCATGTCACACACAAAGCAGGCTGCTATAGGCCGTAGGCTAAGCATGCGCCCACAGACTGACCGACGACCAAGCAGCCATACGCAGCCCTTGTCTGCCGTTTAATGGTCTACACCCCCGTAATCCACGTAATTACATGGATTACTACTCATTTACCGACCCTGGGGGGAGGAAAGGCTGACTTGGCCTGGCTGGTTGACCCATAGCAGACACTTTACCCAAGTGATCACATGTCAACCTTAGATCAGGTATAGATCCAGAAAAGTCTGCCAGCCAAAGACCGATGTCCTAACCACCGAGTCATTTCGCCAACCAGTGAGTGCAACGGAAATTGCCGAAGATTTGAGGAAAAGTTTTGTGCGTGTGCAGTGCGTGCCGTGGACGTATGTGGCGCTGGGGTGCATGTCGGGCGAATGCGGCCTGCTAGTGGAGCCAGGCCGACAATGTCCACTTGCGTGCGTGTCGCACACGCGCTGCTCCACGTGTGTGCAGTCGCCGCGCTGTGGCTGGTGCTCGGTGGGTGGTCTCAACGGCGTCGGCGTCTGCATGGAAGGTGGTCACGCAGCTCCTCTCAGCACCGTCGGAATCTGCACGTCGGCTGTCTTGCAAAGCCGTGTCGCCAATGAAACACTTGCCGGTCTGCAACGTCGGATTAATTGGCATTTTTTGAGAGAAAAAAAACAAACGTTTGTGTCTTTTTTTTCGTTTTATTACGACTGTTTTAAACTCTTGCTTATACTGAGTTACATACGTTAACTGTTTTGTGAACGAATGTGTCAGTTGTTAAACGAAGAGAAACCAAAGTTTATAATTTGCCGTAAAAACAGTTAAATCAGTCAGTCATTTAATTGTCGTTTTCTTAGAGTGGCCTAAGTAGTCAAGACTACTCAGAGGTCCACGGAAGCGCTAACCGTGCTGAAAAGGAAGACATTTTCCAGTTGATGCCAGAACAACTTAACGGATGATGCGGAGACGACATTGTCAAGCAGTGCGTTCCAGATCTTAGCGGACGTGGCAACTGGAAAAAATCTCACCTGCCAATAGTTGACAGTTTGAATGATGGAACAACAAGGTAGTTGGTAGCGGCAGATCGGAGTGTATAGAAGAATATTGGGTGAGTTAAACTGATGACAGTCGTTCGTGCAGTTAATAATGCAACAAATTCTTTTTATTTTCCACGACTAATCACGATGCCTCTTGCTCCCGGACATCAGTAGTATGCAAAGTTATTCAACCATACAGCCATACACAGTCCTGGTATGCCGTTTAATGGTCTTCATTCCCGTAGTCCATGTAATTGCATGGATTACTACTCATTTACCGACCCCGAAGGGATGGAAGGCTGAGTTGGCATGGTTGGTTGACCCATAGTGGACACTTTAGCCAGGAAGTGGTCACTTGTGGTCATCAACTGTAGATCAGGCATAGATCAGGGAAAGTCCGCCAGCCAGACTGACGCCCTAGCCACTGAGCCACGCCAATACAGTGCGTGCGTGGATGTTGCAGTGCGGCTACTGTTAATGCTTGAGTTGTCACGTGGACCACACACGTGGACATTCGGCATTTGTCCGCCTGAAAACGAGTGCACTAACGAACATCACAATTGTTCGCAGAACGAAAAGTGTTCGGACACAACTCGCGGCTTTTCGTGCAACTGCAAGCTCGGATACATGCGCAACAAAGAGTATGTATTATTGTCGTTCGAAGGACGCTCAGTGTTTTATTTATTGGACTTTTGCGTTTCAAACTGATTTTCGTTTTATTGGTCGACATTACGATAATTCTGCCAGTTTGATAAGCTACACGAGTCGGCTGGATTGATCGCAAACTTTGGCAACGTTTTTTATCAAACGTTATCATCGTCATCGTCATCCAGTGCATATGTAGTGCACCTGTTACATGCTGGACATAGTTGCATTCCAAGAGTCACATACCGGTACTGTAAAAACCAGACTGTCAGTGTACGTCAAAAGCTATGTTAAAGAGATATGTCTTTAACAGTTTCCTAAAAACGCGAATGTCAGGTGTGTTTATTTTTTCAACGTTTTAACGTTCTTAACCATTTCACGTTCCATCAGAACGTTCGTTACATCTGTGCCGCTATCAGAGTGTACAGTGTGCACTGTTTGTTGCAGGTCTGGCGTATGTGAGGCGGTGTGCACGCAAGGTTGTGTGTACGGCACGTGTACACAACCTGACGTGTGCAGCTGTGACTTCGGTTTTGTGGGAGCGAATTGTTCGGTGGAATGCGAGTGTAACAGGCACAGCGATTGCGTGAGCGACACTCAGCTGGACCTGTGCATCCACTGCCATAACAACACACAGGTGGGTCTCACCTGCCATAACACACGGGTGGGTCTTACCTGCCATAACAACACACGGGTGGGTCTCACCTGCCATAACAACACACAGGTGGGTCTTACCTGCCTGTCTCTCTCTTTGCACATTCAGCACCCCGAATCTCTCTAAATCTGTTTGCCAACATTCATGCTGATTACTTATCTACAGTGGCGGAATTAAAGGGAGGGGCTGTTTGGGGGAGGGGGTCCGCCCCTTTCCTCTCCCCCATTGGCCTCAGAATTTGTTTCAGTAAGTTAGTTGATTTGCGATAAATGACGATGGGGCTGGTACGTCGCCTTTCACTCTTTCCTCCCCCTTCAAAATTTCTTTATTCGCCACTGTTTGTCTGGAAAACTTTGAAATGTCAGTGGATTTTGGATGCTTCTCAGGGTTTTTACTAAAAGTGAGGGAAGTGTGAGCGAGAAAATACTGTTCATTGGAAAAGTGGCCAGAAACCGTTTATTGTTAGTCGGTTATTTGCGCCCGTTACAATTTTTCGTTGTCGTTGCTGTGGATGGTACTGATTGTTATGCTTTTGTCGTTATGAAATCGTTGTGAACTTGATAGTTTGATAATTGACGTCAACGGTCTAGTAGTACTGATGCATGACACGCGTGCCACTTAACATGGACAGGAGTGTCGCACATTTTCAGGGAATTTCACATTGTCTGGTCAGTGGTCAGTGGTCAATCTGAACTTTTTGTGTTAGTTGAATAGAGACTGCAGTTGATTTCACTATTTTTTTACTTTTTCATTTTTTTATTCACTGATTTAACTTGTCCTACAAGTGTGAGTCTTAATAAAATTACTTTCTTATTCACTCCAAAGGAAAGCCATAAAATGGATGCATTTTTAGAGTGCATTGTTGTTGCGCATCTTCCCTAACTTTCTCTAGTAAGTAAGTAAGTAAATATTAAACTTATATAGTGCATTTCTGTAATTCTACAATTATTTCTCATTGATATTTCTAATGAACCAGGTACATTGTGCCTAATAGTGTGTAAACAAGAACGTCTAACTGACGCATAAAACTGTTCAGTTCAAGAGCTGGATCACACAGATAATCTGCCAGTGAATTCCAGACCGACGGACAGGGCTGCGACACTGAAAGCACGCCATCAGTTCGTTTTGGCAGACAGATCACAAGTGTCTTATCGTTGTATCATAAAAATATGCTACAGCTGTCTCAGTGAAGCTCAATTCCTAACTTATCTTTTGCCATTATTGCATTCTAATCACATACTTACTTACTTACTTACTTACTAATTTGAGCGTGGGCATAGATTATCGTGTTGGTTGTTTTGCAGGGTGAGCATTGTGAACAGTGTCAGCCGTTGTTCGTCGGTCGTCCGCTAGGGGGCGCCACGTGCGTCTCGTGCTGGGAAACGTGCCATGAGCACACGCCTGTTTGCCTGTCTCACAGTCACACTCCAGAACTGCTGGACTTGCAACACACTAACATCTCACAGGTGTGTCACCTTGTAATAACAATGGTAATCATTCAATATGTTTGCTCCCAGTCAAAGTCCAACAGCGATGTGGATGGCGCAGTCGTCGAGTCGCAGGCCGCAGTGGAAGTGCGTGCAGCCAGTCACTGCTGCGGGGTGATATGACTGACAGCAGCCGAGCTCGGTCTGTGGCATTACTCAGACTGTTGATCACTGATGGCCTTATTGGTCGTATCGTACGTACGATACGTTTATTTATTACAACCACTTCCGTGAATAGGTTGTTTCGTACGTGCGACGAACGTTTGTGAATAGCACCCCTGTTACCAGACTGTTCGCAATATTTACTAATCAGTATACTGGTATGCGAGTTTTAGCGCTTCATAAATCAGTTTATGATGATTAATATTATTGTAATGATGAGTTATGGCAATAAGCCAATAAGTTGGATGGATTTGTCGAGTGTTACATGTGTGACCACAAAGATTGGCCTTGGAGATCGGTTGTTACTGTGGCGGGGGCGTGGCTCCACTCTACAAATGGGAGCTTAACCCTTAATGTACAGTTTAGAGGATGACACACGGTAACGGGGATAGCGGTAATACCGCGGTAACCACAGTAACTACTGCGAGTACGAGGAAAATTTCAAGGTAATACCGTGGAGACGGTAAATAGGATGCGGCAATACCATGGTAATGGTAATGACGTTTTGTGGTAACGACATTCAGTGAAAAAATTAAGTAATCTGTGGACTGCAAACATGTACGTAGCTGAAGAACTATTGTCACTCTGTTGAAAACGTTTTTTACAGTGGCCTACATGCATACAAAATGCTAACGTGAAGAAATATAATGTGCATAGCCAACAGAAGTGATTGGGGATGCGGAGGAGGACAAAAATTCTAACAGAATGCAGACAAACAGGCGGGATGCGAATGGGTGGGAACATTATAGTGAGGATGGGACGTGGGCAGTGGTAGTGGGGATGGGAAGTGGATGGAAATGTATTGGTTGGAATGGGGTGCGGTTGGGTAGTAAATATTTTTCCGTGTCATCCTAAAATGCAGTTCGAATGTTCCTATTTAGCAAATGAGTGTGACGAGTGTGTGTGTGTGTGTGTGTGTGTGTGTGTGTGTGTGTG
>Ga0056115_1001595_pt1 | contig 10957 bp, 7 predicted proteins | sample WorMetOlspDAHAB1_FD_77007 | JGI IMG/M metagenome (GOLD analysis project Ga0056115, IMG submission 77007) | Marine gutless worms symbiont microbial communities from Max Planck institute for Marine Microbiology, Germany - Olavius sp. DAHAB.1 ... | reverse complement strand
GAGGGGAGGGGTGGGTTGGCAACATGCGTGTGCAATGCAAACGAACATGGTCCCCCTCAACTTTTTCTCCATTGTTGCGCCTATGGCCATCCGGTTCTGTCTTCTGTACTCCGGAGCAATTCACCAATGTTCATTGTCGTCCACGATGTCAGATTTCCAATCCAAGATGTTCTAGGCTTTCCAATGAATGAGTACAATACGATAAAATGTAAAAACATAAAATCCGAGAGGAATCACTGCCTATACAATGAAACTACACATTAAGATAAAGTAAGGTCTCTTGGAAAAATAACAAGATACATGCGATCTGTTAGAACTTCAGTGTTATAGTAGCCTACTTATATTATTTTCGCTGCAATGGTGACGAAGGTTGAAAATGAGCAATTAAATTTGCAACACTGAAATCGTCAACGAGGAACAGTCTGTGTCATGAAAACCACAACTTGGACATGACTGCATTCTTCACTGTGTTGACCGTTACTGTTGTCATTAGGCTGTTGCAACCGGTCAAAAGTGAGATAAGTTGCTAAATGGGAATATTCTATTCTAACCTGGTGCGTGCGGGCAGTCATAATCCTTGTTGTATGACGCTTCGTCGTATGTGTCCGAGGAATCCGCTGGCACGTATGATTGATCGTACTCGTGGTACGACGCCCCATCGTCATCTTTGCGCGACGAGTACGACGGATGATATTCGGACTGGTACGAGTTGTCTTCGTACGTCGGCTGCTCGTGCAGGGGCTGGTACGGCTGCAAAGAATCATCATATTCCGACTCAGAATAGGAATCCTCAGACGAGTACGAATCATCGGCGTTATAGTCCTGTCCTCCAGTGTCATACCCATCCTCATACGAATGTGAATAGGTATCGTCTGCATATTCAGGGTCGTGGTCTTGGTGATAGTCGGTCGTTTCGGGTTCCTCATATGACGTTTGTTGGTAGCCATCGTCGTGGCCGAAGTCGTGGTCTGAGCTTTCCTGGTACGTGTCTTCTTCGTGATAGGATGAGTCTGAGTAGGAATCCTGTGCGTGTCCTTCGTGACCTCCCTCGTAACCACTTTCGTCATACGAAGTCATTTCATGATATTCGTCGTCAGAAGTTTCTGCATGTTCTGGGTAAGAATCTTCTTCGTATCCGGCTTCTTGATAATCGTCCGTTCCGTACGGTTGTTCATCATATTCGCCGTCGCCACCGCGATGGTCGTATTCTTCTGCGGTGGTTTCCTGGTAGCCTTCCGACGCCCCGACGTAGGACGAGTCGTGATCAGATGATTCGTGGTACTCAGTTTCGTCGTATGGATCTTCGTTGTAAGTTGCATCCGAATATTCGTCATAGTAGCCTTCGTCCGCGTGTTGGTCGGCTTCATATGGATCTTCTGAATAACTGTCGCCGTTCGAATAGTAGTACGACTGGTCATAATAGTCATCCGATTTTTGTGCGGTGTTTTTCGTCAGCGCTTGGGTGGCCCGCTGACGAGTGAGTGCTGGTGGCAAACCTCCCCTGTAAACTGTAATCAGTCGAGTGTTGCCGCGCTTCCGGTGTTGTGTCTTCCGACGTATCGCTGACGTCGTCTTTTTCGTCGCCCGCTCCATCTCGCTGGCAACTCGCCGCAGTTTTGCCTTTTGAGCGATCGCTCTCAGAATCGCGACAGTCGGAAGTAGTTTTTCGCTGTCCTGAACTTCCTGTCCCGTCGCAGGCGCGGTTGCTAAGACAACTGGCAGTTGTTGGCGTTGTCGTGCGGTGTCGCCGAAATTTACTTCCGGTTTGGTGCTTCCGGTTTTATTGACAAGTCGCAACAGATTGAGGCGGTAAGGACGTATGGCCACGCGAGGGGCGCCTGTTGTCGACGTGCATAGCAACGTCATTAAAACCAAGAAAAATAGCACGAAAGTCACCCAACCGAGCGTCCGACGCTCACCGACAGTCATCGCATTTCTTTCGCTCCGAATTTCACTCGCTCCGTTTCAACTCATCTCGATACAATCGCGCGACAATGTGCCTGCGTGGTTGTCGTCTCTCCCACGAATCTGCATCGTACTCGGCTGGACGACATATCGGCAACCCGAAAACCGTGACGTTGGAACGCTTCGTTACATCGTGCCACGTGCTACGAACGCCATACATTAGCGTCCGTCTGCTATTCTGTCTGAAAGAGGCAGTGGCGGTTTCCTTCGCGTGACCCGCATTTCCTGTGTTCGCGTTTCAATCGCTTATAATTACATGCACATACAAGGCGAGTTGCATCACGTTGCTCACTGTTTATTGCTGCAGCCTAGATACACTTGCTTGTGTCCAGTACGTGTGAACGCCGACAGCCCAATAACACGTAGGCCTACACAGACTCTTGCCGCAGGATATGTCTGCCGCTCTTGTCAAATTGCCTTCACTCGTCAAAAACTTGATCGCGTGGTTCAATCAATAACAACCACCGCCCAATTTTCTCGGTGTTTTTGAACTCTCAGCGATTTAATGCGTCTTCGTGTGTTTGGAAGTTAACTAGTAGCATATAGGGGACTACGCAGCAGCTTAGTTTTTCAATATACGCGTCGAATCGCTGTGCAACAGGCACAGTGGTCATAAATCACTCGTGACGGACACGCATACCATTATCATACGTTAAGCACAATGCACTATACATGCCCACGAGCACAAAAAAATTTCCGAATTTCATCTTTCGTTAACGTTTCCTGTTGCTGTGCAGTCGACGACGGAAGTCTGCCGCGCAAATAATTTTTATCAATTTTCAATCGCACTTCGTTAAATTGAATCAATCGCGATTTTAACTCCAGCACTCGCAGGCGATCGAGTGTTTGCCTTCGTTCTAACGAATTATTCAGCTCATAAAGGCAGCATTATGCGTGCTGTACTATGCAGCTTTGTTCCCAGGGACCAGAAACCAGTGCATTCTTAAGTGTCACACTAGCTCGATTAGCGCCACCCGTATCACATGGAAAGTATTATTAACAATGCATCGGCTTCTACGCGGAAGTGCACGTGGTAAGCCGACAGCTAAGGCTGTCTCCCAAGTCCCAAATGAGATTAGATGACCTGAGCTTTTTATATTGTTGCAACGTTCAGAACATGTGAGCTGATGTGCCTGTATATTAGTCCAAAACTGATTGTTTCTGGTAATTTCTCAATTTTTGCAAGGACACAAACTTTTTGTTCATGCGAAATCAACACAAGCATGCGAACAAAAGAAAGAAAACATTTCTACGTTTTTCTTTTTGTCACGTTTTCCCGGAAAAAATGTAATGAACAACAAACTCGAGTCGATATTACTTTACTGACACTACAGTATTAATGTTTTGTATCGTTTTCCACGTTGCTTTGCAATCAAAACTCATGCAGTCCACGCACGTGGGTTAGCTTCGTGTGAATTGACAACAAACTAATCCAGTCATCAGCAGGAGCCAGAAAACTGCCAGCATTTGTCAGCTATTAGCGGAAAAGTTCTAATTAAATACAAATAGGCCTATATATATACTTACCAACATGTCACGCACTTTATAAAGCACATATTGTCACGTTTCATCTTTGCTGTTGGCTGCTGGAATGTCATGTCCTCAGTGACAACAAGATGACACTTCAGTTATTGTCACGTGTAGGCAATACGTCTTTTTATCACAATGTTGTAAGTAGTCATGACCTTCTTCACTGTTACAACGTACTGAATTTTATTCAAATAATCCACGTAACGTTCAGTGTTGCACAAATTGCACAATCAACAGTACCAAACTTTATTTTTACTTGATGGTTCATAACACAGTACCAACTATGCGACTGCAAAAAAAAAACAATTGCAACATTACTTGCCCTGTTAAACAAAGATACTGGCTGGAAAAGAGGTGGCACTCCAGAGCACCCCCACAGACCACACGAGGCACAGCTTGTTTCAGCTCATTAGAAACGGATAAACTGCACAGCTTAAAATATTGTCAGGCCGATTGTTGCGGTGGGATATACTCAATTTTGACGGAGTCATTTTAGACGGGTGTCGCAGATGCCCTACATCGTCCCACACTGGCGTACCCAGAGGGAGAGTTAAGGGGTTCAAACCCACGATTAGATCTCCAGATTTTTTTGAATTGTGTGTTAGCAAAGTGTACTGTCCTATACTCAATAAATCCTAAATTTTGTACTAATTTCACACTTTACTCCAGACCCCCTACCGGGGCTTTGCTCCTGGACCCCACTCCCCCTGGCCCGGCCTCCACCATGTGAACCCCCTCCAATGGGTACGCTAATGTCGTCCCAACTATATTATCACTGCTGCCAGAAACTGTCCAGGAAGGTAGACAGGATATTTACCTGGTCCAGGCTGCTGACACAGGCAGGCCTATCACAGTGATGAATTGCCGCTAAACAGATGTTTTCCCTTTACACTGGCCCAACTGCTAAATGGCCGGTTTTCGGGGTGATAAACCCTCAAGTCAAATGCCAAGCTACATCACAGCAGAAACCCACGCACTATCTTGTCAAAAAAGAGGCCGAAGAAGACCATTTGTTTGTTTACGAGACTGCATCAGACTGTGGTCGCCCCGCTGACGCATTGCGTTTCACCTTGTGTTTCTTGATCATGTGATTTCGCAGGTCGCCAGCAAACGCAAAAGTCCAGCTGCAGACGAGGCAGGCGTAAGGCTTGATGCCCTGATGCCGCCGGACGTGAGCGTCACGAATCGATCGCTTGTTGAATGTGAGTCCGCACAGCTCACACGCGTGACAGCGACCGCCGTCGACCGAGTGCTGAGTCCGCTCATGAACGCGCGCAGCTGAACTCTGCGTGAACCGACGACCGCAGATCGAACACGCAAACCGACGCTCGCCGCTGTGCGTCGCCATATGCACCTTCAGCACCCCGGTGGTGCGGAATTGCTTCGCGCACAGTGGACAGCTGTGCGGACGCTCGTGCGTGTGGCCAGCCATCACGTGCACTCTGAGACCCTTCGCTGTCGAGAAGGTTCGCGGGCAGTTCTGACAGCGGTGCGACTTCACACGCTCGTGGACGTGACGGATGTGTTCTGCCCGTCCGCTCGAACGGCGAAAACATTTGCCGCACTGCTTGCACTGGAACGGACGCTCGTCCAGGTGAGTCTGCAGGTGCGCGCGCAGGTTGTTCGACCTCTGGAAGCTGCGGCCGCACTTTCCACAGAGGAAGGGACGCTCTTCGGAATGCGAACGACGGTGTTCGACGAGATAGTCTTTGCGGCTGAACTGGCGTCCACATTCCGTACATTCGAAGCTTCGACACTGATGCAGCCGCATGTGGAGATGAAGGGCACGCGACATTGTACCACAGATGGAGCACAACTTCCATTCTCTTCGCAAACTGCGTTCGCCAGTCGTCTTTTTCTTGTCTTTCAAACGCTGGTTACTCTCGGCATCACTGGTGTCGGAAACAGGCACAGAGTTTCCAAGATCGGGCTTCAAGTCCGCTGTTGATCGATCATTGTCATTCGCTTCAGCAAATGCTGGCAAGTTGGCACTGAGTTCTCTCATAGATGGTGACTGAATCACACCTAGGTTGGCAATTCTGACCACCTGAACTTCACCCGTCTGACTCTGTTCCTTATTCACACCTGCACGTATTACACCAGACAGAAAGCTCAAATCATGGTTGGAACCATGCATTCTGAAGAAATGAGTGATATGAAATAAGTACGGCCATCATGACTCAAATACTAACAAACAACACTGCAACAGTCTCAAAGTAATCATCCATAGAGGTCACTTTTGGGATTAGGAATTTAAGTAAGTAAAAAGAACGATCACAATGTCAAAAATTATGAAGTCACTGAGTGGGCAGTGGGCACTGCAGGAAATGAAGGGCAAGAATGACTGAAGATATGAGTTTTCTGGCGTTTCATAAAGTCACCTATATATAGGCATTAAAAAACTGCAGTACAAATCCTGCTTGGCACATACAAGCAATGAATGGATGACGTTAAAGGAAGCTGAAAAAGGGTAAAGGTAAAGGCATAACTCTTATATAGCGCCACAAGCTGTAACTGCAGCTGTAGCGGCGTGGTACGTCACAGACACAGTGGGCGAATAGCCTACAGGCTGTAGGCCAAGCCTGTGCCCACAGACTTTGGCCTACAATGAATGACCATATGCAGCCCTGGTCTGCCATTTATGGTCTCCACCTCCATAATCCACGTAATTACATGGATTACTACTCATTTACTGACCCAGAAGGGATGGAAGGATGAGTTGGCCTGATTGGTTGACCCATAGTGGACACTTTACCCACAAAGTGATCACATGTCAACCACAGATCAGGCGTAGATCAGAGAAAGTCTGCCAGCCAAAAACATAAACATAAACATCTTTTCCTGGCGAGCTAATAAAAAAACCCACAATTCTACGTGTGAACCTGTGAAGAGGCATTTTTTCGGCTCTCTCAAGCACAGCTGGGTAAAAATCTCAGCTAAAAAAACGAGAAATGTATTTTCAATACAGAAACCAGTAGAAAACATCACCAACAATAGTTACATCATTGTTTACTGCATTGGAAAATGATCCCATAACGTTCATTTTTTACCCAAAATTAAACTTAACAAAAGTATCAGGGGAACTTTGTGCACTGGGCCAGCCAATAACCACTCAGCCACCAAAGCAAATGTGACAGACACCATTGGTTAACAGACTACGGTATATTGTGCATTGTAAACTTTTTTTAACTGCGCCGTGTAGAAATATTCTTACTTACTTACTTATATGCAAAACCATACTTACACATGTGCTTTGTAAACATGTGACACTTAACATCAGCCTCCTCATCAAAAGTCTGCCAGCATATTCCGCACTTATATCCCTTGCTGTCAGTGCCATTCGGTAGTCGTTCCACAACACATCCAGTTGCAGCTGCATCCTCGATTTCGTCCTTTAACTCAACGTCTGTGATCTCATCCATAGTATCGATATTTCCCAAAATGTCATTATTCTGCATACACAAGCACACACATCTCTGCCATTATTTTATGGTAAGACGTTTGGTCACAAAGGTCTCTAAGCAAAGACTGCATCTGCATTACATTCTGTTCATAAAAATACCAAGTAAAATTACTTGATGGGTTCACAAATATTAACGAGGCACTGAAAATGTTTTAGTGATATCTGTATAAAATGTCACTTTATGTTGTTTGTCGACCATAAAAACCAAAAAGTAGGAATGAGACAGGAAGTAACATCATGTCCCACCTCTTCCTGTTCAGGAACTGTGGTAAAAAACTGTAAAGATAAACCACACAGAGGGACATTTAAGCATTGCGTTTACTCAGCTAGACGTGCTTATCTGTGGGTTTTCCTTGGTGAATTGGAACAATTATGCTATTCCCAACCAATGCCTCCATTCCAATGATATTTACCAATGATAGTGGAATTAATTCATTAATCACTGCTGCTGCCAACAAACGACAAAGAATTGATAGCAACTGACGTTTTCCCGTTGTGTAGCAGTGACACCATCATCAAAGGCTTGACACGCCAGTTCGTCGTCATCATCAACCAACAGCAACTCAATCACCGATGACTGAGTGTATTATCATATACATAAACAAAAACTTGATTAAACAACATTATAAACTTATAATAAACTTATTATAAGTTACCTGATTACAACACTATATACTGCTGTGAACATCACCTGGTTCAAGACTGTCCAAGTATGTAAACCACTTTGGTTGGTGTATTGTCTGGAGGCTTGCAACGTACGTTCAGCAATATGGTTGAAAACATTACACATTCCTCCGATAATAAGACAACATTTTTGATTATTTTCAAACTCCATGTAACAATCATATTGGCTTGTTGTATGCTGGCTTACTATTGCATCCAACCCTTGCTGGCTCCCTCGCAACGGAACACATGGTCTATGTAAATATCTTTTCTTTTGTATCAATCTAGGTATAATGACAATACACATGCGAGGTAAGTTACGTATCCCAATCACTACTGCCAGTTGTGGACTGCTTTCCAAGTTACTGTCATGTTTCTAGTTCCAAAAATAGCAACTGTAGAAAATATCTAAGACACAAATTTTACAAACCACACTTACCAATCCAGCAAACTGAATAAATAGCAATATCAGAACTTATTCTGTCACCACATACGATAAAATTTTTGCGACTTACAGGATCAAAATCACTGGCATCAGAGCACACCATGTGCAAGTCAGCCGCATCTCCATATTCACCAGTTTCTTCTTTAACAATTTCTTCTTTCATCTGTTTCATCCACATCAGTCAAAAAGCATGCACATTCAAACAAAATTGCAACTTGAAGAAACTTCGATGAGAGCCCTCAAAGAAGAAATGGAATAAAAGTACTACTTTTAGCCACAAAAAAATATTTTTCTACAAAAACATTTAACAAAAAAGCAAAAACACTAATTACACTTTCAATTCAACCTAAAAAGTCCGACCAATGCTGACGGTATTAACATATTTGGTCGACAACTATTGGACATTTTCAAACATGCTAAGTGTTTCACAGACATTTCATTGTGAAGATTGTGTACATTACCAAAAAAACGAGGAGTACCCAGAGTAACCCAATCCTGGCACTAGTCACATTGCATGCCATGTCACATGTCACATACACAGTTATGTGTATAGCTCCATGGTTGTTACAGATAACATGTTCTTCTCACTGCCATTTATAAGATACTTAATGTCAACAATTCACACAGCAAATGTCACTAAACATTTAACCACAATTTGGACAAAAATAAAAGTCATACCTGTAAATTATCATGGTTGTGTTCCTTATTCAAAGAACGAACAACTAAAGAATCAGAGTCTTTAGAAGCAAGAAGATGTATGTAAGCTTTACAACCATGTTCAGAACCACTACAAAAATTGCACAATACCACAAACGTAAACATAATGACAATATTATTATTATAATAATGTCACTGTTGTCCACTATTTATGACGATCAGTATTTCACATATTCAAAACCAGAAATGATAACAAGGAACAAAAAATTTAGACTCAGTACTAGTTTTCTGCATGAGAAACAGATATGCACAGAAATAATTTGAAACAAAAAAAACTAGAATAAAAATAACACTGTTAACTGAAACTGCACAGCAACTCACACTGCTCTTGAATCATCACCAGCTGCTTTCTTCTTGATATTTCTACTGCTCTGTGAACAAGTGTAGCGGACGTAGTAGTACTTCAGAGAATCTGAGAGTGGCCTCCCAACATACCTACGAGCAGCTGTGATGGTTTTCGAATCAGTTTTCAGAAATTCAACACCATTTGTGTTGTTTAATCTGTCGATTTTGTCTTGCAGTTCTTCAAAACTGTGAAATATTTCACCAACAGCAAATGATACTGCCTTATCCTGACTCATTGTGCCACAGACTTGCATTTGGTGCTGATTTAATAACACACTTCACCATTTGAAGATACCACAAATGTAGCACGCTAGCTGAAAACATGTACAAAAAAAACACAAAATTTCATAAACAAGAGAAGCGCAATGTCCATACTATGTGCAGAAAATGCTCATCATGTCTAATATCCTCTCTTGTCAGCTGCGTTTAACATGACCCTATAATTGTACTGGAAACTTTGCGTCTGCAAAATTCATTTTGCCCGTCTCCACTGGCATCACTGACGAGTGACGATGCAGAAATGCTACAATTTGAAAAATTTGTGCACGTGCCAATGAAACTGTAAAACTTCAAAAAGTTTACGCTCATATAAACAAAACTATTCTGCATTGTATCTTCCAGACTGCACTTATCCCAATGAAGAATGTGCTCTCTCACTTATTTGTTTTCACAATTTTGCATACAGACAGTCAACATATGGACTGGTCAATTCAAGGAAATAGTCATACAAAATATGACAGAAAATTTGGATCAGATAATCGCTGTAAAATGTAAATATGATAATAAAACATTACTATCTAGTATCTACAAATTAACCAGTCTGCAAACTGACTGACCACACATTAGAGTCTGCAAAATGTACGATTATCCCTTATGACTGTAATTAGTTATTTTCCATGAAATTCACAGAAACAGATGATCAATATTCATCCTAACCCTATAATATAAAACTGTCTTACACTAGTCCTATGATCAAAATTTGGTCCATAATGTATGCACTCATGGAGTCTTGACAATATAAAACCGAAGTAATTAATCTCATGCGGTGAATATTAATTCCACTATTGATATAGCTATAAATAGCTTCAAGGAAAATAACGAAATTCATCAACTGCTGTACTTGAATTTTTATGAAAATTTTTTTTAGCTTATGACTACTATACATCAGCTTCAACTGCACTTACAGCATGTCACTGAGAAGTTGTTGCTTGGTCCTTCCTCAGAACCAAATATGTGTCGTATAGATGATAATGATGTCAAAGCTGCTGTGTTCAACTTTATTAGAACTTCAGGATGCAAACTGTAACAGATTGTCACATGTTTACGCTACTCTCATCATCAACTACGTCGATTCAACTACGTTATGTCAACTGGGTCTACATACTGTGGCTTGTCTGAACCTGTGATCATTTCTGACATTGGTCGATTTCTACAGTGAAGTCTTCTACTCAGCTGAAAGTCGGCAAGAAGAGGCCTTTTGAAGATTGACTGATTGATTGGAGTTTAACGGCAGTTTCAGCACAGTAAGGCTATATTATGCCTTCATAAGTTATAGTTTGCGTTTTGGGAAATAGAAATGCCCTGGGAGTCTTGTACATTTCCTATTCAGTAGTGAATAACCAGCGACATAAATAACCCCCTCGTCTCGCACTGCTGAACAAAAGTTCACAATGGCCCTTACTACTAACCCGCAGTAATGTGGAGGGAGCAAAAAGCTCGAAGGGGGCTCATTTAAGTTTGTTTTGCCAGCGCCATAACATGAAGGGGGTGAGTGAGTGGAGTTTAACGCCCCACTCGACACAATACAGGTCATTTCGGAGGCGGGAAAT
>Ga0056115_1001594_pt1 | contig 10961 bp, 6 predicted proteins | sample WorMetOlspDAHAB1_FD_77007 | JGI IMG/M metagenome (GOLD analysis project Ga0056115, IMG submission 77007) | Marine gutless worms symbiont microbial communities from Max Planck institute for Marine Microbiology, Germany - Olavius sp. DAHAB.1 ... | reverse complement strand
TCTGGCGAATGAAATTTAAACGAAATGAACCACTTAATATGATTATTGTTTAACTGATTGAAAGGCCCTTTTAACTGAATAAGCTGAAATTTAAATGAACGTGATATTTACTTGTCAGTAATTGTCAGGAACGCCACTTTCGTTTTAGTCCTTGCTTTCCTTTTGTTTGTTCTCGGAGTCCAGCTAATCAGACATTTGGCGTTAGCAAATAGAAATTTGTTCAAAACATTCACACCAACACACATTAAGCTGATTTCAGTCAGTTTTAGGCAGTTTTGCACAGATATGGAGTACGAAATAGATAAAAAAATTACCTTGAAACGTTGTATCACGTAGATGAATAACGAAAATAAGCTAAATACTGCACATAATATAGCACAATATTCATGACTTCAGTAACTAGTTATTTAGAGAACGGACGACTATCGGATCGGTATCGTATGGGAACTGATACTGGGTGTATCGTATTGAATCGTATCGGCTACTGTTGTATCGGCCGATATTACGTGCATCACTGCAGGTTCATCAGCTGTTGACGGATCGCATTACACACGATGATCAAAGGGCGTTCAAAGGCCTGTCACCCGCCCGCCGTGCGCGCACGCGTGCGTGCTGTTTTATGGTCCATGATACGGGAGAGGGTTGGAGGGGAGGGAGGCGGGAGACTGTAACCTGATACCAGCCTCCTCGTGACACAAAGACCACACAGTACTGGTCTTGGCCACCATCACGTCGCACTCCCTCCACCAGCAGGAAGTGATAACAACAGTCAGCTGTCAATCACTGTTAGTTTCTGCGAATTAACTAGTCATAAAACTGACTGAGCGCGCAAGTTTGTTTGTTGCTAATGCTCTGCATGTGCCACCCATTGCGTATAAGCTGCGTTCTCTAAGCGACCTGCCTGGTCTAATATTACAAGTGGCTGGGACACCAACGCACGGAGTACTCGTATTGGTATCTGGTATCGGCCATTGTATACTCAAATAATTGTATCGGATCGTATCGGTGCGTGCCTATATCGTCCGTTCTCTATAGTTATTACCACTCCTAAGACAAAAATTGGTTGGTGATTCTAGAACTACCTCAATGTGCCGAGTGCTGTCTTCACTGTAAGATGTCAAATACACTGCGAGCCACAAACAGCAAAGTTTTTTCTTTGAATGTAAAGAAAACCATACTGTGTTTTTGTCTGTGGCCGTAATGAAAAAAATGCATTAACATCATATCTCCGAGAAAAAAACACTAGAGCTGTGCAGTTGTGTAGTAGTTGTTCAAATAAAATTATAACAGATTTTACTAGTGCCAAAACAGGAGGCATGGGAGACAGCAGTTTCCCAGCTGATTTCAGACACAAATCTGGTGGAACTTGCCTATAAATTTTTTACCAATTGAAAAATCATGTTGGGTCATCACTGCATAATTTAGTTAACACGTCACTGCCCACGCCATTGCGTCATTGTTTTGTCTCTAGGTGACTGATTAAAATTGTAATTGTAATCGTAAAATTGTAATTTTATTGTATAAATTTGCAGTTTCATATACTTCTTGTGATTATTTCTATAAGAAAAGTTTTTGTGGTAATGTATATACATTTTTTGTGCTTCAAATGTGTAGAATTTGGCAGGGAGGTGAATAACTTTATAGTTGACCAAAAAGTTAGAACTACATCTGTGAATTTCAAATCGGAAATAACACATTTTCAAAATTATGCGGTTACGTGACGTTATGTTGTATATGTTATGTTATCAGCCGAAACATTTGTTACTGTTTTGTCTTCTGCGTTTCTTTGTAGCTGTTTCTTTGATCAGGCATTGAAATGTGAAGAATCATGAGCTTCGTAGACTTTAGCCAGTGTGCTGACGATCACGCGCGCATTCTAATACTGGTGCTGCCAGCCAGCGGTCAGTTGAAGCCGAAGAGGTTTAACAAGATATTTGATCGCATCGCACGATTGGACACTCTGAATTTTCCACAGTCATCGCGATCTGTACATTTGCGATATCGGAAATACTACGCCATCGAGAACAACGCCTGGGGAGATTTTCAAGTTCACCGGCGTGCACTCGGCTTAATTACTGTTGGCAGTTGTGAGCAGGAAGATCAGGTGAAGGAAATATATTGCCAGTATGAGCAAATGAAGGTATGATTTGTTTCATAACAGTACTTGTAACTAATAATTTTAATGATATGTTGGTGGACAACTGTTAGTTTAGTAGTTTAGTCTGTGAAAATGTGTCAAGATTTTTTCTCTCATATGAGTAGGTTATCTTCAGCATGCATGTGTTAGCTGATTGTTTGAGTTTTGAAACTGATCTAATAGCTTGCCCATAAGAATAGGAAGGATACTTGGAGCTATTTTTGTTCACTTATGCAGTTGCTGTACATTGCTTTGCTAAGTTGTGTCAGAAACCAGTCACTGGTTCACTTTTTTCTTCAGCTATGTTTGACTTTCACAGATGTCGTATGTGTCGGTTTAGGCATAGATTAAATTTTTTTGTATGTTGCCTTTGTTGTCATCGGTTATGTTCTGGATTGTAGTATTGTATTAGCTGCTGGCTTTTGTCTGCCATATGTGATTGCAGACTTAACACTGGCACAAAAACTTGTGCTCTGTCAAAGGTTGTTGCATGCCTTGCAGTTGCTTATGTATCACGCGACTGATACTCTTGTTGTGTTTTTCGTGAACAAGTTTTCTTTTTAATGACATAGTTTCTTTTCAGTCACAACTACTGAATGTAGTCATTTTTATAGTATTATTCAGTTGGAAATGAATGACATAGCTGTTGTGTTATATTCTTATTTAGGAGAAGTACGACTCAACTTTGTTAGATTCCAGACTTATAGTATTCGGTAACATTGGATCGACGCAACAGAGTGAGAATTATGAACTCACGCCACAAAATGGCAAGAAGACAGCTAACGGAGACGCACTGGCATCAAATGGTGAACTGATCTCTGCAGAAAATGCTGGCAATGGGACCGAGTCAACTGCTTTGTCCTCTCGGGCTGCCAGCTCGGGATCCAGCTCGGTGATGTTGAGTTCTAGCGATGTGCTGCATTACTCCAGCGTTGACGAAGCTTTGAGCCTCGAAGACCGTGTGCTCGAGTTTTTGATGTCGCTGTTCTGGGTTCTGGAAAGTAAGCGACTGGATCGGTCTTGTGAGCATGTGGACAACTTGACGCTTCTGACAGCTCCGTTTGAACATCGTAAAGACAGCTCAATTACTGATCTGGATGGCAGGTTGTCAGAGTTTTTCATTGAAAGAAATTGTGTTTGGCCATGGCACCATAGTTGGCATTGTGGCTTAGTGGTTAAGACATCGGTCTTTGACTGGCAGACTTTCCCTGATCTATGGTTGACATGTGACCACTTTGAAGGTTAAGTGTTCACTATTGGTCAACCAACCAGGCGAACTCAGCCTTCCATCCCTCTGGGATCGATATATGAGTAGTTTCAATACATGGATTATGGGGATGGAGACTACTAAATGGCAGATGAGGGTTGCTTAATGCTTATGGTTGTTTGATCACAGGTCAACGTCTGTGAGTGCAGGCTTAGCCCACTCTTGTCTGTGACACATTAGCACCGCTGCAGCTGCTGTATGTGGCTTGTGGCACTATACAAGTGTTATATGCCTATACCTACTGTGTTGATGTCAAGATATTCAAGTTTATTTCCATTTTTGTTTGTAGTATTAATTTTCCATAAAATTTAATTTGTTGAATCAGTCTTTGTGAGTTGAAAATCATATCAGTTTGTGTTGTATTTTAGTTTTGTTGGTTGGCAGTATGCTGTTCGTTTGGTTGTGATGGCAGGATGAATGTCAGGCTGAATAGAAACAGAATGTTGTCTTATCATATACATGTATCTCTGCACCAGAAAGGCAAAGTTGCAGCCTATGTCGAGTGTATTCGTTTAATGGCTCCAGTTGTGCAGATAACTATGCAATTATGTAGCTGATATCACTTCCAATTTTGTTGTAATTTGTCATAGAGGGGTTTGTGACTTTTGGAATGTGGCATATATGAGGTGTGCATACTGTCATTGTGTGTGTGTGTGTGTGTGTGTGCGTGTGCGTGATTATACACACAGGATCTATAAGAAGAAATGCCAGGGACGTCAAAAGAAACATCTTGGCGATCTGTGCCTGCTTGCTGGAGTTGCCGCCGAGTCGGTACTGCATTATCAAACTTCGGTCGAGCTGCTGCATTCTGCCAACGATTCTCTGTGGCTCGCTGGTATTTACTGTTGGCCTGATGTTTATTATTATGTGTACGGTTGCCAATAGTTGCATGTTTTCCAATACCGTCCCATTTTTGAGGTCTGTGTTCTGCTCGCAGCAATCGTAGCATTCCGACCACAATTTCGTCTGTAGTTTATAAATTGATAGAACTGTGAAGGAAGCGCTCACTTCTAGGTCCAGACCATCCAGAATTTACCAAGTTGCAGTGTCATTTCATCCATTGGCGAGTTCAGATATGATGTCAAGATGCATATTGTCACAAAAATACATTTTATTTTTGTGTGCCTGACAGTAGGATTGTCCAAAACTTACAAATTACAGAGGCCACTGTTGAAACATTTTTTCCTGTCTAAGAAATTATAGATCTTGTAGTGTGCATACTGTACTTGAGACCTGAAAAATGGCATGTTTCTGCATGCATCTTGGCCTTTATCAAAGTAGGAATCCGTATTAATTTATGGAAACACTGTACACTGGGTTCATGTAATAGTTTTTGCTCTTCCTGCAATAAATGTCTCTAGATCTTTTTTTGGTTTCAGACGCTTTGTTGCTAGACACTGGTTTATCAAGCTTTAATACGGTGATGTATAATTTAATTATGTTGGTCAATGTGCGACAATTGTTTGGCGTGAACCTTGCGGATTGTAGAACGTTTGTATAGTTGGCTAAAGTAGGCATTTAGCTCAATGTTTTCAATCTGTGTGTGTGTGTGTGTATGTGTTGAATTGTTGTGCTGTTTCTACTACGGGCTTGGGCCTGAAATATACGATTAGTGATGATTAATTGTCGTGGTGTGTATATGTTGCAGGTGCATACGAAGGTCTGGCAAGTGCTGCTATAGTTCTGCTAAAACAGGATGAGTCTTCGTTACCGTTTCAGCGCAATTCGTCATTTTCGTTACGTCACGGATTATCGGCATCAACCAGCTCGTCACTAACCTCGTCGTCACTGAGAAGTGAGTTGCAAACAGCAGACCTGCAAAAATTCTAGAGATGTACTGAATAGTTATTTTTGTTTTTTTTTCTCTTGCTGAATACAAATGTTCAGCTGTTTTCAGTAGCCGAATTATATTAGAATGCAATTAGTGAAGGTTGACCAACTAAACTTAAAAATCTTTCATGTTTGCTGTTAAAAAACGAAAGTTCCATGTTAATTAGATAAAATCCAAGATGTGCAATCTATGTTTTGCTATTATGTCAGTCACTGATTGTTTACTGTGTTTTGCATTTCATGTTCTGCTTCAAAAACAGATATCATCTGTTTAGCACAACTAGACATTAGATGGTTGAATCTGGCACTATAGTATATATATTCAGTTCAAACTTCGAATAGTATTGTCACCAAGATATAATTTTTAGACAGTTGTGATGTCACAAACGTGACTGTATAGAAATTGGAGAAGTCACACCCATGAGTGAGCAACCAGAGAGATTAAATGTGTTGCATTGTCTCATTTATTGACAAAATAACGTGCTCTGTAGTAGTGTGCGAACGCGTGTCTAGATACAACCAGTTCAGGACTTGCCACACCGAGCGGTCTCGACCTGGCTGTTGACAATCTTTCTCGAAAGTGGATGCCGTCAAATCTGCCGGCAGATATTATAGATAATTACAAGGAAGCCGTCATCAATTACAGCAAGGTTTGTCGTAGTTGAACGTAAGTAGTTTATATCAGTGTGTACGACAACGTTGAGTACAGACGCAAGTTGAAGCTGTTTTTCAAGGGATAAATTGAACTTTTTTGATCTTGCTAAACTTGTTATTAGATTCAGGTGTGAACCGTGTGGCTATGCTGTTTTTACAGTATCTGATGCAGAAGTCGAACCACTTCAGTAAAATATGACTTAATGTCCGTGTGAGTTTCAGAGTTGGATGGGCATGTGAGAATTGCAAATGCCCGTCAAGTTCAGGAGGGCTATGAAATGTCAATTTTTCATTCCATTTTTGTTTTAAATCCTCTTTGAGCAAATAACTGTAACCTATTGTTTCAGTGAGATTCACTCTACTGATTTCGACAACCTGACAGTCAGACTGTTATGTGGTGATATGTTGCATTTGATGTTTTGTTCCATTACGTGTACGAAACTAATTACATGTATGAAACATAACAAATTTTATGTCAGTGTTTTATGTTCGAATTATTACATATTGAAGTAATTGCAACATGTGACTAATGCATTGAACAAAAGCAAAGATGAAACTCCATCATAGAAAACTGATGGCATTCATAACCACAGCTATGGATACTGTCTGTTTGATCACTGCGCCAGCATTAACAAGAATCAAAGCACAATATTCTTCACTTCAGTAACTAGTTATTACCACTATTACCACTCATGTGACAAAAAATTACAAGCTTTACAGGTGTGAAACAAGTTTGAGTCAACTAAAGTTATTCACCTCCCTCACCTTAGCAGTCAGCAGACCTGCAAAGGTGCGTTAATGTCGGTATACTGCAACTTCATTATAATGCTCATTTTGGGAGCCAAGCGAAATGAGCATTATAATGAAACGAGCGTTATAATGAAATGCGCTTTCTGAACAGCATAAAACGCATGGTAATGGACTGGAGGACCACGTGTGACAATCATCATTAACACCAGTTGGAAAACAGCAAGCAATGGCGTTATAACTCATGAAAACTCATCAATTAATGAAACGTAGTGTACGCTGGCATATAACTCATATGTTTTAATAAGATGTTAATGATTGAAAAACACCACTGTTTAACGGGATCCAACGTCCTATTAGCGTTATAACCGAATGAGCGCTCTAACGACAAGCATTATAACGACGTTGCAGTGTATTATGTGTCGATCTGTATGGATCGGTTGAGACAGAACTGCCAGTATTGTTGAAGCGAGGTGTATCGTGGCTGGCAGACTAAAGAAAATGGACAAAGACTGCTCGTTACAGACAGCAGTCATACAGCCTAAGTTGCAGTCCAAGCCCACGCCCACAAACTTGACGTGCAGCCATATGCAGCTGTGGTCTGCCGTTTAATGGTCTCCACCCCCATACCGGTAATCCGTGTAATTACCACAGGAGGGATGGGAGGCTGAATTGGCCTAGTTGATTGACCCATAGCAGACAGTTTCCTCACAGAGTGGTCACCTGTGAACCATAGGTCAGGGAAAATCCGCTGGCCAAAGACGTCCTTACCACTGAGCTAAGCTGCCAGCAGAGGATATTCGACGTAGCTGACTAGTTTTTTTTTCAGCTTAAAGATGCCGGTGTGATCGAAATGGAAGCTTGTCTGAAAGCGTGCAGAATATTCATCGCTCACAAGGTTCGTCCTCAGTGTCACAGGCACACTCTTATTTGTCTGCAAAAAAACACTGCAGCACCTTTAAAATTTTTGCTGAAATGTTGTTATAAAAAGTTGTTGCAGATACCCGAGAGTGCATTTGCCACAGGAAAGCCGCAGTATTGTCCATCTCTCCTCTGTCTGCCATTGTCTCTGTCTGCTCCATTAAAACCCACAATTAGTATCCGATGCTGGCTCAGTCATTCTGTCTTGGAAAAGGCATCTGTCGGTTATTTATTGTAAGTTCAGATCACACTAACTTGGCTTTGCTTTGTAATTCTGTCATTTTTAAACTGATGACACTGAGTATTTGCTGCATAGCTCCAGTACTTCTAGATCAGGTATGGCAAATATGCTTTTGACTGTATACAGCGAGTTAACTACGAATGAGTGTGAACGTATTTAGTCGTGGTTTTTTTGCATTTTGTGTGTTACGTGTAGCGAACACTGGCTGCAGCTGAGTTCCTGCAGAACGTTGTGTCAATCAATTTGCCTCTGATGGAGGAAGAAAAGGCATGTTGTTGCGGTCTTTCAGCAGTGGTTTGAAGTAGATATTATCATATCCCGTAAGAAGTGAGTGTGGACTTTTGATGCTTTGTCGGCCGATCACTACCTTTATAGTCTGCTGATACCACTGAAAGCTGCACTGCACTGAAACCTGAATGGAATAAGAATTTTTTTATCAGTCTGCTCTTGTCAATCCTTATGTTACGTGGTGATCATCGCTGACATCTGCCTCACTTATTAATTATGCATCTATTGATGACATGTTCTTGAAAGCACACCTAGTAAGAAAGTGATCTCAATTAGCATGTGTTATAGCTGTATGTATTACATCGGTTGAAGCACACGACATACGAGAACAGTACACACGTTAAGCCGACATAAAACCTTCATAGGACATGCAACATACAGCAATAAGTGTGGATTCAGCCAGGGTTGCATTAAAATCGGCACCCTTGTAGTGACTCGAGCCATGTTAGTGCACCTCAAAAATTGTCGTTTTATAATTATTATTTTTATTATTGAAGCTAATGCGGGCTTAGCTGCTGTGCCAAAATGTGGGCCCCTTGCAGATCTGTTACCAGCTAACTGGCTAACACTTACTGCTTTTTGAAGCCTCAGCATCAGTAAGTTTGAATATACTTCTGTTGCAACTCGGCATCTGCAAGAGCCTAGATTTTGCATGGTTCATTTATGTATAGCACATAAAAATTTTCAACTCCCACCAATTGCAGCCCGCAAAAACTGTGGTCCCAGGTGCTGCAGCACCCTTAGCACAGCCCCTTTCCTTGATGCAGCACTGGACTTTCCATTATAAAACTGTACTCAGGAAGTGTACAGTAAAAGCTTAGTTGGCGGCGTGGCTCAGTGGTTAGACGTCTCTCTTTGGCTGGCGGACTTTTCCTGATTTACGCCTGATCAGTGGCTAACATGTGACCACTTCGAGGGTAAAGTGTCCACTATAGGTCAACCAGCCAGGCCAACTCAGCCTTCCATCCCTTTGGGGTCGGTCAATGAGTAGTATCCATGTAGTTACGTGGATTACGGGGGTGGAGACCGTTAAACTGCAGACCATGGTTGCATGTGGCTGTTCATCGTAGGCCAAAGTTTGTGGGCACAGGCTTAGCCTATGACCTGTAGACTATACGCCCGCTCTCTCTGTGACGTAAAGCGCTTCTGCAGCTGCAGTTGCCGCTTGTGGCACTCACAAAGTGTTATGCACTTACCGTTGCCTTTTTGCCTTTCTTGTGATGTGACAAACTTCAGATCCAGTTGTATCTGACGCTGACGAATCTCTACCGAGACATGCGGATGTTTCGCAAGTCAGCATTTTACAGTCGCATAGCCGCAATACAGTTTGTAGCTCCATCCAGTCGACAGCCTTCGTGGCCGCAGTGCTACAACCTCCTGATTCGCTGTCTGCCTGGCTACCAACTGTCTTTGGATCCAAAAGAGATGCTATCGGGTTCGTTTATAATAATGTGGTTTATTGAATCTTGCAGCAAAAAGCTGGGTTGGTTACAGTTAGAATACGTATACATGTGATAAAAACCAAGTGTTAAAAAACCGTGGAAACATACACAACTGCGATGTAAAAATAGTTTAAAATAATGTCAGTTTGTCTATGAGCAGATTGTAATTGATATTGGTCAAGGCATTGCAGGATTGTTTGAAAATTTAACGGTTTTAATTGGGAGGTGTTGAAATATTTTAGGGTTTCTAAGTTTATCGGTCATGAGTGAATCACATCTGTCAGGGAAGAGATAATGAAAGCAGGAAGTTCTGCAGGTGATGTTGCATCTGAAGAGCTTTTAAGTGTTTGATAATGTGATTGTTTATAATATTTATCAGCTTTTTGCTGTATTGACTATGTAATTGGTTCCAATTGTGATAATTTGTTGTTCTGGTTAGACTCTGTCATTTTCGCAGTGGCAAAACATTTTTGTGACAAATTTTTGTCGTGTTGGCTATCTGGATGGCCGTACAAGCTGACGCCTCGAGTCGTCCAAATGCTCATCGTTTTTCTGATTCAAATGCACGTTTTGTGTATTGACTCAAAGCCAAGGTATTCACATCTGCAGTGAGCAGTCTTTGTCCACTTTCTTTTAGTTTACCAGCCACACTGCAGTTTCCATCCACAACACTGGCTCACCCCTCTTCATCAACCCATACAGGTCGGAAGTCAGTGAAGTCGCGTTCCTACTGGTACATTGGTCGAACAGACAGCATTCATTGCTACTGTTATGAATGCCGTCAGCGTTCACAGTTTATAGAGGACAATGCCGAAACCTCACCTCATTCTCCTCATCATCCAGGACGTGTCGAAGACGTTGCCGTTTCCACGATTGTCATTCACAAAGCACGATTCTGTGCTCGTCTCCTTGCTGACACCAGTTGGTGGCATGGCTTAGTGGTTAGGACATCTGTTTTTGGCTGGCGGACTTTCCGTGATCTACGCCTGATCTATGTGAAGGAGTATCGGTATCCGTCTATAGGAAGTTCACAATCGCTACCAGGCATTGAGTCAACATATAAATTGCGCAATTTGATCAACTTCTATGGAATAGAATTTGATTAAATTTTCAGGGTTTTTAGCCAGTGCAATTTCTGACTCACACGCAAAAAATTACGAAAATCTATTTCAGAAATTTTGAAGGAGGGGTGGAAAAGAAATTTTTTTAACCTTCCCCCCATATCTCCCCGAATTTTGGTTATAGGGAGCTGAAAATTCACCCGCCATTAGACCTCCACGAGCCCCACCTTCATTCTGAATTTTGCGACCCTGACTCTAAAAACGTTGATCGTATAAATTAAAAATTTCAATTGTTCGATTTGGCATCAAAATCCAGTTCACGTGGTTAAAGGAACATAGAATCTGCGTACGGCATTTTATTTAGGGATAAAAC
>Ga0056115_1001593_pt1 | contig 10965 bp, 4 predicted proteins | sample WorMetOlspDAHAB1_FD_77007 | JGI IMG/M metagenome (GOLD analysis project Ga0056115, IMG submission 77007) | Marine gutless worms symbiont microbial communities from Max Planck institute for Marine Microbiology, Germany - Olavius sp. DAHAB.1 ... | reverse complement strand
TTATTACGCCGAAGCAACGAAGTCACAAAAAATGCACATTCATAAAACACAAAATAAAAGCGAAGCGTCGTTTTATTTAATTTAATGCATCTGTATATCTCCATTCTCCATGCAGCTACTGTAGTGCATGTTGCAATGCGCGGTCGTTCTGTGTCTATAGACAGGCGATGTATGCCTACACTTTTCAATTGTTAAAAGTGTTAGGCTAACAGATAAGCATGGCGAGTGCGTTTGTACATCATGGTGACTGTGTTGTTGGACTTATGATTGCTATTACAGGACCATCTCCAACACTTTTAGCTGCATGTAGCGGTAATTCGATATCACTGCGGTTTCAACACTGCAATACATATTTTTTGGTTCGTAGACCGTCACTACTTCACTTTCTTTTAGTTCAGCCGCTATCTTTTCACGTGGACACTTAAACCGTCCGCACTACGAAATGAAACTGAAACAAGACAGTTTCAAACTGTTTCAAAATTGTTTTGTTTGTTTCATTTCAATTGTCGGACAGTTTTACACTTGCATGCCGCTGACATCCGCGGTCCACACGGCACCGCAACCAGCACGTACAGCAGCCGGGCTTTCGCCATTGTCGATACGACCACATTGAACAGTTAGGCCTATCCGATTCCTGTCCGTAAAATTCTAAAGTAATTGAATCGGTATGCAATATGCATGCGCTTGTTATAACGTTTCTGTATGCCTAGCACTATAGTACGTTGATTACAATATGGGTTTTGCCGATGAAGATGTTGCGCTGTACAAATTAACATTTGATATTCTCATTGACATTTAATTGCCAGTGATCTCACTGTGAGCCACACACAATGAACCCGTCATTCAACGTTTTAGCTCACGGGACGAAATGTTTATTACATTTCAGCGACACCGACAACGTAACGACTAACAAGTCTTAAGACACGTTTCCGCCATACAGGCCTATTGATTCTGACAGTCAACAGTACACCGCATTCAATTTCCGGTTCAACATCATTCTGCATACAGAGCCTAGTACGTTTTAAAACCAGACTGTGGCAGGCCTACAGTTAACATAACAACTGACAGCGATAACAGGAATCCCATTTATTAACATATTGCTACTGAAAACAAACATAACGAGTTTCAGTAACGCGTTTCAAGTTTGTCTTGGTGAATTGTTCGTTCTTAACGAACACTGAGTTTTTGTTCTTTTACTGTTTATTGATTCACGTGTTTCCTGTTTCATTGCTGCTGCCGTTTATAGGCGAATAAAGATCGATATATTAAGATTAACTGAATAAACACGCGCAGGTACAAAACTAGCGACAAGTTCTTATCGCGCGCAACGAAGTTAACAGCGGACGGGGAGTCGACATTGGCGGCCAGCTATTGCTGTGACACAGTAAATACTCGTTAGCGTCACGTGACGCGAGTTCCTTGCATAGTAACCTTGGCACTGTATCTATAGCTTACACCTCCAACGACCGATACTGGTGGTCTAAAGCCGGCGCGACAGCAACCTGCAGGCGGCCAACGGGAGATCGAGCGACAATGACGTGTTCTGCATCGTAAATTAACTCGACCTAAACCGAGTGCAGCCAGCTTGTATGACTTATAGTAAGTAGGCGCACTACTTCAACGCGCCATATGCCGAATTCGGACAGAATTAATTACCACTTTTACTCGACAAAAACGTCAGAATATGTAAATACAGGGTGCAATTCTTATAAGTTCTTCAAAAGACACCGGATCAACGAATGGCGCTGTGCAGTCATATTTTTGACCGGAAGTTCATATTGTCCGCCACTGAATATGCGCAGAAAAACAATGACGAAAAGTCATCCAACACGTTACAAAACTCGCCAAAATTTCGTGGGACGCTAATTCGTTGGCGACACTGAAGAATACGGCAGCAGACAAACAGCGCGTCGAGGCGTTTATTCGACGAGGAGTGCGACTCGGACTGTACCGGGCTGACGACGCAACGACAACGCAACTTGCCGATAACAACGACGACAATCTCTTCAGCAGCCTACTTACCAACGGACACCACGTAGGCCTACTCAAAACAGCTGCTTCCTGACAATATAGTCTCAGAAATCGTCGTCATAACCTGTCTTTAACTGTTAAAACTGATGCAAGGAATTTCGTTGTCAGACAATTATTTAAAGACATGTATTAGTCTCATTTTTATTATTCACATTGTCCGCAGTTGCGGTCTGTCAACTGTTTTTACAGAGTAAATGAATGAATGAATGACTGTTGTTGCATGCCTAAAAAATAGCCTGAATATTAGTTAAGAGCGACCTGGGTTATGCATCACACGAACAAGAGCGAAAGTCGTAAAGGTTATAGGCCTATAATGTCAAACTCCATCTAAGAGACGAACGACGGTCGATGAGTCGTAACGACGTCGACACACGGCGTGACGGCGGCGATCGTGGTGCACGTTGTTGTCCGTCCGTCTCTTAGATGGAGTTTGACACTATTACTTAGGAAACATTCACATGTTGGTGATGCTACATGTGGTGCAAAAGTATCGCTTTTATTTCTGCTGTTTCGGTTGCGCGACGAAGATAACGCGTGTCCCTTGCACAATGTTTTAAACTGTAGTTCATCTTACTTTTAGATCAAATATAATAATCCCATTTCTAAGTTGTTTGATTGAACATTGATTTAGCTAAAATGCAGTTTCAATCCATTTGTATTGTTACAGCTTAGCCTAACTGCCTCTTTATTCAAATGCTTTGTGCGAAATAAATGAACACCTGTTAAGATATTTAGCTGCTTCGGCAGAGCTTGCACATGTGAGAAATAGGTAACGTCAGGTTGGGCCAGACAGACAGACGTAGGCCTATACATGAACTACCGGTACTAATTAGCCTACATGTGCCAGTTTTGAAAAAAAGTTATGTGGAACTGCAAGCCAATGACACTAGACGGTATCAATGATGTTTGCTGAGCGACTCCATTTAGTTGAAACTCCTTATAAGTTTCCCGTTCTTGGTTAGTGCAAAAACACTAATTATAGGCCTAATGTAAGAAGAGCAATAACTGTAACAACTATAATATGAGCGAAAAAGGACATGATGTCCAATACAGCAAATTCTGATGGTGATAGGTTAGACCTACTTTTGGGTTTGTACAGCGTAAAGTCTGAATGCTACAAAATATGCGGCACTTTCATTCACTGTAAATCTTGCTTTATAGGTGCACAATTGTTTCGTAGGTAACTATAGGTTTATCGAATATCAAAAAGTTTTACGCGTAATAAAATAAAAAAACGAGTTATTGGTCCACCTGCTATAATGTGATATACACTTAAGAGCCTCTGTCATGCATCAATAAGTCAACAGCTCTGGTCAAGAACGGCAATAAATAATTGCAGCATGCATCGTCGCCATGCAGTCGACAATAATAACAGAGGTGTAGGTCAAGGGGTCAGGTGTGGCATTCGCATGTAGGCTACCTGTACTACTTCTGCAAACGTACGCATTACTGCAGTCATGTTAGTTCATTTCTAACACCTAATGCTCCTTGTTAACAAAAAAAAGCTGTTTACATCTAACTTAACGCGGGTTTGTGAATTTTATACACAGTTACACACAACCTATTAATTAGCTCTATGTCGGACCTTAAAGAACTTCAAAAATGCTTAAAATTCAAAACATCCCTATGAGATAACTATCACATCGCGAGTTCAATTCCTTGCATTCCACGTTCACGTAAACACTGCGCTGCTGATTCATAGGCCTACACACGAAATGCTGAAAATGCAGTGACGCTCTGCAACTGTGAAGGTAACATGTGCTGTAAAGTAATGGTGGTAATGGGATTATGATTCGCGTTTACCCGAACTTCTATCATTCACACACTACGAGTTGTTGCCTGACACCGATGTCATCCTGCGCTAGTCTCACAAGGTCACGTTCGCTCCTCGTCCGTCGGACGCGACAGAGCTTTTAGTAATTAGTACTACTCCGGGACAATCTGCTGCCGGACCTCAAACAGGTCGCACAGCCATTCAGACAGTTGCTGAAAAAGTTTTTATTTGGACAGTGAGACCATGGCGCCAAGTGAATCTGTTCAGGTAACTGCGCTAACTTGATGAACTTACTAAAAGCAGCAACAGTTGAAAAGAAATTTGCCGCGGAGACAGAAATGTTGCTGTTTCACAACGAACGTTTTCAGAAAAAAATAACCGGCAAAACATCATCGTATCAATATTTCTGAAGTAAAGCATCTCATCCAACAATTTCCCACTTTTTTCCTGTGATCGAACTTTAAACGTGACTGGATCGAGAGCCGATCAGTCATCACACACGTTTTTACGTGAATCAATAACACGAGCAATCAGCGTCAACGTTTCCAGTGAAGGTGACTGACAGCTCAGAGTCGCCATGCATGCCACATAAATGCATTTACAAGTATCATCGGCAAAAAGTTCCAACTAAAAAGACCAACCATGAACGAGTGTACTGACTGAAACCGAAACTGCCTCGTCTGCTCAATACGACCCTCGTACAGTAACAGGCCGACAAAGTTGCAGAAATCGTTAAGAGAACACGATATGCAGCGTAAAAATTAAACCATGCGCACACCGAATTTATATCTAACTTATCAAAGGTACAAATGAACCACGTGCTTCACTACATTCACAATCGCCACACGTCAAAACAAACACAAATGTGCAGCGTTTATACTTCATAACAAGCGTCACGTTATTTTCTCCAAAAGCATAATTGGAATCTGCCTATGCACAATGCCGTACTCGGACCCAAATTAACCAAGTCAACTGTAACTGCTTTTACGACTACAGTTATATCGAACGGTTGAATGGCCCAACTGACCAGCTACACTCGGGTTAAGAATGTAAACTACTAAACTAAGCTTAGTAAATGACTGTGCAAACCACCACTGTTCATTTACAGAAAAAAGCAATTAAGCGCGTACGGTAAAAAACGTCGCACTCAATACACGAACGGTCATTTTGCAGATTTGATACAACAGTCACCAGTATCACACGAAGGGCTCGGTTGAGCATGACAAATCGAATCTAAATGTTTGGCATGAAAAATAGTTAACCTATGAACATTTGATGTATGAGAATTCTGTCGTCACTACAAATTCGTGGACTAAACCAGATATTATCGCATTCTGTGTTAACAATTTCAAGCAATAAATGCATACATGCGAAAACAATCTGTGTCACTTCCACACATAAATAACGTCACAACATGACGCTATTCAAATTAATGCACAGCACAGATTGATTGATTGATTGGAGTTTAACGGCACTTTCAGCACAATAAGGCTATATCGTGCCTTTAGCAGTTATAGTTTAGTTTACGTTTTGGAAAATGGAAGCACCCTGGGAGTCTTGTAATCTCCTATTCAGTAGTGGATGACCAGCGACATAAATAACCCTCTCGTCTCGCATTGCTTTTTGTTCACAATGGCCCATAAAGCCAGCTCCTAACCCTCAGTAGTGGGTAGGGCGCAAACAGCTCGAAGGGGGCTCATTCACGTTTATTATGCCAGCGTCAAAACATGAAAAGAAATGATTCAACTGTCCAAGGTATAACAAAACATACACAAACATAAAGAAAAATCATGCAACTTATAAAACATAAAACGACTCAAGGCCCAACCGGGCTGTATGAACTGTTTTTGTTAACTGTGCCCAATGAAGAGGTAGCACGTTGGCAATATATAAAACAGTTCTGATTATATTCCCTCAACCTCCAGACAATCACCATAACTTTAGATGTTGTCAAATGGAGGTGAGGGGGTTGTACAGCACAGATAATATTCAAATGCACAAAAAGTGGAACCTACTCAAGTCAAACATTTCGAATTATTCGCATATTGGGTTACAGCACAGCAGCCTTAATTACAAACAATTACGACTGAAAATGCCTGCATATATGTCAAGACAGCAAAATAACTGCTACTGGCTTCGCTCATCATACATCATCACGGAGTACAGCAATCACTAGATATAAGTTATACAACATAAATACTATCGAAATTGCTTATACTATGTTCACTACATAGTGATGAACAAAACACACCAAAAGCAGCAACTGAACATTTCTTTGCAGATGTGGGTTCTGAATTCCAGGACGTCGCCCCGAAGTTTACTGAACGAACTAATACACCGAATCAACATTCTGCACACGAAAACGAGTGGCAGGCCGACACGCCAGCTGCGGTCGAGTCAATTATCGTCTACAGCAGAGCTTTTTAGTTTGCAGTTCAATACGAAATTTGCAAGTCTCTAGATGAAAAAGTGCAGTTTTGTAACGAAATCTGTGCAGTAAAAATGATTTTGTGTCATAACACAGGCACGAATTCAGCTCAAAATGCAACACAAAGCATTAATCGGCGGAAGGAAGGGAAGCAGGTCGTGCAGTTCTAAAACTTCCTTTGAAAAAAATTCGCTGGTCTAAAGTGAACATGTGTGGAAGATATGAGACTCGGGTTGTCTCTTCGAAATAAACCAGGCTCAAGTGAGTTGACTAGTGGCTGCGGCGAGCTATGTCAACCACACGCAGTGCGTGCAACTGTGCTGAGCTGCGATGAGTCTGAGACGGCTGGGTGGACCTAGTGAGCAAATACATAGGGAACAATTTCAGACAGGAAGGAGCACTGAGCACTGTCCTCTATAAACAGTGAACGCTGATGACATTCGTAACAGCAGCAGCAATGAATGCTGTCTGTTTGACCAATGACCACTGCGCTGGTAGGAACGTGCTTGACCGACTGACTGGGATTTAACAGCACTGTCAGCATATTGCCTTAAAGATTAAAATGCAGTCAAACTTTTAGGTAAGTAACTGAAAACTGAAAACACATGCAATGTTCGACATGTGGGAGCAGGTTACAGCAATACGACAGTTGATTGAAGTTTAATGGCACTTTCAGCACAACAAGGCTAGATCACGCCTTTAAAAGTTATAGTTTAGTTAAAAGGCTGAGGAGAAAGCAGGAGTATGGCTGTGAACGGAAGGTCCAGAGTGGCCAGCAAACTAAAATAAACTGGACAACGGTTATTCATAACACACATGCGTATCTCAGACTGCTGTGTGCCAATATGCATTGGCACACAGCATTGGCATGTATTAGCCGCTCCCTGGTTGCCACACTGACTACAGAAGAAGAAATAATAATGAAACCGCCAGCAATTGCTACCACCATATTTACATACGCAATACAACAGTGTAACTGCATCAAATATATAGAAGACAAAAATGCATAAAAATACTAACATGGCAGATACCATCAGTACAAGTACATGAATAACGAGCGAAAACCAACAATAACATTCACAGGTCATAAATACAAAGATCACATACTAAATTACACGAAGCACCATCAAAGATCATAAATTGGTCTTGTCAGTAGCACAGTCTACATTCATGTGTCAGACTCGGAGCACAGAGCTTAAAATCAGCGCCTCAAAGAAGTTACAACCTGGGTGGGATATCAGAGTGCATATTATTATTATTTATTAGTTTTTTAATAATTAGTTTTTTTGTCCCGCAAGCATAAAGCCACTGAAGCTACAAGAAAGTAAAGAACTGGTTTGCAACAGACTAGCCGGCTGTGAACGTGAGCTGAAATGACCACGTCCCCTTTGGCAAAGCCACCGATAACTGTTGGAACAGGTGCATGGTCTCCCTGGAGTCTCCGGTGATGTCGGTCGCCCGCCTTCCCAGTTCCTGGATCAACTGTACAGCTTGGTGGTGCCAGGTACCTGCTATTGTTATTATTAGTATTTAATGGTCCACTAGCACAAAGCCGTAGGCACTAAACATTGTAACTAGAAAAAGAGTAAATAACTGGCTTGCAAAAGGCTAGCTGGCTGTGAACGTGTTCTAAAATAAGACCATGTTTCCATTTATTATCATTATAATCCACAACCACAAAAATGGATTGAAGATGCGGGTACGACAAGTGTAAGATTCATTCAGTCCACTTGATCACGTCTATGAGTTACAGAGATGTTTATAACTTGTATTGGTGAATGGCATCAACAGGATTGTGTGTATGTGTGTTTGTGTATATGAATGGTTATTGTTCTATGCACACGTTTCAAACTCATTTTCAAAGACAACCTGCACAACTTCAGTATCAGAAACTAATTTTCTAAAACAAAAGATATTCGTTGTTCATCCTACCTACATGAATAGCAATAAAATAAATGAGCACGTTTTAACACAATTTCGTCTAGTTTAGACAACACCACAGTAACCTTTTGATCCTAATTATTTTTTATTATACAACAACACCACACCACACTGTTCTGTGGTCCAGTCCACAGTATACAAAGACATAACATGATAACTGGAGACGAAACTGGTAGATAGTACACTGGTATTTTCTCTGCTCTGGACACAAAAACCTGAAGGTTCCATAACTGTATTCAGTATGTTACTGGTAATAATGAAAAATAATGATGAAAACTAGGAGAAACTACATGTGTATTTACAAAGATGGTTTTTCTCTCCGTACTTAGTACTCATTTCACATACTTATTATCTTATCGTGGAACATCAGTGGTACTCAATCTTTCAATGGCCACTAGATCGCAGCAAACCCCAAAATTTTTGGAGGAAGTGCTCGTCTAGAAAAGCTTTTATTTACACTCCAAACATAGCATTCAATGCAAACATTGTCCTTTGAGGCTTTCAACCCATAGAACCATATTGTTCTGCATTTTTGATATTCTAAGCACCACAGCCTTTCTAAGACTGTCAATGCATAAAGCAAAAAACGCACTTCGATACAATATATCCCATGTCTTTAGCGTATTGCCGGCTTTGCAAGTTTCATACTCCAAAAAGGTATACATACTCTCAGTTGGGCACCACTGTGGTACATGCTGCATTAATTACACCATGGAAAAACTGTCAAAAACAACATCGTTTCAAATATTTAAACTGTTCACACACGGAAATGATTGCATATCTCTTTATTTTGAAGTTTCATCCACAGCGGAACATAACTTTGTGTTTTACAGGTTGGACGAACAAAATGTTACAGCATCAATTACAATGTCAAAGGTGTGCACACTAGTGCCATATGGTTTCAGAGACCTAAAATCCAAACTGACAGAAACGTAAAAAGGTTCACGGATTTAAATGGAAAAGTCATTCCGCAAATTACAGCACTCCGCAAATGACAGCACACCATATAATTTCACGGAAAATAATTTCCTCTGGGGACAATGAAACTTCCAATGAAAAGCAGAGTAGCCCACCCACCTCAATTCTCTCCTGTAGTCTCAGCCTGAGATGTGCCCCGACATTTCTTTTAAGTGTGTCTACCGATAAGAAAGAAGGCAACAAATTACACACATTATGCCAAACAACACAGGCTCGTTCCAGTTCTCCCAGATACTTTGGCTGAGTGGATGGAGCCAGTCTATTCAAGTGTGTCTGCTACCAGGCACTGACGGCTTTCATAAACCATTTGTAGCGTCATCATCAAAATCGTTGTCATCGTCCTCTCCACCACCTTCCGAATTGCTCTCATAAGCTCCAACGTACTCACTGCAATCAAAAACAGCAAATCACAGGTAGCATTGCACAGAAATATTTACTAACAAAATGTTTTAATTATGTTTAATGTGTATGCAGCAACTTGTGAACGGCACTCTGTTTTCAATAAGCTACGTTAGTTATTTCGATAAATGAGGGTACATTAATAATCAAATCATAAATTCAAGAATCAAGACGTATTTCACATGTCGAATTTCTATTTAGAAGCATGAATTGCTGCCATATTGGTGTCACCATTGGGTGGCCAGCGGCATTACGTAATTGCGTCACCATCGTCATCATCATTATTAAGAAATGTGTACTGCATTTACTACGCAAGAATGCACGTGCTCTACAGTTGTCCAAAAGCAAAAAATCACTAGCAACAGCAAAACAATAAAAAACTAAGAAAAACAATGAGGTATGCTGAAAAATCCAACTGGAGATATTTGCAGTTAAAAGCCAGCTGGCAAAGATAATGTTAAAACTAGTCGGCTGATGTTTTCCGGCAGCGGCTTCCATTACAGTGCACATTGCAGACAAACAAACTCGCTTAGTTACTAATTAAACCCACTTTTTCGTTGGGAATGAAACATATCTATACGGTTCATAGTGAGCGATGTTACACACCTATCGTCGCTGTATTCTTCATCACTGTCTCGAATGATCTCGTCTTCGATTGTTGCCTGAAGATCGGAAATGCGCTTGAATGCCAGCTGCAGGTCCGACTGCGTCTGCTCCAATTCAGCCTCCACTCCTTCCAGCTTTCTCTCCTACACAATAAGTAAATAAATAACAAAGTAAGGGTATATCTAAACGATGCAGTTAAACACATAACATGTAACACTATTGGTAACAGCTATTAATGAATTATCAAAAACTACAATGTGGAGCAAAAGCTTCCAAAGAGCATGTTTTTTTGGTATGATATCATTGCACTTTGTGCACAAAGCTTTCTTCTTTCGTTTTGGGCATTCATTATTGATGATTTTCTCATTAGTTCCCGACCAACATGGGCAGGAATTGATGGAGATGTCCCGGGATAATCGAGCTTCTTCATTTTTGTTTCGGAATTTCTACTATGATGCAACGTTTCAACTCTATCTTGCTTCACAACAGGTTTATTGATGACGTCTGGCCAGAGTACGGTGCACCAGCATACACACTTCGTTTATTTCGACCAATTTCTGAACCATCGGGGTCACAATAATGATAATAATAATCATCATCATCATCACCATCCCAACAACTGAACATGATGGTGATGGCAGTTTACAGACTGGAAGCAGTATTAATGCTGTTCTGCGCATGCGCACTAAAGAAATCGCCAAATCACTGGGAAAATGGATGCCGATAGAAGAGTTATTGACCTGTTATAGGAAATCAGGGTTGCCAAAGCCAGTGATGGGGTCAGATTTTTCACCAGAAGCTCCTAAAT
>Ga0056115_1001592_pt1 | contig 10967 bp, 4 predicted proteins | sample WorMetOlspDAHAB1_FD_77007 | JGI IMG/M metagenome (GOLD analysis project Ga0056115, IMG submission 77007) | Marine gutless worms symbiont microbial communities from Max Planck institute for Marine Microbiology, Germany - Olavius sp. DAHAB.1 ... | reverse complement strand
GGCAACCGCAACAAGTAAAGACGGAAACGGAAATCTGTCATTTGCCCCGCCCATGCCCATGGCCCGGCCCACTGTTATCGCCACGCCCCCATAGCACCACAGCAATAGATGTATGCCACTCAGTGTTTACGAAAATCATGCTTAAACCAAAGAATATGGATAGCCGCTGCGCGGCCATTTATATTCTTTGCTTAAACATAGATTCATCACACATATTGGTGTTGTGCCAATTTGCGCTTTTTAAACCGCAGGATACCACAGGAAGCTGCGCTTGGAAAAGTATCCTGCGGTAGTCCTGTGGTGTCCTAGCTGCGGTAGAAGTTTGTCTATAAATCAAACCTCGTGATGACTTTCGCGTGTTATGCACGTGAAAGCGTTACCTATTATAGTAACTAATTATATTCTCATGCCAAGTCGTTTCAGTGTTAAAGTGGTCGTTTAGTAAAACAGGAACAATGGGAGCGCTAGGACGGGCAGAAATTGGTGTCTGGGTCCAAGCAACAGGAGAGAGACGCCTGCCCTATATACGGCATTTGGGTGTTCGGGGATGTCACTCTCAGAAAAACTTACATTGTATATATAAAATCTTGCATTAATGCATTTTTTTGCTGGAAAATGGTTCGCAATGCCGTCCAAAAAGCGATCTGACCATGCATGGAAACGCCAGCTAGGCCTATAGTGCGTGTGCGGCGGAAATGACGACGCTGTAGAACCGATTATTTGGTCTGTGTGGCGCAAGTTGGGCGCTCAGTCTATAACGTGTTTGTACTGAAAGCATGCTATTTATGCGTTAATTAATTTTAGAGTATTTTGAGACAATGTAACTAGCCTTGTTAACACAATAATTTAACTATTGAAAAAGTAGTTTCGGTAAAACGTTAGTTTAAATAAAAATGTTGTTTACTGAATAACTAAAAATGTGAGTACAAATACAGAAATACACCAGTGAACATAATTATAATAGCCCTAATTCAAAAACTATACACACTTACAGCCTAAGCTGTCACGATAAAGCGGGCACGTAGGCCTGACGCGACAGAAACGTCTTTAGTTGACTGCAGCACTGTCCAGGTACGAGGATGGAACCGATGGATATGAAGAGATGAAGGCAGAGAGTTCCAGAAACAGTGAAACTTTCTAGGTAACTTATTATTAGCTTTATTGGGAACGCCCCTTACCACAGCACTTATCTAGTAGATGACTGATTAAAAGGATTCACCAAGCGAATTAGCACAGTTTGGAAGGGCGAATAACTGTCAAAATTTGCAGTCTGTCACAGAGGACAGGTTAATCAAGGTAACCAAAAAGTAGCCGTTAAATGATTAAAACCAATATCCAAACATGCCAACTGAGGCTCGCTTTAAAAATAGAAAATAAGTTTGATATCAACTATATGCAGATTTTACGTCACACTGAAAAGCGGTCACTACATCGGAACAACAGCTGGGCAGATATCCCCATTTAGAAATATAGTTACCGCTCCAACAGATTCAACATTAATGTTAACACGGGGTATTTAAGAAACACATGCGACATCACTCTTGAACCCTATTATGGAGATGTGATAACTGCATGAAAACGCTTTTCACATCATAATCAGTATTCACAGAATAAGATACTGCAGTAACTTAATGTGACAATGCATCGACAACGTGACACACAGGATTGAAAAACCTATTGTTGAGTATGCTGATTGCCGACAAAAGCCATTAAAGTCGAACATTCAAGTATTATACAAAATGCACACAGCAAGGCAACTTTTCAAAATCTTGTTTGCAATAATTTTAGTTCAATTTCATCAAACACCGACTTACAGACAAAACGCATCTAAAAGCAACGGTCTCTTCTCATTTACAAACAAAAACTTTCTTTAAGCTCAGTCCACATGTTCAACGCAATCTGATTAAAATGCTGGTTCGTCACAACTGCATATCTGCGTTTATCAACAGCAGAAATCTCACATCAGAGGTCACAGTTTGTCATTCACTGATCACACCAAAGAGATTTTCAAACTATGGATGCTGTTGTCATGGCAACCAACGACAACTTCATTCTGTCCATCCTGGTCAACATCAGCAACAGCGAGACTGTTGGTCCAAGATGGCAGCTCGTGGTAAGCCAGTACCTTCAACATGCACATTAGTACAATAGTACATCTGATACGCCATCTTGGTAGGCAGTTAATTAACACACACATTTAGAATTTGACAATTCACACAACATGTAATAAGTAAATTTTCATCATATACAGAATGAGCAAAATGCAACAACAATCTAATTTACGGTCCCTTTCACTCCCTTACTTCCAGGAGAACAGCTGATAAAATAACTAACATAGATTATAGAAAAAGCAAGTTTACACAGACCACGAAGTCTGTCATAAGGGAGCTCAGCCCTTTAACCTTCGAGTGAGCGAGGGTTAGACCCAATTAAGCTAGCATACAATGAGCCAGTATGCCAGCAGTGCTGGTAACCGGTCCTACAGGCTACAGCTATGCAAAACTGTTTCTTCCCATGCAGCGATGGCCAAAACCATCGCCAGTACTCATTGCACCTACCCACGCAGGGATGGCCAGGCTCAACGGGCCTGCCACCTGGATGAATAATGGAACATTAGACATGCCAAAGGTCACCAATCCCAATACTAACCAGACTCAGTGTAGCTGTACTTTGTTGATGTGACCAATGCTGTTACAACTACGCCAAACTGGCCACATTAAGCTAGGTGTAAGGGTATAAAGCTTCAGAAGCAGATTGGTATAGTACACTAACAGGCATAAGACAAGCTAGAAAAAGGTAACCATGAACACATAACACTGTTTGTTGCAGCCTGGGCATGTGAGCAGAGTGGGTTTCAACACAGCAGCGCAGAGTAATGTTGTAACCAGCAGCATCATCCTAATTAGGTGGCCAATCCAGCTGATCAGCAGTGTATGTATTAAAAGCCACATATTCTTCTTGCCACCCAATGGACAGCATCACAAGTATGAAAGGTCCATGGAGTAAGAATAAGGCAAACAACCAAGTTATATCCAAATCACCAGGTAATTTTATCTCCGCTTATAATAGAGGATTGCACATTTCAATCTAAGAACTTTAAGTTTTTTACAGTTACTTTTAATGGCCAACTGAAATTGCAGGTTAACGACAAGGTTAATGACAAGAGAAAAGAATCTGCTGCAACATACTTCTCCGCAGCTCAATATAGCTAATGAGTTGAAGTTTCCACCAGCAATAAGAATGTCCACAGAGTCTGTCCCGCTGGGATGCAGTGCACACAACTGTGTTACTGGAAGCTGCACGTTTGCCAGTGGCTCATCACCAATCTTTTAACATCATCAATAACATAACAATAAATTTTCTATATTAATCATTTGCAGCAGTCATACTCACAATATATACCACATTTTATCGAAAGACACATACTGCCGACGGCAATTAACAAAATTCCTTCTCTCAAAGTATTCACAGAAACCAGTTTAATGAACCTATTTTACATTCCAACTGCATTGTCCATACCTCTCCTCTGGAAGTTTCACTGGCGATTACAGGCTTTTTGTACAGGCAAAGTATATCTCTTATGTCCATCCACCAGATAATGTTAGCATAGAAACATTTACATTTACACATATTCGTTTATTAATAAGACGATGTATGCATCTGAAGCATGACTAGGGTTAAAATAATATGAGAATAAAATAAAACAGAATGAAATAAAATAACGGAACCATGAAAGTCGAGACTGAGACAAGGAGACAATATTAACATGTAGTCCAAAAAAAGAAAGACTCGGACAATAGCAGAGACCATCAAAATTAAAAAAAGCCATGAAAAGCACTCAATATCAGATACTCAAGTACAAGTGCACTGCATCCAGGCGTCCATGGGCCAAGCACAAGCAGTACAAAGTGTCAGACTAATGCATATAAAACACACACCTGGAAATCTGTCATGAGATATATGACGCCACTCCTAGTAGCCAGTGCAATTTGACAACCAGAAGACGCATTATGTTGTTGTGTCCGAAACTGGCCGCAGCACATCTGTAAGAAATCCATCAGCACAGACAATCTGAAGCAAATTCCTCATCCACTCCTCAATGTTTGACCTCTTAGCACAAAATTCAAAAGGATCAGAGTACAAAAAAACGATCATGGTTGACTTGTGTTGATTTCTGCTATCTTTCTGATTCAGCTTATGGACACTGATTGTGACAGTATGTCATCCAAGCAGCAACTGGAATTCTTCCAGCACATAGGAAGTACACCATCAAAACAAACCTCCAACCACACAAATTAGGACTTTACTGACGATAACAACATGTATAAAACTGTTTTAGATATAAACAAGTCATGCAGATGGAAGACTAGCAGCTTGATGATAAACATGGTTATAACGGACATCTGATAAGTGAATTTATTTCTCTTTAATTTGATATGACATCTGTTGAAAGATGTCATTTTCCTCTGTAAACTTCCAATATGATCTAGATTACCTTCACTATGAACCGCATTTATGACGCTTTTTGGCGATAACAGAAAAAAAATAATTTTAAAATAGTGTGCAAGGCAAAATAATAAACAAATTGTATATAACAAAAACGCTTGTACTGCTATTTGCTGCTAATAATGTTAACATCAAATGAGTGTCACACACGTGCTAATGCTGCTCTGTGATTGATTGCTGCATGCGCGTATAAACACGTTGTGTAGAGCCGTGTCGTCATTTGAAACAGTTCGACACAACATAACTTGTTCCTGTGTCAAAGTGCACAGGCTAGATAGCATGTCATGTCACGCCAAGTGGAATTTGGGCTTAGCTGACCATACGTGAAGCAAAGGCAGAAAGTAAACGCGGTTAACATTAACCTTATTTAGGTCATAGTAAAACAGTGACATACAGTTGTAATTGTGTCTGGAGTTGGCAGTACAAGCACCACAGTGCCATGCTGTATCATATACAGACGAGTTTCATCAGTCAGAAGAATGAAACTGGATGACAGTCCGTCAGAAGACTTGAGTGTTGCTGCTAACGCACTTGTAATCTGCACTTTATATGTGCTGGCAGCCTCCTACAAGATATAGCACAGTCTCATTATCCATATTTGTCACACAGATGACTCAAATTGCAGTATATCAAGGAACTATATAAAAAGTTCAATAGCTACAAGTCTATAACTTTTTCAGTTTATCAAATTAACAATTGTCATTTAGAAATTTTTACTTCCTTCTATATTTGTGCAACTTTCTATGGCATCCCCGCAAATATATTAAAATAACAATACATCTACACAATGTTTTTTAGCAAACAACCTCTTCATCATCTGGTAGTACTAAAGCACACTGAGAGATAGAACGTATTCCACATATTTTTGAAAAATGTTCTTTATTTGCACGTAGAGTGGCAAAAGAATTTGGCAAGTTGGTCAAGATTCGACATAGCTACCACCAAAAGTGTACGGTGTATATGTACCTTTGACTGACGGACATCAGCTAGTCGCAATTTCCAGAGCTCAAAATAAGGTGTAAATGAGCACAGACTACCAGTGGTGTCCACAGTTACAATACCTACACTACCGGCTGAAACAGTCAATCACAACATCTTTACTGCTCCGCTTATTCTTATCATATCACACACAGTCATTAGCAAAGGAAGACCGATACAGGTGGAAGCTGAAGTCGATGACAGCAAATTCCACGCTCTAGTGATTAAAGACACCCAGAGACTGCACAGAGATACTGACTCATTCTAAAAGATGGGCTGATCCTGGAGGGATGCCAAATTATGATGCCCTCAGTCCCTGCTTCAGGGTAATCACAATTCACTGACAATGAGAACACTCACTAGCATGAATTCCTGATAGTGATCGGTAGAAAACATATGGCTGATACGAAACTGACAGGCCAAGAAAGCACCGAGATACAATGGCCTACACTGCTGATGCTACTGTAAGTAACAACATAAAAATGCTTTCACATATAATTGCATACTTCTGAAATTTGCAATGGCAGAGCCATCAGCAGGCAAGCATACATCAATAAATAAAAATGTACTTAAAAGTAGCACTCACGCAAATGTTTACTTCAGCCCTAGTCAATACTCGGTATACAGTAGCAAAATTCACAATGAAAAAGTTAGCAAAGGAAAATCATGCAAGGGATTATGATACAATGGTTTTAACAGGTAAGTGAAACAGATGTTGCAATTTGAGTACAAAACCCACAGACCTCATATTATGCAAACTTAGCCTATCAGTTATATTTATTATTTATTTATTATGCCCAATGGCATCAGCATATACGTATACACAAATAAAGAATAGACATAAAAACATAGACACATAAAACACATGAGACGTAAACAGACCTAAAAATACAACAAAAATACAATTCTAAATACAATTCACATTTCACATATCACTGAATGCTTCAGAAGGGGACATACTGCTATGTTCCACACAGTATATGTTTTATAAAAGTCATTATGCAGTCATAATTTACTTGTTCAGTATTTTAAAGAGTAGTTTTTGCCCTGTAGCATTCTATCTTTATACATCATTTACTTGGTAAATGACATAATCCGTCATTTAATTAACACTGTCAATTGGTCACTAATGTTTAGCTAGTTATTGGTGAATTAAGGTTACAAATATTATTGAAACAAACTTACTGGCATCGGAATCCAGCAGTAAGTGGCATATAGACCAATCGGTGACAACTTTCCTGGCAAGTATCTGTTCATTGCAGAAGACAGTAACAAAGCCACGAGAATCTCCAATGACAATGTCGCAGGAGGACAATTTAGTTACATCATGTACAACCAGTGACTGAATTGGTCCACTTTTTGTTTCAAAGCTGGCAGCACACTACACACAATACATCTTATGAGTTTGACGACTATAGAAATCTGTAGAGAGAATAAATACCGAGAAATGCAGAATAACTAAATTATCATCTAATACCAGTGATGCCATGCTGACTGATACATCTAGTAAGTACTTTCAGAAGTACTTGCTTAAGGAAAACTGCTTACACATAAATAATTTTAATTATGCATTACAACAGTCATTTTATATGTCAGTTGTAAATACAGGCCAAGATCACATTAGGATAACACTGTGATGAAATAAATAAGCCTACTATACAAATATGGGATACTGAGGCTATGTTGCAATTAGTACAAATAACAATAGTTTAAAAATTAGAAATAACATAAGTATGATTATGAGCAGGGAAAAAACAAAACTGTCAACAGCAATATGAGAAAATAACAAAACAAAATTACCATAGGACATAAAACATTACTGCCGACAGCTGGTAATTCGTATGTTCGGACGACACCATCTTCATGGCCAACAACAAGCACAAGCTTGGAAGATCTATGCAGTTAAAATGCAAGCAGAATTATGAAATGCAGAATTATTACAGGATACTGCAAAAATGCTGCAATGTCACTGAAAATGTTGATGTGGTGCTGCTCAACTGAAATAGCACAAAACATTTGCACAAAGGAAAGCAACGCAGTCATCCAAATATCACGTGTTAGGTAGTAGTGCTTACAATCATAAGCAACGCTGAGATACTTTGAGTTTTAGAGGTCTCTGGTAAAATGAGCACAGCAGATCATGCATTGGATAAATGCAGATCTCAAAACTGCGGACAAACTGGTGAAAAGAGCATTGATATATCGACGACACATTGTTCCTTTAAACAGTATGGGTTAGGGTTAGGATCAGGGACTACGTCCGCATGGAGACCCGCATTTTACCGTTGCACGAACCGTTATGTGTAGACAGTTTTATATCTTAAATAAAATATATAAATAAGAAACTACACTTAAAACTAAGAAGAATACAGGTCCTGGGCCCCATAAATATCTTAAAAGTGCTTAAAGTTCATAACAAGTTAAGCTATACTGTTCATGTTCAAAATGCTAACTTAGATAAAATACATTTACATTAGACAGGCTACAAGTATGTTGTGACCAGTATTGTTCTGGGACCCAATTTACAAAGAATTAGGTAATATTTTCTTGATGTTAATCCTAAGTTCCACCCGTATCCGAAATAACCTGTGATGTGTCGGGTGTGACACTAAACTCTGCTCACTCAACCTAAGCTTCACCTAGGTTTCTTCTAAGTTTCACCTAAGTCAATGACTTAGGAATTCTTAAGTGTTGTTTGAATCTGCCAATTGTCTATTACCCTCTGTAATGCTTACGAACTTAATCAACTTCTGCTAGACATACAGCAAAAAAATTCACACTATCACTAGAGTTCTCGGCAGTTCTACCAGAGTTTCCATTTTCATCGCCCTAACTTAGTTCATAGTTGAGAAATTACGTGTTAAGCTTTGAAAAAAAAATTCGAAAATCGCGAAATTGGCAAAGATTTGGGGACCCATATCTCGACTTAGGGACTAGAGCTGCGTGCTGACAAACTGGTGGTCGGTGGCAGCATTGGGTGGTCTTTTGACCGGCGGCAGCGGCAGCACGTAGGCTGTCTTGCGTTGGACAAAGGCTGGTAGTGAATGGGTCGAATGACACGAGCTGGGCAGGCGACTATCAGTTGGGCCAGTCATGGATACAACAGCATATGGGCTACTTTTGAATAACTTGCTTTGGAAAATTGGGCTACTTTTCGCACGTTGTTGGTGGCTTCTGGTGAAACATATCTGGCAACCATGCAGCGGCTATTGTTGGGACACGTCCATCACCGGCTGGTCAGGCAGTGAGCCGCCGTTCGACTTTGGCTCGTTAGCGACGCACTGCTCGCGCTATACGCGGTGTTGAGTGATGACGCCCCAGAGATAACAATTGATGCCAAAAACCAGTTTTAGGCCCAAAAAAGTAACCAACAACGGCAACTTATCAGATAACTTATCGCGCTGCATGCTCCCATCTCTGCCATGCTGCTGTGTATTCATATCATGTAAATGCAAAGTTTTTACGTTTAATACCGCACAGCACTACAATCGGCACACTGCACATGAACCAACGTCCGGCAGTCCGGCAGTCGCGCTCAGCGCTCAGCCGCAAAACTGTATTATTAGTGATGGGCATTGGAGAAATTATTGGCGCCATTAATTTAACTTTTCTCATTCAGTTCCCTCTGGCGGAAAATTTTCAAGGGTGACCCCAAATTTTTTTATGTCAATCCATAGGCCCCATCGTGAGCTACAAATTTGTGAAAATTGAATTCTAAAATTGCACACCAATCTCGAGATATTGGCATCAAACCCTATATTGAAAACCCATTTTTTTTGAGTTAGGAAAAAATGTTGTTTGCAAAAAAAGTTATGTCTTATGGGACCTATATGCTCTACAAAACGGTACAAGTTCTGACCAGCTAGGTTTAGAGGAAAAAGTTTAAAAAGCTGTCAAAGAGACCCCTATCAAAACGGTTGTCGCCACCTAGCGGAAAATTTTTTTAGGGAAACCCCAAATTTTTTGCATTCTTTACATGGGCACCGTCGAGCCCTAGGAAACTTTGAAAGCGGAATTCCAAAATTACACACTGCTCTCGAGATACTAGCACCAAACCCTATATTAGAAACCCATTTTTTTCCGAGTTAGGAAAAAACGTTGTTTGCAAATTTTTGATATTTTATGGGGCTTATGTGCGCTACGAAATGACAAACTCCGACAGGCTGCAGACTTTTTTGAACTGGAAAAAATAGGTCCAACATACCTCTTATCAAAACGTTTGGCACCACCTAGCGGAAAATTTTCAGCGACACCACCCAGTTTTTTGCAGCGATGATGTAGGCCCCATCACTCCCTATAAAACGGTGAAAACAGAAGTCTGAAATTCCACACCGTTCTAGAGATATTTGCGAAAAACCCTAAATAAACAACCCACTTTTGTTTACGAGAATTGGCCATTGGCAAATTTTTGACACAAGGTAGAGGACGGCGAGTACTATCGATGGTGAACGTTTAAACCAAATCGCAATTCAGTTTTGAGAAAAGTCGACAAATCGAAAACGCCATAGGCCCCAGTAGAACCTCGACATAGATTGTCTATAAACGGAGTCGGTGATATATACTCCTCCACAAGGACGTAGGATTATTCACACGACTATACATACCTGTTTTGGTTTGCAGTTAATAGTTATAATGTTAGATTATCTTAAAGACACCTCTGCAGGTGCCCCAAGATTCTCTAGTTTGTCGTAAGATTCTTTGTGAATTCGCACTTATCTTATGTCTGTCCCAAGTTGGTCTTAAGTTCGCCCTAAGTTCTACACATCCTAAATAGCTCTTCAATTCTTTGTAAATCGGGACTTGATACATTTACAAAAGCAATACAAAGTCGGCGAAAACATACTTAAATATTTTGTTTACTGCAAAAGTATTGAACCGCTGGCTTAACTTTAAGCTAAACAAACTTTTTACAACACATTTTTTACAATCTACTGGCATTTCCGTCCGTTACATTATTCTTCATCAAGTAATGACATTTGTTTACTTTGCGGCGCTCCAAATGTAGAATATATAACTTAAATTTGCACTAGAGTTGTGACGTAAGTAGAATTAATCTTAATCTTAATTTCAAGGTATTCACAAACTTATCAAGAACACGCAAACTACATTTCCTATATGTTTGCATATGTAATTGCTCGGCAGCTAAAAGGTATGTTTTTATTAGTTTAGGTTTCTTCATTCGAACGAAAGTTCAACCACAAGAAATCAATACTCGAACATGTTATAATTTACAAGTCACAACTGCTGTTAGCAGCAAACTCAGAACAATGAGTTACTGGTTTCAATTACTTCAATTACTGTTGCTGCTACAGTGACCAGAAAATCAGTTTCATTCACTTGCAAAAGTATGCATATTGGTTTTCAGCAATCAGCAATGAAGTGTAACGGATGCAGGCAATGCCTCTATATCCGTATCCTTGTATCTATTACAGTATTACTACTATGTACTTTCTAGTATGTACTCAGATCTGTCTCCGGTTCCG
>Ga0056115_1001589_pt1 | contig 10978 bp, 10 predicted proteins | sample WorMetOlspDAHAB1_FD_77007 | JGI IMG/M metagenome (GOLD analysis project Ga0056115, IMG submission 77007) | Marine gutless worms symbiont microbial communities from Max Planck institute for Marine Microbiology, Germany - Olavius sp. DAHAB.1 ... | reverse complement strand
ATTTTATCATATACATTGATTTTACCCATATCGCAGCTTCAAACACAGCAACTGATGACGTCACAAATTAGGTCATACATAGAGTATTTAATACGAACATATAATATTCTTGTGCTAATTTAGTAATCAAAATTAGTGAAAAATCTAGCCTGGTTGACAATTTGTAATACGATTTAATAATGATTCTCAATAGTGGCTTACTTTTTTGGGCCCCCCTGTATACATGGGCTACCGCTGCCAGCATCTGAAACGGTGCTCACTCAGCGAAGTGGTGATCTCATTTTTGAAAGATTGTGGACTAAGTTTTGGTGACGTCCTTTTGGCACGTCATTAAAAAACGTAAGAAATCACCTTTTTGAAATGTGAAAAACGTGAAATACGTAGACTATTCTAAAACACTACACTATTCCTCTTCCAATGTCCGCATAACCTAATGCATCTGACCTCATTCTTACCGGAACACTACCAAACTGCGACTAGTCTGCCCTTCACCCAGCAGACAAGAACACAGTTTGGAAGGAGAGCGTTTTCTGCGTGTGGTTCCGCAATTTGGAACTCTCTGCCGCCATATATCCGCACCGTCGACTTGTACCACTCATTCTGACGGTCACTCAAGTCGTACTTATTTCGCTAAGCTTCTAACATTCCATGTAAATGAATGTTGCTTATCGTTTCGTCTTTCTTTTATCCCACCGGCTGACGTTGTAATGCATGGTCGTTCTCTTCGTCTGTACACAATGTACTATAATTTTGTAATGCAATCTTACACTGCTAAGATCAGGAGCATCAGAGGTGTAATTGATATAGTTTTTTTAACGAAAGGTTTTAGAGTGTTAATGGAACCACTTGGGATCAGCAGGTGGCAGATTCATCGAGAGTCGACCGTTTTTGAAATCATTCACAAACAATTCGAGAAGCGAATATGGGCTTTCTTTTCTACGGATCCCACCAAACCCGATAAGCCCGACTGAATTTGAGCAGAACACACAAGCTGAAGAACAAGGCGAAGAGCAAACCCTGATGGCTTCGGCCGGCGTAGGACCGTGGCAGCGTCCGCCGTCGAAGTACAGCTGGAGATACTGTTCCTTGAGCCACTGGATTCTGCGGTCCTGGTCGCCGCGTCGAACTCGCGGACTGATCAGCCGCGACAGGCCGCGCTTCCAGAGTCGCGCCACCCGAGCCGGAGCGACAAACTCCACCACCCGGTTGTCGGAGAGTCCAACGCCGAAGAGCAGCGTCAGACAGTTGCTCGGACGGGCTGCGGGTGGCGGCACGGCGGCCGCCGCCGAGGCAGCGGTCAGCCCAGGGCCACCCCCGCCGGACGTCCCTGCTCCCCCGGCGCCGGTCCCCTGCCGCCGGTAGAGCGACGCCGCGTCGACCGGCGTGCCCGTCCCGACCGCGAACTCCTTCACGACGGCCAGGTCCACGAACCCGTCGTCGAACTCGTCGACGCGGTACGGCAGCTGCAGCTGGTGGCGGGCGAGCAGCGCGGTCGAGAGGCGCGGGTTGGCGGCGTCGGAGACGGGGCCCGGGTCGACCGCGGCTGCCGCGGCGCCGCCGGCCGCGCCCTGAGGGGGAGCGGACGCCGGGCGAAGGCTCGTCCAGGCGGGCGGCGACCAGGACAGCGTGCGAGTGTCGTTTTCGAGGCGGAGTAGGACAGCGGTGAAGTGGGAGGTTGCGGCGTCCCAGCGGAGGACCGTGCATCCGTGCTGCAGACACTGCAGATCGTGAACGGAAACTCGCGATGAACTGACAAACGAAACACCATGATTGTTGCCGACCGGTTTGATCGGCTCGTAATGTCTCATTTCGGAAGCAGCTTCTGCTGTCGGACTAGCGTTCGCCATCCTACCGCATCACAATAATAGTCGTATAAAATTCACCATTATGCAATCAAATTGTTTGCGTCAGACCATATCCGCCGTCATAATCATCGCCATCATTATCGTGTTCGTTTACTAACAGAATGGCTAAACGTATTTGGAGTGACGGCACCAGTGCAGTAAAGCAGTCAGTTCATTTTGAGGTCAGAAATCCTCAATCCAGGTCAGGTCACCGGAGTCCTGGATGCCGAGAAGGGCTCGCCTGTCCTCAATGATCTGACCGACTTACTTTGCACCTACTGCACATGCATCGTAATGAAATGTGAAAAAGTTAATTAGCGACTGGAAGATTATGCATTTACGCCATTTATATATTGTTTCCGTTCACACCCTTAGCAAAGCAAAGCAATAGGCAGGGCAGAGCCAGGGAGGTGGTTAACTTCCATCCAGGTCATTTGACCTGGCTCTCCCTGGTGTAGCGCCGACACTGCTTGGGCTGAGGCTTAAGCTGTACACCGGCTCTGTCTGTGACGGCTCGTAGCGCTATATAAAATGGTATGGTACTCACCTTTTTGCCTTTGGCCCCAAACAGAGAGCCCCCCCCCCACAACCGAATAATGACGACAACTTTCATTTTTATTCCTAGTCACAGATACGTGTTGCAATCCATGTGCAATTTTAATCGTATTCCTGTCTTTCTCGCTTTAATATAGCGTTAAATTAAATTGTATAGTTTTATGCATGTTGCATGTTTTGTTTTAATTTTAACTTATATTGTATGATACTTTTATTTTTTATATGCCTATATGCCCCCTAACCTTCTTACGGTCGCAGCCTCTGACAAAATTCGGTTAATACAATTACGACTGCGCAGCTGTGCAGAACGAACGCAAGCCGGTAGGAACGACAAATGACTGCATCGCCGAACTGACTCGCAGAAAAAAACGAATTTAACCTATGTCCCTACAGGGTGTACCAAGGGCGGACTGACTCTTCAAACCGGACCTGGGTAAGCCTGCATACCGGCCACATCAGCAGTGGCTTAACTAGAAACTCGGGCCGGGGGCTGCACAAATGTCCAAGTACAGCCCTCCGTCCCTATCTAAGGCCCGGGCCCACACTCCCATTCCTTTCCTTTCCTCTCCTCATCTTTGTGATTTTTCTCGCTCCCTTCTTTCCCCCATTCTATATCCTTCTCCTGTTAATGGGGTACCGGTAAGTCGTTTGACCTACTTCAACATTTGACGTGGCGGCCCACCTGGACGCCGGACCAACCGGCCTACCTGGCAAGTGCCAGGTATAGCCAGGCTGCCCAGTCCGCCCATGGGTTGTACGAAAAATACTGCGGTGTTACACGTCGAAAAAATAATGATAAAATTTACCTAAATACATGCGTTCATTACGACAATAATAACAAATGTCGTTAGTATATGTTCAAGTTTTTAAAAGCTTTAGTAAACTTTGTACTGAAATTTTTACAGTTCGTGCAAATTCGAAATTCCACTTCGAATGTGCAGCAGTCTGTAGGTGTTGCATTGCAATAATAAACGTTTACAAAATAACAAGTACGTTTATTAATTATTATTAATTATTACTGCAAACGTTATAAACGCAGTGTCAAACTCCATCTGAACGGACAAACAGACAAGCACCAGGGACGTCGATTCCGTGTTTACGAGACTGAATGTAGCCTTGAACCCACACAGAAGGACGCCTTTTCTCGTTAGACCGAACAAAAGCGGACAACTACTAAAAATTATAGTTGCACTGGCTAAATTAAAAGTTTCTTCTTCATCGTCTGATGTTAACTCTGACATCTTGATTAATTTAAGCAATGAACGAACAATTGGACGTGCGTTTGTTCGTTTGTTCGTCCACATGGAGTTTGACACATAAATAACCGCTGCACCAGCGGCTGTGATATTTAAACCACCTGACCCAGTTTCAGAAATGAACACCCCAGTTTACGATCTCGCTTATTACAGTGCGCCCTACGGCAAGGTAATAATAATACTAATACTGATCGGACGGTTGACGGTTCAACTAATGCATGCGATTATTTGTTTGGAAATAAATAGCGCATCCTGCATACGCTGTATGTAAGCGTATAGCTAGGTTAGGCCTAATGGCAGCAATTGTTACCGTGCGTCAAAGCCTTAAACATTGCCACCTGCTGCAGGCATTTTATCGCTTCGGAGCTACAGAAAAGGGCATATATAACAATTTGGACTGACACCTTTGCAGCCGCAAAGAGGACAAAATCGTACGCAGAACACAATGGCGATCACAGATAGCGTAGCAATACATAATATTAGTAGATAGCAGTGTACAGGGGGTGGTCCAAAAACGGCAATTATCACTGAATCACATTCAAACGCCTGCCTATGTGATCAGATGTTTTTGTAAAATAAAAGTGTCATACAAAGCAGCGTAATATCATCATCATCATCATCATCATCATCATCGTTTATTACGCCATATAGGCAACAAAAGATCACACATACTGTATACACACACACGCACACACGCACGCACACACACACACAATGAAACGCAATATACACCATTATCACTTGGTATTTCATATTCTATGCGCGACTTAATATGTTACGTCAAGTACTGTGACGCTGCGACATGGGTCAGATGAGTGCAAATGAGTAAATGACGTATGCGCTGTCTCTTGCATCAGTTCATCTTAACAAGCTACGAAATCCACCCAGAGAATATTCATGTAAAATGTTCTTCAATCACATCATTTCTATTCACAAGTTGTCACTTTAGATGTTATCATATTTACTTATTTTCTTCATACTCCATATTTAATACCAACGTAAAGATTACTAACGCTTCTTTTACACTCAAATTTGTTGGGAAAAAATCTGCCTGATTGACTGGTTTTGATACGGAGTACTGATAAGTTGGCAGTCGCTTACTTTCTGGACCACCCTGTAGTGCGCGCCTTAGTGATAACGGTCTACAGGTTTTGGCTTTTTCTGACAGTTTCTGGTACATTTTCGGACGAAATTTTCGTCGCGGTTTGATGTCACAGCTTTATATTGGAGGCAACGATGTCGTTAGGCCATACACCGTGGACTGTAAGAGATGTTCAGAGATGGCCATACACTGGTGAATAAATTATGTTCCTGTGGTTTTTTTGCTTCTCGTATTGCCATTGTACTGTTTCGTATTTATTATGTACTTCTACCGTTGTGCGGTGAATAAAGTTGCGCAAAGGATATCTTACAACACGTAAAAGAGGTGGTTACTTACTGTTCGGCGGTGTCCGGCGTGACGTCACGTGACCATTGCTCGTCGCCAGGTGCTTGTTTAGTCCCCGCCTCCGTTGCCATGGAAACGGACGCGGCGTCCACCGAGTCTGCGTGCTGGTGGAAAAGGCGGATATCGTTCAGCAGAAGTTGGGCCTGGTGGATTCGATCAAGGTTGATGAGACCACCCACGCCGATGCGCGTCATGAACTTGTCTTCACCGTTGTACTCTGATATTAGCTGTCAACAACAGGCAGATCCAGAATTTTTGATGGGGGGGGGGTTGGAAGGCAATGTATCAGCCCCACCGTACTTTATCGCAAACGCACACAATGAACCAGTGGCGGATTCAAAAAAAAGAGCGCTGGGGGCGGCCGCCCCCCCTCTATTGGCTCCGATTCGTTTTCGCAAAAAGTCGCCTTTTCTCGTATAACAGACATACAGTTCGTTGTGTGCACTGGCGATAAATGACGAGGGGCTGAAAGACTGTTTTCCGCCCCGCCCCTTTTCAAAATTTTTGGATCCGCCACTGTAATGAATTATACGCGTTTATCGTCTGATTTTCTGAGAAAAATCTGAGGCCAATTGAAGGGCAGCCGCCCTCGCCGCGCCCCCATTTCAATCCGCCTCTGACAACAAACCATTTTTGCTAATTTATGCAAATCATGCGCGACCATAGATATCTTATTCGCCCCAGAGTCCAGCGTATCGGAGTCATCCGTGACAAATTTCGTTATATACTTTCATGCAAACTGCATTCGCCTACAACCCTACAGACAGATTAAATGCATGAGATTGCAACATAAAAAACGAAAATAGTGCCGACAACAATCAAACGTACACGATAGGCCCACACGTGAAAGAAACTTACAGAACGTTACAGTGCAATGACGAAATAAAGACCAATGTCTTCAACCTGTCTTGAGACGCAACAGCCCGGGAACCCAATTTACGAACAGTCTCATACGACGACGAGTGGCGTATTTAGGGGCAGGGACATTGAGCGATGGCGTTATGGTGATTTTTTGCCGTTACTGTTTAAACAAAGCGAAATTCGGGTCAGTTGAGTTAATTTTTGGCAAAACTGAAAAAAAAACTATTTCCATCAGATATCAGATTTTAAGGCAAAACTGCATCCAACGATTTCGGCCGGGGCTCCACCCTAGACCTAGAGCTTATGACGCTCTCCCAGACCCTCTAGCTAAATTCAAAGGGACCTACTTTTAAGGGGAATGGGGAGGAGAAAGAGTGGTCAGGAGAGAACGAAAAAGGTAAAGGTAGAGATAAAGGCATAACACTTATATTTCGCCGCAAGCGGCAATTGCAGCTGCAGCGGCGTTGTACGTCACAGACAGAGCAGGCGTACAGCCCGCGTCTACGGGACTTTGACCTACAACGAACAGCCATACGCAGCACTGGTCTGCCGCTTAATGGTCTCCACCCCTACATGGATAACTACTCGATACTGACCCCGAAGGGACGGAAGGCTGCGTTGGCTTGGTTGGTTGACCCATGGCGGACATTTTACCCACGAAGTGGTGACATGTCAACCACAGATCAGGCATAGATCAGTCTGTCAGCCAAAGACCGACGTCCTAAAGAATGAGCCATGCCACCAACCAACGGAAGGAAAAGGGGAGGCGAGGGGAGGGGGACGAGAATGAGGCGGATTGATCCTCTTTCCCAAATCCTAAATTACGCCACTGAGAACGATTATCGCAAATCAGATGGTTCTAGATAACTGTCAGATCATTTTTGGTGAAGACGAACCTCGAGCGAATGTTCGGCGTTGGTTGGGAAGACGACGATGGCCGAAACATTGGCGAGAATTGCTCGCAGGTCGCGCAGGAAAGTGCCGAAGAACGGCACCAGCTTGCAGGTCGGCATGGCAAGTGCGCGCGACACCGCCGAACGGTACTCGCGGTTGTCACCGTCACGAGACTGCAGACAGTTGGACATGGCTGCCACGACGGAGACGTCGACGTCTTGGATCGACAGCCAGAATGGCTTCAGCTTCTCTGAACTGCACAAGCATATTATCAATAAATAAATGAACAATAAATCGACCAATCAATCGAGCGATCTATTGGACGGATTGATTGACTGATTGATCGACAGTTTTCAAAAAACTCGCCTGATAGGCCTACTGGCAAAACTGAACAGCACCGTTAAATGCACAACTCTCGTTACAACTCAACACGTCAAAACAACTAAACACAGCAAAACCACAACAGTACGACACTAGGTAGTGGGCAGATACTACCAAGCGCAAGCGCCATATGGGCTGCAGTTGTACAAAGGGTGCAATGACACTGCCTCCTGTGAACGTCTCTCAATACGTAGAAATAAGTCGGATGCTTACTAATACGTGCTAGTGTTTAGTAGTAGGGTTGTGGTTAGGTGCTGTGTTTGGTTGGTTACCAGTCGTGCGATCGCATTTGTATTATGATCCGTTGTCAATGAACGGGCGACCTGAACGGGAGAGTGACGATGACAACAGAAAGAAGTAAAAACGGTGCACGAACATTGTCTCGTATGAATTTCTCTGGATACGTATGGCATCTGACTACATTAGTTGTATGCTTATTAGTGAGTGCTGTTTAGTAATAGGGTTAGGGTTATGGTTAGGCTTAGGGCTAGGGTTAGGGACATGATTTGATTTAGTGTCTCGTTGTTTATTGGTTATGCCACATGTATTTACGCTACTTTCCGTGGTCACTGTCACTCCCCTTAACAACACAGTATTTGGTTTTCTGAATGGCCTTGGAGGTTATTCCGGTCACTATTGGTTGTCCAAATTTAGCCTACTTCGTACATCCACGGCTTAACGTATTCAGCTGTAGCGTTAAGATAATTTAACGTCTGGGAAATGAAGTAGTCTATTGACTACACAGCCGGGTTTCTATTTTCATCACGTACGCTAGTGTACGGGTAGCCTTTTGTAGTGGGAAAATTTGCTTATGTCGATTCGTGTTTTCCAACAACGAAGCTAATAAACAGAAAGGTAAAGGTAGGTCTGTAAATACACGGTACATCGCGCTTCTTACAACAAGTCACATGCGCACGTTAGAGTCAAACTCCATCTAACGAACACAACGGATTTGTCTAAGACATGTCCGTTGTGTCCGTTAAGATGGAGTTTGACACCTGACAATTTGGCAGTGTCAGTACGATAACGGTTGCGACATATAATTTGAGCCGCTCCAAAAGACTGAAACGCCTTAAGCCCAAATTCCGCTTGGCCCGACACGACACGCCAGACCATCCGCTAATACATTTTGGCTCAGGAAGATTTGTTGTACACAACAAGTCTTGTCGTAGAGATAAAGGTAAAGTCATTACCCTTATATGGCGCCACAAGCGGCAACTGCAGCTGCAGTGGCGCTGTTGTGTTACAGACAAAGAGGACGTACAACCTATAGGCCTTAGGCTAAGCCTGAGCTCACAGACTTTGACCTATAACTAAACAGCCATACGCAGCCCAGGTCTGCCGTTTAATGGTCTCCACCCCATAATCCATGTAATTACATAGATTACTACTCATTTACCAACCCAGAAGGGATGGAAGGCTGCGTTGGCTTGGTTGGTTGACCCATAGCGGACATCTTACCCACGAAGTCGTGTCGTGTTGAACCTGTTGAGGTGTGCCGAAGACTGTCTCATTATTTTGTTTTCTGGTGGAGGCGTGGCTCAGTGGTGAAAACGTCGGTCTTTGGCTGGCAGACTTTCTCTCATCTACAGCTCTACAGCTGATCTATGGCTGACATGTGACCACTTTGTGGAGAAAGTGTCCGCTATAGGTCAACCAACCAGGCCAACTCAGCCTTCCCTCCCTTCGGGGTCAGTAAAAATTAGTAGTAACCAACGTAATTGCATGGATTACAAAGGTAAAGACCATAAACGGCAGACCAGGGCTGCGTATGGCCGTTCGTCGTAGGCCAAAGTCTGGGGGCGCAGGCTTAGCCTATGGCCTATCGGCTGTATGCCCGCTCTGTCTGTGACGTACAGCGCCGCTGCAGCTGCAGTTCCCGCTTGTGGCGCTATACATGTATAATTTGCCTTTACCTTTTTTCACCCTTTTAATAGTAGAAGCGTTTACGTACTTGAGTCCGTTGACGATTTCGGCGACGGCGTTGAAGTTGCCGATATTCCAGCAAGACTGCAGAAGGCGCAGAATGCACGACAGAATTGCCTTGCGATCGTCGTGGCTCGACTGGTTGATGATGATGTGCGTAACCCACGCGCTCACCTGCAAAGCACGCGTGAAACCAACGATATCGGCCAATTGACAGCACCTTGTTTCCAGCACTACGTATCCGTTCATCCGTGTCCGTATCTCCGTGTTCCGTTTCAAAAATACGTAAGAATTACAGTGTACGTTTATCCGTAAGAATTCCGTAGCTTGCGTACAAAATAACGTTCTCCATTGCCGAAAGTTTGCCGTTTCCGTTCATCCGTTCAAAATAGGATGGAGTTATATTTTTTCCGTGTCTGTTTGGCTCCGTGATGCGTACACGGCACGGAAACGGCAACGGAACGGCGCTACGGAACGGCAGTGCGGACACGATTACGTAAACGGTTACGGAAACGGATACGGATTAACGGAAACGTACTGCTGGAAACCAGGCATTACTGTGCTACCGCGTTACCGACTGAGCACGTTCGGGCGCCTTCGGGGCTTTTCGCTCGCCGGTCCTACTTCGTGGAACTCTTTACTGGATCGTCTCTCGGATCCAACACTGAGTTCTGACAGTTTCCGAGGAAACTACTTAAAACGCAGAATTATTTACGAGTTATTGAGCACATCTAGCGCAGTAGAGATGCTTCATGATTCTTTGATATATAAATTCACGATTGACATTGACACTGATATGAGGATCAGCAGAACTACGAAAAAATGGGGGGGGGAAATCCCCTCCTCTTCCTTCCCCTGTCAGTGGGGTTCACTGGGGAGCACCGAAACGTTTTAGAAAAAGGTTAGGCTATAGTACATGGATTACTACACATTTACCAACCTCTGGAGGAATGGAAGGCTGAGTTGCCCTAGTAGACACTGAGCTACGTCGCCAACTAACCTGCTGAAAGCGCAGGATGAGATTGGCCACAGTCGGACGTGTGTTGGTCGCTGCTGACGCCGAACTGGAAGGCAACACGAGAGGTTGTTTCGTCAGGTCGGAGGTAACCAGGCGAACATAGTCGACGGCAGGAACCCCGCTGAAGAGACGGTGCTCCGTTTCCGTCAGCTGGAAAGCAACCTCTTCCGGAAACTGCGTCAACCTGTAGAAAAAAAGAGTTGACGGAAACGTGTGAAACGGGGACTTTTTCACGCAAGCAAGTTCTGCGCAAAATGTGCAGTTTTAAATGTATCAGTGCAGTTGTAAGACGCACTTTTTGCAGTTGAAATAAAACAATAACGACTAAAGTTGAATTTTACGACTAACGGCTAAAATGTATTCGTCGAATTTTTATCACGTCGTTTAAAAAAACGCAAAAATCGCGATTTTAGAAATTTTAGGAGAAAATAGTACTACCGGTTGACGAGGATATATTGGCACATCGTGCATCCATTTGGTGTCCGATGCGGTAAGAAGCTGATTAATTTTAAGAAATCAGCTTATATCCGCATTGGACATCAAATGGACGCACAATGTGCCAAAATATCCTCGTCAACCGGTAGTACTATTCCTTGGGTTAAAGTAAGTAAGTAACGTGGATTTATATAGCGCATTAGGTCTTCACCTCTAATGCGCTAGATGTGTAGATAGCTCGAGAAAAATGGGTCTGTACAAGTCATCTGAAAGTTGTTGTGTTGACGCAGACTCCTTGTCAAGCGAACGCCGGATGCGTCGTAATTGACGAAGCTGGTGGAAGCAGGAACTGCTGACGCAT
>Ga0056115_1001588_pt1 | contig 10983 bp, 9 predicted proteins | sample WorMetOlspDAHAB1_FD_77007 | JGI IMG/M metagenome (GOLD analysis project Ga0056115, IMG submission 77007) | Marine gutless worms symbiont microbial communities from Max Planck institute for Marine Microbiology, Germany - Olavius sp. DAHAB.1 ... | reverse complement strand
CATGATTCATCCCCTGGCCCCGACTTTATTCATTACCAACTTCTTGCACTACATATGAACATAACCGGAAACAATACTTCCCTCACCCTCAACTTTCACACATATTATTGCATTCTCCGAAACATAATATTTTCAACTATCTCACTGATATTAAACTTTTAACTAAACTCTAAATCTTTAAGGCACGATATAGCCTTACTGTGCTGAAAGTGCCGTTAAACCCCAATTCAATCTATCAATTTCAACTGTGTTGCATGTTGTGTCTTGTGAAGGTGGTCTTGATACGAATTTGCAACCAGGAAACAAGAAAACAACCTCACTGTCATCTGCTGATAAATCATTTACCGGTGCAATATCGTCTATACAGCGGCATGATGATGCCTGGCTCGGCACTGAGGTAATATAGTAACAAGTTTTACCATGTAATACAGAATTTACATGTCTGTGTGAAATATTTGGAGCATTTGCTTGCATAACAGTTTTGTTGCTTGTGCCAATTGCAGTAAAAGTGGAGTGTAGTGGCGTGTTTTTACAAGAGTCGACAAATGGTTATTGAGACTAAAAGTTGTTGTAAAAGAAAGTAAGATTTAGTCAGTTTGTAGCCGGTATATGGCGGAGAAGAAGTTGGCATGATGCATTTGTGATGCGTGTTTGTGAAGGATTTGAGCCTCAGTAGTTTTCTGGTGGACTCGCCAACGAAGAAACAGCCGACGTCGTTGTCCGAGGCCAGTCATCCTTCCTCTGCGGTTGTAGTATCGCAGTCTGGTTCGCTGCTCGGTACCGTTGTTCATTTCGCAGACAGCTCACGCGACTCTGCCGTTCTTGCTGGGGTACTTCAGTGCCTCTTCTGTTTTTCTCGTAACGCGTTACTGGCTTCTTTTTTTATCAAGCAGAAGAAATTTGATTTTGGAAATTAATTAGAAGCGACAGTATTGCTTTAGGTACTGTATGCAATGCATATCACTGAACGAGATGTTTCTAAACACAGTGTTCTGTCAGATGAGAGTAGTATTGTGGACGTTAAATACAGTGTATGGTCAAATTTTGAAAAGTCTTGTATATTGCCTTGTAACATGTGTGTGTTTTTACGTTTTTTTCCTGGTTTCTCTTTGTCATGTCTATAAGCTGTGCTGTCTTTTGGCATAATAAAAGAATAATAATAATACCTGCCTTAAACTGTCTGCTGAGTGAGTGAGTGCGTGCGTGCGTGAGTGAGTGAGTGAGTGAGTAGAATTTGACACAATATAGGTCATTTCTGCTAGTTTTTGTTACCTTAGAGGCAAGTTTATTGTAATGATAGCATGTTCCTTGTGTGTATGTAGTTGATCTCTCACGGAGCATTTGTTGTGATTTTGAAATGTGCCACCAGAGGAAAGCACATGACGAGTGTCGTGTGTTGCTGTTTGCAGATGGATTCGTCGTTGCAAGGAATGTTAAATGAAAATAGTTTCGACCTGACAGCAAAGTTCGCCGACCTGATTGCCGCGTCTGCTGTCTCAAATGAGGCTTCGTCGCTGTCGTCGTTAGCTGGTGAACTAAGGACGCCGTCTGCGGCACAGACTAATGTGTCTATAGACGTAGCCGAACACTAAGGTGATCCTGTAATTAAGAAAAGGTAGGGGGCATAGTCTGTAAGACCATATAAGTGGGGGTTCTGATCTCTCTCTCATAGGCTCAAAGGTCCATTGGTGGTTCGTGGCCAGTGCATGCAAGAAGGTTACCTTACTAGTTTTGGAGCATCACCACCCTTCCTCTAGTACGAAATTATACTGCTTGGTAACAGACACGTGGGGCCCAGACTCGGCAGTGCAATGGGTGATATTAACCCGGGATCTCCTAATCACGAATCTGACGCTCAGCCACCAATCTGCTGAGCCATGCACTAATGAATAGTCCTGAAGTTGTCAGAAACGGTCTTTTTTTCGTCTCGGTTAACAGCTGTCTAGTACCTAACATTATGCTTTCTTCTGACTTCAGGAAGCTCCGTTAATAAAGCATTATGTCGAATGGTTATTTTGAAAATTCGTTTATGTTAGTATATTTCTATATTTGTGAATATTGTGATTGAGTAAATAGTAACAGTAATAGCAATATAGAACTTCGGCAGCATATTGGCAGCATAGGTCTTGTTATGGCTGCTTGATCAGAAACCTGTCTTTGAAAACTTCCAGTGCATGACTTTCATTTAACGCCATAGTTACTGTTTATTCTGTGTTGTTAACATGGGCTATTGACGTCTGCAGTTCATTTGCGTCTTAGCATATCAGCAGTTGATTACTCTACTTGAAATTAATCCTAAAGATTAGCTATGTAGTTCTTTGACAACTCATTCAGGTTTTTTTTAAACTTTATCAGCATTGTCCATTGTGTGCTGTTTTATTCCAGTTGGAATGTTGTTGTTTCCGGGTACATATTTATGCTTTTGAAAATTTACAGGGGTGTTGCTGTGTTTTTGGTGCCAACACGAGTCGACTGCTGACCGAATGTCAGTGTCAAAGCTAAACAGAGAGTTCTAATACAATAATAATAATAATACCACGACGATATTTACAATGTTATATAATCTATGGCACAAAGCCATATACAAGAGTTCACCCGGATCCTCTGAGTGGAAGTCGGTCACTGCCAGGTGGACCCAACTCGTAGGCCAAGCTGCAGACATGACCTTTGAGTCCGCCTGCGCCTCCCCTCCATTTGACAACATCTAAAGTTATGGTGGTCGTCTGTAGGTTAAGAGGGAATATTATCAGAACTGTTTTACGTATATTGCCAACGTGCTACCTCTTCAATGGGCACAGTTAACAAAAACAGTTCATACGGCCCAGTTGGGCCTTGAGTATGTCTTTTTATATTTTATGGTTTATCTGTATGTTTTTGTATGTTTTGTTTTACGTTGGTTGGCGGCGTGGCTCAGTGGTTAGGATGTCAGTTTTTGGCTGGCGGACTTTCCATGATCTATGATTGACATATGACCACTTTGTGGGTAAGGTGTCCACTATGGGTCAACCAACTAGGCCAACTCAGCCTTCCATCCCTCCGAGGTCGGTAAGTAAGTAGTAATTCATGTAATTACATGGATTACGGGGGTGGAGACCAATAAACGGCAGACCAGGGCTTCGTATGGCCGGTTGGTCGTAGGTCAGTCTGTGGATGCAGGCTTGGCCTACGGCCTATAGGCTGTACGCCAGCTCTGTCTGTGACATGAACAGCGCCGCTGCAGCTGCGGTATGTGGCTTGTGTTGCTATACAAGTATTATATGCCTTTGGACAGTTGAGTCATTTTCCTTCATGTTTTGGCGCTGGCAAAACAAACTTAAATGAGCCCCCTTCGAGTTTTTGCTCCCTTCCCATTGCTGTGGGTTAGGAGCTGGCTCCATCCCTTTTTAGGGCCATTGTGAACAAAAAAGCAATGTGAGGCGAGGGGGTTACTTATGTTGCTGGTTATCTACTACTGAATAGGAGATGTACAAGACTCCCAGGGTTCTTCCATTTTCCAAATCTTAAACTAAAGTTACTTTACTATAACTTTTAAAGACACAATATAGCCTTATTTTGCTGGAAGTGCCGTCAATCATTGAGTCCGCCTGTAGGCTGCTATAGCCCAAACATTGATAAGTTTCTAAATCAGTTCCAGTGTACTGTTAGTACAGGTCATTTCTTCACTGTAATGCATCTTTTTCAGCAACACAGAAAAAGACTATGCTGACAACGGAGTTGGTTGGCGTACACATTTTTAATTCAGTTCGAAAATTTATAATACACAATTCTGACAGCCTTAGCAGTGGAAACTGCATCACATAACATATCCGTTTTGTAAACACAGTGACACATCGCACTGTGACATCACAAGGACGAACGCACAGCTCTTTTTACAGTACAGCAGCAGAAGAAACCTTTAGTGATGAAAGTGCAGGTTTTTGTGGCACAATGCTTTCAGTATTCAGCAAACTGCAGTAACATTTGTGTTGCGTCGTGTATTGACACTAACGTGGTACTTGTTGGTTGTGTTAAAAACGATCGTCACACATGAACTGTGAGAAGAGCTTTTCGTCCATTCATGAATCTGTCCATACCCATCTTTACGGAGGAGACAGGGGTGGCACTGGGACTTCCGGGGACCTCATGCTTTGTTGGTGCAGTCGGCGGAATAGTGCGTTATCGTTGTTACATTTTTATTAGTGTTTGACCACTGATACCTGTTTGCAATATAGGCAGTGCTGAACTGTTTGGATTCATTTGTAAACGATGATTCGAGGGGTTCACAAACAACGACGTGGTCTCAGTCACTGGCCCCGCGACCAGAATGCGGGAGACTGCTAGGAACCATGCATTGGCAAAAGATGGATTTGATACTGTCACACTGTATCTGGCTGTGCAGGCTGAAAATCTAAAATGCTACTGATAACGTACATAGTTCTCTGTGTAAATGATGATTGGCAGTTTTCATGCTGTATTCCCGGATGCTATACAGGATGGTGCATTGTTACGTGTTTCATCATTGGTTTCAGTTTACACATTTGGCTTCTCGTTGTTTACTTTAGAAATCCACGTGTATGGGTGTCGTACGTCACCGTAGATAACGTTACAGACTATGCAAGTGGTTAGTTGTTGCAGGTGTCATTGCTGCTCGACCATTTCAGTATTTTGCTGCTTTCTTGAAGCTTGAAGAGACTGTTGCCCAACAAAAAAGGTGGCAACATTGTCTTTCTAGTGTCGTGATCTGACTCGAACTGAAATACCGTTTTGTACCACATGCATCAGAGGTTTTAATGTGATTTTCATTTACGAATTCGTACTGTTGCTTTGAAAAGTTAGCTTCGTTTGGTATTTTGGATGCATTAATTCAGTGGCATTGATTGCCGTTAAATTCCGCTGTTTAAGTAGAGATTGACTAGGACACCGGCCAGCTCTATTTGTGTATGGGATATAATCCTTAAAATATGCAAACGTTTGCACCGCAAGCCAGACCATTTAGCCTATACATGCCAACCAGAGAACACTCGTCCACAGAACTTGCACTTCTGTAACTGTCGAGAGATTCGAGAAACTAGGATGGGTTTTTTATGGATCCCTGCTAAACCCTATGAGCCTCACCTGTGGCTTAATCACACTAGGCCACACTAGGTAAAGAACGGTCACATTTGGTCTTTGATTTGCAACGTTGTTTCAAAGTTATTTCATTTTTAACTTGACACAAAAGCTGATTATAAAATGAAGACAGCATAGTCAATGATGATGTCCTATGCTGTTATTGATTATGACAGCTATGTCAGTCTGTTTACTTGTCGGTGTAAAACTTTTGAGGACATAAGTCTCAGTATCGCTGCAAATTAGAATTCTGTGCTACGTGTATATATGGGGAACTTCAACAAAACTGAAGTAATCAGTGTTCATTTGTAATTGTTGGAGTCAGATGTGTTTGTTTTGTATGTTTTTCCTGAAATCAGGCGGCATGTTCCGCATTATGCGGTGCAGTGTTTTTAAGAAGGTTTCTCTGTGCGAGAAAGCAACTAAAAGGACCGGTTTTCATTTTTTCAGTGGTTTGTTGTTCATATTGCAAACGTTTCACGCAGTCTCATCTAACTGTTATAACTTGCTTCAGAAGGTGGCGATAAAGTGAAGAACAGCAGTGTATTTCGCAGCGAAAATGTCAGCGACAGTTCATGGTGGTGTTGTCATATGCTGTTATTACCGGCGGAGTGAGTGAGTAGAGTTCAACGCCCCACCAGACACAGTATGGTCATGTCGGAGGCGGTGCGAACGCCGAGTATTTTGGTTTGTCGCTTCGCGCGTCAACAGGCGGGTAGGATTGTTCAGTATATAGGCCTACATTCTGGCGTCGGAATCCGATGGTCGATTTTGATGCGGTTTGCGGAGGTTTTTAGGGAATGGAATTGGCTTTCCAACGTTGAGCGAAATTCTTAAATTCGTGATAAGATGTCGCCACAATCTGTGTTCAAATGCGGACGTTTAACGAAACCCGGACGTATTGTGCGCACGTATTCGACTGTTAATAGGGGTCCCAATGAATCCGGAATAAATTTTCCGTTCGACTTTATACGTAGGTGTATAATCGCAGATGTGCACCTTCCAAAATTTTTTGGATATGTCATTCACTGGCGACACTGCTTTCAGTCAAATTTACATCCAGGTGCCCATTTTGGGAATTTCCAAAGTTAAGAATAACTTTCGATGCATTGTATAGCGAAAGCTTTTTCTCCTGGTGAATATTTTCTTTGGCGTCGCCCATGCGCTAATAAATTTGAGGATGCCGATCCTACATGGAAAAATTGCGACAGCGTTTTTTCTTCAAAAGCCCGGTGTAGAAATATCGATACAATTTGGCTTTCGTTGCAAGTGCAGTTGAATGGCACAATCGTTCCTGGCGGTCTGCGTTGGCTCGAGAAGGCGACACTATCGGTTTCTTGTTTGTTGACTTGATGGGTTAGCAGTGAATGAAGTGAACCAAGTGTTTGCATAGTTTGTCGTGGATAAAAATACTATAAAGTTTCGTTCAGTTATTGTCTGCCAGTGACTTTTTAGCATCGAAGACACTTAAACTGCAACTGCGATTCTCTCTCTACTTTCATATCCATACTTTGAAATCATCTGCTTTCTGTTATTCCTCGATTAAGGCTATGTATAGATCCCGAGGTCTAAAAAGTTTTTAGTCCTCCGGATCTATACTACCAAGGACAAAAAAGTAAAACAGAATAATATACAAAAATTATAAAGCGCCGTAATGCCGTTAGGCGGCTACAGAGGCCCTGGCGGAACAGATAGCCTTAATCGAGGAATAACAGAAAGCAGTAGAAAGCAAAAACTAAACTAAAAACTAGACCAAGTGCTGGAACGGCTACATATTTCATCCTCGGGGGTTGTGCGGTTAAAGGTCATCGACCGCATTGTAACGCAGAATCAAAACGGAGAGTCACTGAAAGAGGTACGCGCTCTCGCTGTTATTATTTTTGGCATTTGGCACTAAAGGGCGACTTCCGGGCTTTGTTAGAAGGAAAAGGCTGCCACTCGCTTTACGCCAGGTGTTACCATAGGCCGCATTGTCGAAGAATCATAGGCCTGCTAAAAATACTTATATAATTGAAACCAATCCAAACAGACTGTAAGACCGAAGTGCTATTACAAGCGAATCAGCGACGCAAGGCGCTTTTTTAAATTCAGTTTCACATTTCGGTAGGCCTAGGCCTATGTAGTCTTATGTAGACTAGGCCTATATAGGCCTATTACTGATTGACAAGTTTCTCTGTTAATGTGGCATGCTGTCAGCTCAAAAAATAATTATTAAATTACTTACTATATTAAGTGTCGTGGGTTTGAGTGGGTTTGTTTACCCTTCCGTTGAACGTCGCACTTAACCACAGTTCTCATTTCTACGGATTTTACGCTGGTTATTGTTACTGGCTTGTTGCTAGTTCATTAGCGTCGTATAGGCTCATTCTTGCCGTCGCCATATTGGAGTTTAGCCTGCAGTGAAATATCTTAGCAATTATTTGGCTAATTTACTTTTTTGGTAAAACGTAAAGTTTAACTGCTAACGGCGAAAGCGAGCTCCAGTATTGTACACTGTTGCTAGTTTTGCTTGCGCGCCAGAGAATTCCGACTGGTGGGATTTTTTTGTCCTCGCTATTGAAACCCGCTGCGTCTGGGTTTCGCCAGCGCTGGCCCGCCGTGTGCCGTAGTAGTTCCCCTGCTTGCCTAGACCTATAGATTTCCCTGGACCGGCACCTAGGTTGCGATGTTCACTGTCGGACTTGCGAACTTCACTGTTTTACGGGTTCGCAAATATATAGGTAGACCAACGCGAATCAAATCAACGGGCTTGAGACGCAAAGCAGATCGCGACGTTTCGGTGTTCATTATACGGCCAGCAGGTTGTTAACACTAAAGGACAATGGCGTCAGACAATGAAACCGTTAATTGCGAAGGGAACGATGGAGGCTCTGCATTTCGGAGGCGAGGAGTTCTGGAATCCGATTGCGCCGTCGTCGTCTCGCCCACATTAACAGCTCGACAAAACGTCGGATTCTGCGAAACTGGTGAGATCCGGAGAAATACAAAACAAGTCGAAGGAGAATCGACTCGCTTCCAGTCGTACGATCCTGTTGCCGCTGTCGGTCGCATTCGCTGGTCGCGTTCCGCATCTACTTCTGATGCAGTCGGCCTGCATTCGCTAGCTTTGACTGCAACTGGAACAGATGAGCTGGAGACAGCCATCAGGAGCTTTAAGCTGCATGATCAGAACAATGATCTCGACATCAACGGTGACATGTAGGTACAAGCCTATCAACTTTTCTAGTGAGCTGTAAATTTGTGTTATGAAGGACTATGTGAAGGCCATGACGCTTTCGCTTTCTTTTTTCGGGAAAGGTAGGCCTAGCCGCCAATCCCTCTGTCGATTGATCGATCATCGTGTCGAACTGGCGGTTGGCTCACAGTGATATCGCAGTAGCCTACAGTCAGTACTGTATAGGCCATAAGTGAAAATGCGTATTTTACTATTTAGGCTAATTTATGGCGCACTTTCCTGTAGTTAGGCAACTTAGGCTCATGTAACGTCACGATTAAATGCTTCAAAGCGGCTCTCTCTTACGAACGCAAACGGATGCACATTGGGACCAATGACGCCTCTGCTCTACCCTCGAACCCTGCGCCCGAGTTCCAACAAGCCAGCGCCTGCAGTGTGCAGTAGAGCGTCTAAACGTTCGGGCCACGCAGAGCTGATCGACCTCGAGCGCGGTTCGAAGTCAGTCTGTGCTTCAGATCACCGCATCGTTATACGCCGTTCATCTTTGTGTTTGCCGCACGTGCCGAGAATTTACAGATTTTTGCACATGCAGTCTAGAAAAGCGAGCGACAGTATTTTAATTTGCGCATGACAGACAGCCAAGCTATAGTCTGCGTCGCTCAGTACATTAACAATTATTATCGGATGGAAGCGTTCGAAAATTCGCTCAGCGGCAGTCGATCTGCATAGCGGGTGTAAAAGTGACGCAGAGATCTGCGATCAAGAACATGGTTATGGAATGTGTGCACAGCGTCGTCGTAAGCAATGTCGTTTGACCACTGTGACTACAGAGCGCTGCACAGAGCGGTGAAGGCGCCGTCGAGCGATCTTGGAGAGATAGATCGTTTAGCTACTGCAGCCGCAGCCGCCGGTGAGCTGGACGCGTGTAATCTCCGTCGACTGACGCCTCTCCATCTGGCTGTGATCACTGATCGTGCGGACGTGTCGCGGCTGCTGGTTTCACACGGTGCTTCGCTGCGACTACACGAACAACGTTATGGCGACACCGTTCTTCATCTGGCTTGTAGACTGGGTTGCGGTAGCTGCCTTCACGAGATCATTGACGCTTCTTCAACTGCCAGAAAACAGGACATTAAAACCATCCTGCATTCGGCAAACTCCGAAGGTACTGGTACGTATATATACGTAAATGTAAATATGTATGTATGAATGTATGAATAGCCTATAGCTATATCGTTTACCTACTTTGTATCACCAATGTCTACAATGCAGTCTACTATGCATTAACGAGTTGTATGGGTCATCGTAAACATTCAAGCCTGCTTTAGTCTTGAGCTTAATTGTATCTTACTAAACCTAGGCCAGTGAAGAACGTATTCCGAGTCTTCGTAACGGTCATGATTATGTAAGTTAACATGGTCGGTCGTTGAATTGGCCTATACTCGCGTAATCCACTTATATAGGCCTATACTGCATATACGTGTAGGCATAAAATCGACAAACCAATTTATAGAATTCAATGTAGCTCAAGACACAATAGCCTAACGCGTACATGCACCAAATCCGACCGTCGTAACAATAAACCTTCTCATATATTTAAGCGAAAATTTATATCGTAGGCTATTTATTGCGTAACCGTTATATGACTCTTACCCAAAACTGATCTGTAGGCTATAGGCTAATTTATAAGCGTATAATTATTACCTACAGATAATACAGGAAACGGGAACTTTCATAATTTCATTAAAATGTTGAAAAATAAAAATTAATCTCCAAAGACTAATTAGAATTGTTACAATTTTACTGTTACTCGGGCATTATAATTTTTGTTGCAGTTCAGGTTGTCTCTGTCTAGGCCTAATAGGCACAATATAGCATTTCATTTCTTTTCAGTGTATTGATTGGTTTAACGAGTATATTTATAATATAGGCATGTAAAATGGTAAAAAAATCGTTCTATTGTGGATTTGATATATTTTTCGACAAAGCAGATGTTTTGCCGCAGATGAACGAAGCGCAAAATGTAACTCATATGAATGAACAAATGTATGTTTTTCAGGTGAAACGTGTTTGCATCTTGCTGCCAGGCTGCCGGACAAATCCATATTTTATTTTCTCGTCTACTCGTTTGATGCTGACATTAATGCAACGGTAAGAATAGCCTATGCTTCGTGGTAATGCAAGTTTAAGAACGTGCGTTAACTTAATGCTATACTGTTGTCAAGGACAGCTGTCGTGGTGCATATGCTATATAAGCTTCACTTTCGTTTGCTTGGTTTAGTCTAACAGCCTATAAGTCTGTAGACGTAACCATTTACCAAAAGCAGATGAGCTGCGCAACCCAAACATTGCCAGAATTAACTTATGTCTTTTCGTGACAGCAGGCTTCAACTAGACCAGGGCTTAAAATAGTGTGCAGTTACACCGAAAGTGCGCAGTTAAAATTTAAAAATGTGCAGTTAAAAGTTATTACTGGTGCGGTCAATTCTTGACTACACTAGCTGTCAAATGTTTCCGTTAAATTAATATTAAGCTAAATAGCTAATACAAAGTTCACATTGTATCGCTGTGAATGGATGAACTCTTTGATAGCGTGATCCGACCTTCCAATCTACAATGTCACTGGCAGGTCGCAGTGTTAATTTAGTTATGAAATTTATTTTAGTTATAGTTATAGTTAGTTTTTAAATCAATAAATTTTATATTATTTAGTTACAGTT
>Ga0056115_1001586_pt1 | contig 10996 bp, 9 predicted proteins | sample WorMetOlspDAHAB1_FD_77007 | JGI IMG/M metagenome (GOLD analysis project Ga0056115, IMG submission 77007) | Marine gutless worms symbiont microbial communities from Max Planck institute for Marine Microbiology, Germany - Olavius sp. DAHAB.1 ... | reverse complement strand
AATTAATCTGTTTCGGGGATGTTTGAGCGACCATCCACGAACCTGTGTATTAATCAAGGGATTAAATGCCCTTGACTTGCCTCAATTTGGAACTAGAGATGTCACTGCGGTGCGCATTGACTACAAGAAGGCGGGCAGAATGCAGGCACTGCTGGTCGCTTCTGTCTACCTACCGATTGATACAGCACCTCTAACGAAGGAGCTGGAACCTACCACTTGTGATTGCGTGGGGTAGTTCTGAGTGTAATGCTCGAGGCATACGACTGTTGGAATACCTGGCCACGACTGGATTGGAAATCGCCAACATATAGGAGCTGAACCAACTTTTGTGGCTGGTAATAAGCGAACGGTTATTGATATAACCCTCGCATCAGGGTCACTCATACAAGATATACATGCATGGGAAGACACTATGTCTGACCACCGATGAATTAACTTTCTACTTGAGCAAGACAAACCTGCTTCAAGATACTGTCGCAACCCCAGACGTACAAACTGGGAGGTGTTCTACAAAGAATTAAGCCACCTCTTTTTAACGCTTATGAGAAAGAAAGCACACCCCTTGCGTAAGGTGAGTGGCAGACAATGAGCTCAAGAAACTCAAAATAAAGGCCAATAGAGCCTTTCATATAGAATATAAATCCGGATCTGAAGAAGACTGGAATAAACATCGCGAAGCTAGAAGAGCTTTTAAAAAATTGGTTCGACGTTGTAAGCGAGAATTTTGCCAAAACTTCTGCTACAATGTGGAAGGCACTCATGGTAAATGGACTGAATCGTCTGAGGAGGTCATTCAAAACCTCCCACAGACGCATTTTCCTGGATACGTGGTGGTCAGTGGTGACACCAGTCCTATGGATAACATACCTCAGCGTAAAAGATGGATTCCGTCTTACAGCTGGGAAATTACAAAAAGCCTCATAAGAAGAGGATAAAATCAAATGGTACTTTGAATCAATGGCACCATATAAATCTCCAGGTGAGGATGGAATTCTACCTGTTCTCGTGCAACATGGGATGCAGTATGCTGTCACACCTATTTGCAAACTATACAGGGCGTCACTCGCTACTGGGTATATTCCGTTGAGCTGACGCATTGTCAGAGTCTCTTTCATACCTAAACCAGGTAGATTGGACTACACTAATAGCATAACATTTCGACCTATCAGCCTCACCTCTTTCCTCTTGAAGGGATTGAAGAAGTTGATAGGTGCTTGCGAAGCGAGAAGTTAGTAGATCTTCCACTACACCCACGACAACACGTCTATCAGGCGGGTAAGTCTACTCTTCATCAACTTGTTAAGAGAGTTGAAAGAGCACTTGAAGCTAAACAATATTCCCTCTGTGTATTCTTTGACATTGAGGGGGCATTTGATCATACTTCCACCACAGCGGTCCGGAAAGCTCTGGAGGAAAGAAAAGTTGTTCGACCTGTCATAGAATGGATAGTTGCTATGATAGGACAGCGACTATATATGCATCACAAGGAGTTACTATCGGAATGAAGACTATTCGAGGGCTCTCGCAAGGTGGAGTAATCTCTTCCAGGATGTGGGCCCTTGTTGCTGATAGCCTACTCAAATGGCTAAGCAAACAAGGCATTTATACTCAGGGATTTGCTGACGACGGCAATGTCCTGATTATTGGAGCTTTTCTATCCACACTTTGCGAGATTATGCAAAGAGTGTTACGTGGCATTGAGAAATGGTGTGATGAGAGGCAACTCTAAGTTAATCCTAGTAAAACTGAGTTAATACTCTTTAATGTAAAACTGAAAATTGAAGGATTTCAGTCTATAACCTTCTATGGCAAAACATTGGCACTTAGCAATCAAGTAAAGTACCTAGGAGTCCTACTAGACTCTAAACTTTCATGGAAAACCATGTTGAAGCAAGATGCAATAAAGCGCTGGCAGCTTTTTATCAAGTACGCCGTGCTGTGGGAACCACATGGGGAGCGTCCCCCAAGGTGGTGTAGTGGCTATACACAGCGGCGATACGACCGATGATCGCATATGCCGCTGTAGTTTGGTGGACAAGAGACACTTATTCAACAGTAGCTAAGCGGCTGGAACAGATCCAACGCCTGGCTTGTTTATACATCACAGGCGCCATAAGGACAACTCCTACGGCTGCTCTGGAGCAATGGCCTCCTGTTATAGACTACGGGTATCACAGTGGTTTCAAAATGGCTGTGGGCATACCACTATTAAATGCATCATCGCACGTCAAATACCTGAGTCACTTTTCCCTAGTGACAGGGCAATTGCGAAGTATTACTTCTATAAAAACTATGCAGCTCATATCCACAACATGATTTTTCCAGTTCATATCCGACTGGCATAATAACAATGTCTCCTTAAATGATGACATTGTTTGTTTCACTGACGGATCCAGACTAACACAAGTTGGATCATCTAGATCTGGGGTGAGCATCATTAACAGCCAGGAGGAATATTGTTATCCACTTGGCTATTACTGCACTGTTTATCAGGCTGAGATATATGCTGTCTTAGCCTGCGCTGAACTGTGCAGTACGGCGCCTCTGTAGCAATATGCTCTGAGAGTCAAGCTGCACTCAAGTCTCTATCCAGGTGACATCTGCACACTTTGCTCAGACTGTAGACGAATTGCAACTCCTCTCTGTGCATAATAACCTCAGACTTCTGTGGGTCCCTGGGCACTGTGGTTCCGAGGGTAACGAAAAGGCAGACTTGCTAGCCAAGCAAGCAAGCTTCTGCCTCTAGCTTCACTGGCCTCGAGCCAGTATTTGGATTGTCTATCACCACCCTCCAACAAATCTTCGGAAATGGGCTCTCAAAGAGCAGCAAATCTCCTGCCAACAAAACCCAGGATGTAGACAAACTAAATTATATATTAATGGGCCAAACCCTGGCTTGCCCAAGTTTGCACTTAGTCTTAGGAAGCAGGATTCACGCCTGCTTACAGGACTACTCACTGGACATGTCTCTCTTAATAGACATCTCACAATCATGAAACTTCGGTCGGACCCCTTGTGTCCGCTCTGTAAGGAAGATAGTGAAACTTCACTCCACTTCCTAGGCTCCTGTGTAGCCAGAATAGCTATTAGGGAAGATAAAATGGGCGCGCCAATTATGTCTTCTGAAGCGTTGAGACAACTCCGCTTCAGCACTCTTTTGAGGTTTGCGAAAGCCTCAAAGAGATTCACATAACCATACCGGTTAGTTTGGGGTTGCGCAATGGACCCGAGCTGTGGTCTTCGCGCTGGGTGAAGTCATCAACGATGGAGTCATCCACCCCGAAGAAAATGTAAAGGTAAAGGTAAGGAGGTCGCACGTTTCAAAGACAGTAGCTGCCTTTTTGCGATTCTGCGTCAACTGCGGAGTATTCGTTGCTCAGTTCCGCGCTCCGTTCTCCAGTCGTTCTGCAGCGGTTGGACTATGGTAATGCAACGCTGGTTGGCATTCCAGCCAATCTCACCAAGCGGATGCAGTCGGTGTTGATTCTGCTGCTCGGCTTGTATTTTCCGCATCACGCCACTCCTGACACAGTTGCACTGGCTGAAGGTGCTGCAGCGCATCAAGTTTAAGCTGGCTGTTCTGGTATACAAATGCCTACACCAGACAGCTTCGCCGTACCTTGCTGAGGAACTCCATCAGTCATCTGCTGACGATGCTCGTCAGCGTCTCCGCTCTGCATCGACATCATCGCTTGTTGTCCCATGCACTCGTCTTTCAGCCAGCGGCGGTCGAGTTTTTCCGGGCGCTGCTGCCCGACTGTGGAACACTTCCGCTGAACGTCACGTCGGCGTCGTCAATGTGTTTTCAGGAAACATTTGAAGACCGATCTCTTCTGTGCAGTGACTTCGTCATTTCGGACACTATAATCGATCTTGTTGTTGTTGTTGTTGTTATTATTATTTTTTTTCCGTTACTATCAATTTGTACAATTTGTCGTTACGGGTCATTGTCACTTGTTCTAAGTTTCAATCGGTGTATATAAGCTAAGTGGCATAGCTTCTGAGGGTGGTCGATTTTTGACAGTTTCCATAGGATTGGAACGTTGCTTGAACGGCTCGAACTACCGTTGGCGTACGATAATATTGTTAGACACTTCCAATTATTATTATTTCTGACCTCTCACCCATAGGTTAACTCCCTGTCGCTGAACGTCCTCTGCAAGGACAGCAGGTTCTGTCTTCTCAGCAGACTTCAAAAACACGTATTGGCGTCGTTAGGGCAGCAGATATGAATGCTGCGGGTGTGCTCTCCACGCATACAATGAGCTCGTGTTGTCGTGTTTCATTGTGTTAACGATATTAACGATGCTAATCGTTTCGCTCGCGTATATGCTTGTTACAGTTTCCAACCACTGCCTTCTATTTCTGACCAGCCGTTTGGTTTATACGCGTGTTGTGATTCAATATACCAAATTCACATGAAACTGACATTTTCACTCTATGTCAAAGTTTTCAAGTGCGTAGTCGCAATAACCAACACTTTCTCTGTTATGTAGTAAATACATCGAATATTTGCTGTTTCTTATTTGTAATGTTGACGTTAAGTAGAATGTAAACGGCAGTTTTGTACATTAATGTTTGTTTTTTAGCGATTTTCACTTGCTCGTTAACTTCCAATTACTTTCAGTTACGACAATTGCTTTCTCATAAAATATCAAAATGCAAAATGCTGATTGTTGGATATTCTGTCACCGTAGCTATGTGATGATATATTTTGTAGCTGTCCACCAAATTTGAGCCAAATCTGTTAATCCGCGACGTATAGTTGTGGCCCTTGTCTCAAATTCAAGCGAGCGCTGACAAGGGGGCGTTGCAGGGTCGAGTGGGCTATGATATACCGAAAACTTTGCTTGGGTGGGCCAACATGCATTTGGCCCCGCGATTAATTGGCCTCTATGTACGTTAGTTGTAGCCCTGTAACATTAGCTACAAAGCAAATATACGTAGCAATAAGGGCCTGTTGTGGATTCTGTGATGCTACCAGCCGGTAGAATTTTTGCCGGTGTTCCACTATTTGTGACACCGGCATTAAATTTCAATTATATAGAAAAAATTGCACACAGTCTATCCAATGTTGTATAAGCCGACACTCAAAAACAGCAAAAATTAAATGTTATAAATTATAAGCATGACTATACGCGCCAGCACATTTTAATCTGTCAGCTTTAAATGTATAAGCTAGCGCATGTGTTTCATGCTTATAACATGTAAAATTAATTTTTGCTGTTTTTTTATATATAATATTTGCGGTTTTAATAAAGTATCACGACGTTGACAATAGGCAATATCACTGCATTAAAGATTGCTAGCGACATTACAGCTAGCGCACCTTGTGGGTGCACCAGCTAACGTGATATTGGTCACGTAACAGAGACCTACATGTACACCAATTTGAGATGCTTGCAATACTAAAATGTGTGGTTATAAAGCCCAGAATTGATAACCCCGTTGCTAGGCAACCCGCGTTGACATGGCAAGCAATTTGTACCCAAAAAGTTATGCGTCGGCTCAAATGTTACCACCCAATTATGAAGTGGAATGATCGCCCAGGACTGCGTTATGGCACATTTTAGCTATATATAGGGTAGCCGAAAAAAGTAAGCCACTACCAATTATCGTTAAATGTTTAATCGTATTAAAGTCTGCCAATGAGATTAGATTTCTTCGTCAAACTAAAGAAATCATCAAGGACTATAATATTATCCGTCAGAATTATCTGCGTGACATACTTTTTGACGTCATAACTATGCCTGTCGTACAGAATAGCAATATGCGTCACATACGGTAAATGATGTCAGCGCTCCTTCTGACATAAGCTCGCTTTAACAAACTGTGAATTCCATTCCTAAACCATCTATTACTTGGAGATTTATGTACAAATTGCTTTGGTTTCCAAATTTTCTGTTTTTCTGGTTTTAAATCACGCTTTTGTCATATACATTGATTTTACCAATGTCGCAGCTTCAGACACAGCAACTGATGACGTCACAAATTAGGTCGCACGTAGAATATTTAATACACACTAATAACTTTCTCGTGCTCATTTTATACTCAAAATTGATGAAAAATGTAGCCGCAATGGCGATTTTTAATACGATGAAGTGATGACTCTTGATAGTGGCTTACTTTTTTGGGCCACCCTGTACATTATGTGCCCGTGGGACTTTGATTTTTGACCTATTTTGCCAGAATTGGGTCAAGTGACCGGGAGCTGGTGCTGAATATATATGCCTATTTTGAAGTTTATTACCGTAAGTGGTATAGCTTCTGAGGGTGCATATTTCGTGGTATGGCACCACTGCTAGGCAACCGTTGTTGCCATAGCAACCAGTTTGTGCTCCACTAATTTGGGGGGGTCGTCCCCATGTCAGCCACTGACTACGAAGTTGATAGGACTACCCAGTACTGAGTTATTACACTTTTTAGTTAAATACGTTACGTGACCTTGTGACCTTGACCTTGGAGTCATGTCACGTGATGCCACCTTTGTGGTTAATCCCTGTGCCAAGTTTGAAATGGACATGACTTACCGTTCAGAGTTACGACGACTAAAATTTTCCATTGACCGCCAGCTTAAAGTCCCAATTTTTACGCTTTTTGGGCTCAAAGGGGGGTCAAATTTCAACTTTCGTTTTTCTAACCCTCAAAAGGCACTTCGTTGGCGCGAACGACGTATATTGACGTATTGCGCGTGGGGATGTGTCCAAAAATGCAACCTGTGGGCGTGACGAAGAAAGGAAAAAAGGAAAGGAACTTTCATGCGTCAAACTGGCTATTTGCCCTGACCACCCACGTCGACATAGCCCCCTGAAATGTTGCATGTTGGGTTGTGTCCGATAAGTAGTTATATATTTCAAGTTTCATGAAAATCAGTTGAGGGGTCTCGGAGCTGTGGGGCTCGAAAATCGCCCTCTCCTATTGACAAGGCCCATTACTTACACAACAGCTTGTACTAGACCCCAAGCTGCCGAAAATTAGCCGTATCCGCCGTAATTGTACTAGCCGCCGCAAATCAGCCGAAATAAAATTTGGCTAAGCCGGATATCAGCCGAATTTTGATCAAGAATTAGCTGCCGAAAAAAATTAAGCTAAAATTCGGCTGAGCAGTTAAAAACTATTTCAAAACATTACCTTTTCCGTTACTTGCATGTTTGCGGTTTTCCCACAACAAAATTAAACAACTTTGCATTGGTTTTTAATAAATTTTAGTTTTAGCAAAATACCGTTGTTCGTTACTTAGGCCCTACTTATCGCTAAGGAGTCAGTTATATATACTTTTACACAAATAATCAAAACTCAAAAGCTAGCCGATCTGAAAAGTAGGAAGATATACTTTTATATGATAATCTATACTGGAAAATACAAAATCTAGTATAGATCACATGATAAAAGTCTATCCTGCTACTTTTCAGATAGGCTATCGAACGCCACTATAGGCTCGTAATGACGTAAACTGTATAGTTTTCTGTTAAACATTTTGTATGTGACGTACATTTTGACATTGGTTTTTTATGTAACGATCAAATTTAAGTGGTAGTTTACTTACCTAAGAAAAACGTCCATTCAGTGTTCATGCTGTTTAGACAAATTCGGCATCTTTTGAAGCATTACTTACTTTAGCCGGATTTCTAGCCGAAAATGTTCTGTGTCGGCCGTAATTTAGCCGCATTTTACACTTTACGCGCAAATTCGGCTAACCCGGATATCAGCCGAATTTGCTGCCGGTGTCGTGATTAGGCCGAGTGAACAACTAATCAAAAGTCACAAGCCGAGCCCAATGGTTACGCAATACTGTACATTTATTTACACAACTATGTACATTACAGGACGTCTCTCATCTCCAGAGTTCACGTTGACTACATGAAACCCTTCTACCTTCTCTCTGTCGCTCTCTCTCTCTCTCTCTCTGTCTGTCTCTCATACACACACATAACAGCACTCCCGCGACAATGCGCGTACAGTCACTGTCAATCACATTTCATAACTCCACCCACTACACCCTTTTCCAAACAACACCCCAGCCAAAAGCGCGACTCGTCGCCACTGGGTGGCCCCGGCGTGGCGGCCCACATAGTCTGGGAGATACAGTAATTTTGGCCACCCGACAATTTTATGTAATTTTACATCGGGGCAGCAAATTTCAGCAAACTGCGTGTACGTACAATGAAACTGTAGATCATTTTTTCCGAAATCCAAGTCAGCGGCCGCTGCCATCTTATTTTTCTCTTTTTTGCAAAACTAGACTTTGAATTAAATATGCTTTCTACTTTAGGGTGTCATTTTGCGTTGTGTAGCGGCTCACCAAATACAAATCCGTTTATCCACTGTGTAATAACAGCACAGAAATTTAGTTCCGGGTAACATTTTAAAACTTCTTGACCCTAATTCGTCTATCCTGGACGAAGTTGTAGCTGTGTAATGTTTTGCGTGATATGGCTTGAATTGCCTTACATTGTCCCATTTGTCGTGTTTGCCTGGTATTTTTTATCTCGTAAACAGGCCTTTCTGCGTACCCCTAAAATGCACATCTTTGCGTAATTACGCGTACTCTGAGTCGTCGTGAGCCAAAAAATCCACCATTCAGTAGGCGAGCCAGGGAAAAATAAAATTATAATTAAACAGACGAAGCCTTTCACGATTTTTGGCCAGACGTTCCTTTACGAACGATTTGTACACATTTTTGTAAGACTTCGCAATTAACACAGGGCTAGAAGTACTTTCTCAGATTGTGCATGCCTATTCAATGCAAAATAAACTTCGATAGTTAACTTCCAGACATACAGTCATGCTACAGCGTTACCGTTTAGGCATACTGCAAAGGTCGTTTATATAGATCATTAATGTACAAAGCCGCAGTTTATACGCTAGTTAACACATTAAAAACAGCAAATATCAAAAAATGTGATATTACGCAGCATGACATTGCCTAAGTGTCGAAGTGTTTTGCTAGGTAAGGTGGTCACACAATAAAGGTGTGGTGGGTAGAAGAACTTCACGTTTACGCGCCATGCATTTCTGCTTATAACAGTGAAAGAATGGTTAAAATCGGTGCTAAACTGCCGAAGTTATCCCAAATATAAAACTGGGTATCCGTTTTTTGGACCACCCTGTACGTTACTGTTGGATTGGTAGGGCAAACTGCTTTTTGCCAATATTTCGTAATTGCATATTGTAAACAGCCAGTGTAAACACGCGTCGTTTACGAGATTGCAAGGCAGCCGCTTTTCGGTTTAATAAATGAGCGTGTGGCATCTAAAAGACGTCAATTCAGTCCGTCCTTCTGTGATCAACGTCACTCAACTTGAGTCCTGCGTAAACGAATAATGACAAAATTTTGGTCCCCGATTGGCCTTTACTATGTAAACTGCACAAGATTTGGTCATTTGATTCTCAGGAAAATCATCTGGCTGAATAATACTCCGAAACGACTTGGCAGCTTTTATGCATAGTTTATTACAAAGATTCACTGTTGACTAAGAATTTCCATTTTTTAATGTGGTGGCGTCCATAGCTGACCTTGGGCAACACTAAGCAAGATAAAAAAAATTATCAGACATTTGAACGTGCTTTAAGTGGCCGATATAAGCGCGTTGTTTAAGTATTTAGCCTATGCCATATCGGTACGTGCCAATACGGTACTTTAATAAAACGTGATTAGTGTTATACAGTTATACTCCATCTGAAAGGACAAACGGACAAACAGACAAACGGACAGACACCAGGAATCGAATTTGGTGCATTTTAGCCTTAAAATGTGACATCTGGTGGCAATATTTTGCTTATAATCAATGACCAAATATCGCATTTATTGGCTGATCCCGGATTTTTATCGTCTTAATTTTTTTAATGAAACATCGTCGCGCTCCTGACAGACACAACGGACAAACGGACAAGCAGATAATAAACGTATACACGCTCCAGATAGTCACGTGACTGACGAACATCTGCTGATCAAGCGTGGTTTCTCGCTCCACCGTGCCCCGGAGGCCAGTGCAATATGCCCCGGCCAACGGTTACCGATTAACGCGCCCGTCGGACAAAACCCCCGACAAATGCACAAACGAACGTGTCCGTTTGTCCGTTCACATGGAGTTGGTTTAAGTATTGTATACAGCCATATCGGCACGTGCCAATACGGTGCTTTACTGCAACGTGATTACCGCACAGACTGTCATCAGCTGCAGCCTGCGTCACATTCAGCTCGGCACGATCGACCGCCTAGCATAGTGATACGCTAAGAAGAATAAGGACGCCTTTTATCTCAGCTGTGCATGTTAGACGCCGGATCGGATCGGAGCTGGCATCTGACGAGTGTCATCGTATTCGCTGCCACTGAATGCGCAACAGCTGTGACATCGACACCCTGTCACGCTCCACACACACACACACACACACACACGCACACGCACCCACAGCGCTTGAAGGCCCCATCCAGAGAGTTGTCGAGCGAGAAGCTTTGCAAAGGATAATACGGCCATTGCTTTGAGCCATAGGATATCAGTGACAGACGAGCAGTCTTGCGGCATGTCGCTCGATCGCCTGAAAGCAACTCATTATCTCGTGAACAGCACATGAATACATGACGGACGTTATATCTCGAGTTTCCTCGCAGGTTTTCGTTCAGATTCAACTGCGTATATCATTGCTTATACGATTGCTGAGACTAAACGCGTCCTTATTCCTCTGTCAGATAAAAAGGGTAAAAACGACTGTTTTTGAACGTACACGTCTGCTGACTATGTGCTGTGAGTAGAGATGGCCAGTGTTCTGGTTGGCAAGCGCAGAGCTGCCAGCCAACGAAAGAACCAATATAAACAAAGTAAAAATAAGTCCAACTATTTTATACTGCGCCCGAAAGTTGACCACAGAGATGGCCAGTGTTCTGGTTGGCAAGCGCAGAGCTGCCAGCCAACGAAAGAACCAATATAAACAAAGTAAAAATAAGTCCAACTATTTTATACTTCGCCCGAAAGTTGACCACAGAGCTGGCCTACTT
>Ga0056115_1001584_pt1 | contig 10997 bp, 10 predicted proteins | sample WorMetOlspDAHAB1_FD_77007 | JGI IMG/M metagenome (GOLD analysis project Ga0056115, IMG submission 77007) | Marine gutless worms symbiont microbial communities from Max Planck institute for Marine Microbiology, Germany - Olavius sp. DAHAB.1 ... | reverse complement strand
ATGTAGGCACGGCCGTATTTAGCGAGTAGAGGGACATAAGGAGGTGGTAAATATCAGAACAGCAGCTGCAGCGTCAAAATGCTCAGCCAGCAACGCTACTCATATTCGTATTCTTATTCGGCCGTAACAGAACTATTCGTATTCGGCCGAATAGTCTAAAACCACTATTCGGTAAATAATTACGAGCTGTGCTGCTCTCCCGCACTCATACACTAGTGATGGGTGATTCGGCAAACAAGAAAACGATTCGATTCGTTTCGATGAAACTGTTTATTGTTTGTTAGCTTTTGATTGAACCAGTTTGCAGCACCATAACGTGACAATGGCTAATTCGGTGCAGAAATGAAAAAAACGAGAATTTACGTGGAACTAAATAAAAACTGGACACTGATAGAGATGGGCCGCCACACACGGTAATGTCACTAATTCACTATTTTGTATTGTGCAATCAATTGCGCCGAATAGAAAACTACCCATTCGATTCGCCAGGACGAATCGATTCGAATCGATTTTCCCATCACTATCGCACACTACTCCGGAATTTCTCTCCCACCAGAGTCGGTCTCGTATTTTCAAAGTCAAACTCCGTCCGTAGATTGTCATCATCCCTCCGGTCATTAATCGGCAGTCGTCATCGTCTCTAATGAACTGCAGAAGACAGAGCAGCTGCTAGACGCAACAACCCGCCCGACAGTCGGTCGTATATCGCGGAGCTGCAAGCCACTCAGCCGTCGACAGTGCGCAGATGTAACACTGCAGCGTCGTCGTCGCGGTTAAAAACGCAGGCCGCCGACGACTACGACAACGAAGGCATCATTCCTGATTGTCGAAGATTAATTAAGGACGAGCTGCGACTGGAGAGCCTCTGTGGTGTGTCCAGACGTATTAACTGGTGAACGGTGTGAACAAAGGCGGCGCCCGTCGAAAGATGACTGATGAATGTTTAACCGCGTCTTTCGCGCGGCGCAACATTACCGGAGGCAATTACGGCACTGCGGCGACGGGCGAGGTTATTTATAAGAGGAAATCGATTAGACCAAACCATGTGCGGATTGCTGCGCTGTTCAAAAAATAGCACGGAAATGGCATCGGTCGTGAGCTGAGAAAGTGAGGCATTGACTGTGAAAATATTGACCTGATTGTAATTGGTGTATTTTAGGCGCTTAACCTTCGGTGGCCCGACCAAAAAGCGTAACTTACTGGCCTGATCATGGGTCCAATGAAAGGTAATGGCACATTTAGTCGCTTCCCTTCGTTGATTGAAATCGATACATCACATCCACATATGGCGACAACACAAAAATGGAACTGCTAGCTATTAAATTATTTAGCAACTATACGATGACCGAAAATTAATGTTAGTGTAAGAACGTTAAGCTAGAGCGCGATACTGTCGCACCTCGTACGTGTCGTTATCAAAAACAGGAGCGTTGTCGTTGACGTCTGCGACTGAAATATCGACCAAGATCGATCCAGACTTTGGTGGATTTCCGCCATCCATTGCGACAACCGCAACCTGATATCTGTTTAGACATTAACGCATGCAGTTCTTTAGTTAATAACCGTGTTAGGTAAGCGAATTTAATGAGGGGAGATAAATGGCTTTTGAACTATAACAAATACGTTGTAAACGAGGAGGCCATGTTAGCGTCCGTATCTCACATAGATTGACTACCATATACTACCACCATGACGTGTACGCCACCGTTATTCTCTCACTCGGCTCCAGTTAAACTTCGAACGCATTTCCGCTGCCGATTCACCCAATAATGTGTGTTGGAACACACGCCAAATACATCACACACTCATTCGGCCAGCGACTTAGCGTCGTACATCTCCGGTTAATTAATTTTATGTCTTTGCATTTTTAAAAAAACAACACAATAATTGTTGAGGACAGAGCAAAGATTTTCGAGCCGTTACAAGAAGGGTTACTTTTTGATGTGCGGTCATCTGGACGACACGACCATTGGGCAACAAAATTCTGACTAGACGACACAATTTCTGGTTAGGGTTAGGGTCAGTTCTAGATCTAGAAATCGTTATTTTTGTCGCCCAGTCTTCTGTCGACCAGTTGGAGTGTCGCCCAAATGACCGACCACCTTCTTTTCAAGTTAATAACATCTTCAACTACTTGTGTAGACATTAAAGCACACTGTTCATTGCTCTTTTTCGTCAGTCAACAATCATAATCAATGACTGAAATAAACGACATTAAACTTGTTATAAAAGCATTCCGTCATGTTTGAGCTATAGGTCCTATTTAATTTTGGAACAAAATGTAAGTTAAATGCGAAAAACTGACAATATTTATGCCAAGGTGATTCACAGATCGTGTATTTCAGAGACAGGTGAATAATTCCACACACAAAGGCTTTTAAGCTGATATACGTTTTACGTAATTTTATGACATTACACTGCATGCTCCGACATGGCATAGACCATCCTCGGTAGCCTTTTAAATCATGGCGGCGGTAACTGTTAAGTACAAAATGGCGTCACTGTCAATGATCACTGCTACCACCAACTGTCGCCAGTTGATAGTTTCACGACACCGTCGCAGCACGTTTGGTCGTCGGGCTTTCTCAGTTGCGGGTCCGATGGAATTGAACTCGCTTCCAGACTCTCTCCGGGACCCTGCTCAGAGTAACGACAGCTTCAGATCGGCTCTGAAAACTAATTTTTTCGCAGCGCAAAGGGACGAGTAGCGCATTAGAGGCTTGCCTGATGCGCTACATAAATCGACTACTACTACTACTACCACGTGAGAGTTTTGACAATTCGATCGATGAGAAATGTCAGTAAGCAACGAAAATGATGAATTACCTGTCTTCGAGTTCGCGGTCAAGCGGCTGTCTGAGCAGAAGTCGTAGATCGGTGCCGCCGTCTGCCGTTTGTCGCGCGTCGAGGATGAACTGATCGGTTGTGGAGTAGATCTCGTACTTGTGGATGGCGTTGCGGCCTGCGTCGGGGTCGGCGGCTGGCGGCACGGCGATGCCGCTCGACTGCGGGTCCGTCGACTCGGCAATGCGCTGACGCAGTCGACGCTGCGGGAACTCCGGCGCATGATCATTCACGTCCAATATCTCGATCTTGATCTATTCATCGCAATGTATCGATTCAGCTGATCGATTGCGTGAAAACCAGCACTGTCATCATTCTGCCGCCTATAAATATGACTGTGGCGATGCAGATTAAGTTGGCGACTCCCGTCAAACTCCCGAGCCGACGCCGCCAATGTAGGCTAAGCCTAATAATATCCAGCGGAAAAAGTAATCCGCTCTCGAAAAGCCTCAGTAGTGCACGCACTGTAGGTTCGTGTTCGTCGTATATAGCCAAGCTCTTATTCTTATAACTCTTAAATGAGGTAAAATGAAAAGAGAGCAAGGTTCCTCACTAAACCTGATTAAGGGTCAGACAGCCAAAGTTCGAAGTTATAAAAGTCAGTATTTGATTTTAACAGTTATTAATAAAGAAAAAACTTAAGTAGAAAAAGTTACAAATTTGATGTTTGGTTGTCTATATTTTAAGGTCCAGAAATCATAGGTTAATGTCATCGTCACATATAAAGTCCAGGCATGAAATGCACTTAAATATATTGTGTGCTCTTCTGAGGTCTTCTAAAGCCTAAAGAGATTCAAATAGCCTTACCGATCAGTTTGGGGTTACGCATTGGACACGAAATTCGGTCTTAGCGCTGGGTGGAGTCAACGATGATGCCGACGCCATTCATCCAGAAAAAAAATTAAGGTAAATTAAATGATGATAATGAAGACGCTGATGATGATTATGGCATAGGCGTAAATCAACGTCCCCAGAATTTCGGGTTGGGATAGGCCAACACAATTGCCCCTCCCCCGTATCTATTAAGTTATAATTCAAGATTGATTCTGTTTTAGAGAAGACGAGTAAAAATAATAGCTCCAGCAGGCCTCGTGTGTCCTTGGCAATACGTGAATCCCCCAACTTGGGTCTGTTGGTCCGTGCCGAACCTTCTTACGTCCCCGCTCCCCCACTTTTGAGACTAGGTTTACGCCACCGGATAGTTGTTGGCGCCTCTTGGTTTGTCGTTTGTGGTTACTAGATGGAGAGACTTTATTCAGTAATATTGCTGGCTCTATATTACGTATCGACCGAATAACGATCACACGTGTTCGGTTGCGTAATCGCGCATAATAGTGACAAAACAGGAACTTCGCGCGTTTCCAGCATAAACTGAAAACATTTCTGTCTGGGAGATAGTCAACCGCGGAGCATCGTAACCGTTTGCTATTCTGCGCCATACAAATAATCTTACTTACTTACTTATGACGGAATAGTTAACGCATACCTTGACGATCTCGAAGAACTCCATTGGTTTGACGGCGACGTCATACTGAACGACGCAGTCGACGACGCCCGGGCACAGTTCCTCGCGGTCGATTCGCTCGGTCGTGTGTATCACTCCGCTGCGCTCGTCGATGGCGAAGTAGTCGCGATCGAACACGGTCGGCGTCGTCAGGAAACTGAATCGCAGCCGGTCCACCACCGGCGGATCGTAGCGGCCGTCGAAGCCCAGCTCCGTGATGAGGTTGCAGACGAAACTGTTCGCCGGAAGTTCCTCCACGATGAAGAACTCGCGAGCGTCCGACGACGACGACGATGATGACGACGAATTCGGTCTGGACCACCCAGTGCGAACAGTCACCGCGCCAACCGATGCGACGACTAACCACCACGCGGCACCGGCCATGGTCACGTGTCACTCAGCATAACCCGATGACGTGATTCGACGAAAACGATGACGTCATCGTCCGTGTTGTGACGTCACAACGTTTGCGGAGTGGCGATAAACAGCGGCATGGACTTCCGGTAGAGATGCAAGGTGCGCAATGCGGGGGCATTTATCTCATCGGGAGAGGGGCATATCGGGAATCGATCAAAACTGCTATACGGAGTCAAGTTCGCGTCGTCGTCATGGCAACGGCGCGGCCACGGTGACGTCACTGTTTCTGGTGCTGCTGCTGCGGCTGCTGCGGTGGGGCCGAGACCAGCTGACCCTCGCGCAATATATTAAGGCTGCCGGTCGAGCCGTTGATGTTGCGGCGTCGGCGTCGGCCACGGCGATTGTCGACGATTGTAGAGCAGCGGAAGCGACGACGGCCGCGCGCTCCTCAGCGTTCGATTGATAGAGATCGACCGTCGCGTATCGCGGCCGGCTGCCGCCGCTGCACTGTCGACGAGCGGCGGCTAATCCGATTCGCCGTAGACCGCCGTCGCCACCAACCCACGACTGACCGACTACGCCGCCGCCGAGATTATCCCCTCCACCGAAGAAGAAATCAACGTAGTCGGAATATGCAGCCGGCGGATGGAAATGGCTACTGATGCACTGGGACCGAGCGTGCGCCCGACTGCGTCCAGTCTCCCATCAGAACGACGTCACCGAAACGGTGTGTCGGGCGTGCGTATCCCAGATATTAGCGGAGATGAAGTTCAGACACGGAAGAAGATGCATAATTGATGTGGCCGTATACGCGGCAGAGTTTGACATTACACCTTGGCTAATGGAATCACAAACAGCAATGGCTTTGAATGCAGTATAGGAAGCGCGCGGAAACAACGTGGCTGTATACACTCTGTAACAAAAACATGCACAGAGTGTTTAGATGGTGTACAAAAACGGAAGTCCCACGTTGATGTAGGCTGTTCCCTTAAACACACGAACAAAACGACAACAAACTTATTCTAAGACAAAAAAGTGAAGCGTTCATTTTTGTGTTACATGGTGAGCAGTGTAAAGAAATGATTAACTTTGCAGTCACTATACAGACTTACTAACGTTTTTCTCTGAACACTGCAAATGAAATTTTATTCGTTATTTGCTCATTCAAATTGATTTATGTGCTATTATTTCGCTATGAAAGTTTCTTATATACGTTTTGATATAGTTGGTTCAGGGTTGACAATTCTTGTGTCAGAAGTGGCACTCAGATGTTTTATGCACGTAGCCTTCCCCTGGCGCTTTTCAAATTTTAAGTGATTTGAAATTAAATGTGCGGAGCTAAATTCATCCGTAAAGTCTACAATAAAATTTCGTTTATAGTCGCTAAACACAAATTATCTGACTTTACTATCTGATCTTAAAATTCTAAACGATGCAGCATCTCCAATAACTGCGACAGCCACTATGTCGCCCTGCTTCTGGCTTACACCGTTTCACAGTGCCATGGAATCTTCATTTTCTTTTTTTATTCACCACGAATGGTAGAAGATACAGACTAGCAACAGTGCAGACTTAATTAAAAAGTGCAAACATGAACACGCAATACATACACAGAGTGGGGTTACCAATCTAAGTAACTGAACGGAACAAACGTAGCATATAATTATCACACTGATTAATTTTACACACAAATTTTTCTTTTCGACATGCCAGCAGAGTAGTAGGAAGAATATTATCCGGAATATTCAGTGCCCTGTTGAGTGCTGACCATGCTCATTTCTGCAAATGTCTGCAGAAATACCAGTAAATCGCATATGATTTTTTACGATCCCCCTGAGGTCAAAGTATTTGAATATCATTGACAATGTTTCAGATGTATCACATTCAGAGTCCTTAAGTTAGTCTTTACAATTTTGTAATTCGCTAACCTAAAGGTACAATTCTACTTACTGGCGGTAAACAATAAATAAATAAGCAAGGAAATAAATTCAACCCGCATAATTAATTTGTCGATCAAATATAGCACGCAACTGGACAAAAAAATTGACCATTTATTACTTTTCAGGTGTTCAGCAACTTTCTCCCGTAATTTAGCTAATGCAGTACCGTAATACGCGTATTCACTGACGTATTTCTAAATCAATGAAACAAATAATGTCAAATGCCATTTAAAACATCAACAACATCGCATCGTCGTCTTAAAGCCTCTCTACGTTGACTAAAACCTGTGAAAGAACGCCCGGCGCCGTCTAACTCGAATCCACAAAATGATCATCGTCGCCGCGAGAAACGATAACGTTGTAGTGTGCGGCAACTTAGTGAAAACAATTTATAAGGTAAAATGCGAAAATTTTAAGAAAAAAATCTCACGCCAGAGTTATTTGCATACGATGTATTTCGACCGGTGAAATTTGAAGTCGGTACGCATACTTAAGTTCACATCGCCACTGCTTTAATACACGTGCCTTAAAAGATAACGTAACATAAGACATATCCGTTTATTAATTTGACGATAGAACTCATCATCAGCATATTAACGATGAAATAAAAAAAAGGAACGCCTACTGTATATGGCGATTACAACTATATAGTTCTACCATGTAGCTAGAATGATTCTATGGTTATATAGTTCCGTAACGCACTCCGTCGTTTTAACACAATCAAGTCCGAGGACGTATAGATTAAGGGTCTCAACACACACTAGAACAAGATCGAAATTCGCGCGGTCAGCAGCCACTGTTCTCTCGGCAAATGTCAGCTGTCTAAGCTAGCGGGATTTGAAGGAGGCTGCCTCGACTCATCCGGGAACTGTGTACAGAGGACAATCACGTGACGTCGGACCGGAAATTGCCGAATGAATGACGCGCCTGATTGGTGCGGGCAGCGGCGGCGCCGACCGACGCTGCGGAACGTGCCGACAGCCGGAACAGCTGACGTACGTCGGTCGGCGGAGGCTTGCGTCGACGGACACCCACTGGAGAGCGGGGCATCAGTCGGGCTGAGTGCACACGAGAATGACGCTATTGTCGGGACGCCGCGAACTGTGTCACACAGCTCTGACAGCGGCACGGAGAGACTTCGTGCCAATACTTTTTCTGTTTCCTCATTTCTACTTTATCACGTGTATAGTTATAATTCATTCGTTCAGTCAGTCGTTCATTTATTTGAATCAGACACGAGGAGGTCCACAGAAACAGAATACAGAAACACAATAAAAGACTGAAGGACTAACAGAAAAAAAACATGCACACCGAACTGCCTTAACTATAACATTAGTGGAAGTCGATATCATAATACTAAACCGAAATTTCAAGGTATGTGTATGACAGTGGAACAACTGGGGCAGTTCAGTTTATTATGATCTTATACAGCGAACATCGGTGTCGTCACTCCTGAGGGACAGATATAGCGATAGCGATTATATCCATACAACGTTGTCGACGAAAAAACGCACTGGATGGATGACAAATATATTCGCTGTCTTTCACACTGTCGTTGAAGCTAATACTCTAGTTCGTCTGGTTGTATAAAAACTGAACGTATGCTAATGTTTTGCTTCGTGGTTTATACTTCGCAGAAACAACGTCCAATAAGCACTGAAAAATTGTCTGAATAATAATTATTATTATTATCATTTGTCATTATTTATTTATTATTGTCATTTTTTTATTTAATTATCTAATTTTCTCCTCAGGACTGATTTAATTTTGGTTGTTTTTTTATTTTTCTATTTTTGTATGTTGTATTACCACGTTATGGTGAAATGAAGTTTATCTAATAAAAAAATATTTTCAGACCTATTCTATATCGCGTAATTGTCAATGATTTTGTGTGATGTTTTGCTTGTTAACAAGCACCTACGTGTAGAAAAAGGTTCGATGTTGTCCTTGACTTTTGGGATTTAAACTGGGTGACAGTGAAGTCATTCGTTTATTTGAATTGAATGGACGATCACTTAAGAATAGTTAAAACTTTCCTTAATATTGTACACAGCTAAACGATAGCGATTATTATCAGAACGAGATGAACACCACTGTTCGTGACGAAAATACTTTCAGTTACATAGAAATATTAACATCGTCGGAAACGACAGTACATCTGACTACATCGACAGTGTGACAATTGCAACCTAAAGTCGCACAGACGGTACAACAACATGTGTATGAATTTATCTGGATACGTAGTACATGTGACCATATTTAGTGAATGTTCACTATTGCGTGCTGTTTAGTACTAGGTTAGGGTTAGGATTAACATTAGGATTAATGTTTGCTTGGTAAGTTGTTATGCACACGTATTTGTGCGTCTTTGGGTTGTAATTGTCACGGACTGGGCTACGCCTGACATGTACATGTCGACGTTAATGAAATGCAGCGAATGTTCGTCGCAGAAGTATCGCTCGATATCTTGCAAATGATTCGAAAAGTCGAAAGCATTGTCAATAAACACAAATTCGATCAATTTATAACATGCCAATTTTTATTTTCTGCATAAAAATAATAAACGCGTTCGTTATTTTGTCAACGTTCATTGTTTCAATAAACATCGCACGAAATGTACAAAACAGCTGAACTTGAGACTGGTTGAGTCACATGTATAAACTTACAAAACAGTTAACACCTGAGCTTGCTTTCTCTTGGGTTTATTTTGAATAGTATCTGTTTGTAAATGATTTCTGCTGACCGTGACCGCTGCATGAAACAACTGGAATTTCGAATTTGCACGAAATGCAACGACATTCAGTACAAAGTTCACCACAAACCGTTTCTAAAAATGTTGAAGTTTGTTAACAACGTTTTATGAACGTTTGTACAACAAAAGCGAATATTGACGTCTATTATTATTTTTGACGTTCAACGCATTGTACGGTCTTATTGAGACTGCGTAATGCTGATGTGTGTCGCCGTTCGTTATCCGCTGACAAATGCATGATGGACTTTCGTTCGGATCGGCTTTCGCAAATCCAATTTCGCCGCCCGCACCGAAACGTCGTGACCGCACTGACAGTGTACACAGACGCGACGCACTTAGCTGTGTGCATGCGACATCATTATTGAAACTATATATTCACCACACGGTTAAAAACAAAATACTCAAACAGTAAGTAGGATAGACGAGAGGGAACAGCGATAAACGGGAGTGTGACAATGACAACGATAATTAGTATAAATACGTGCTCATAACCATTAACCAGAACTAAATCTTATCCGAACCCTAACCGTATACTATTAAAGCAGCACACAGTAGTAAGCATTGAACTAGATAGAGTCACATATCGTACGTATCCAGAGAAATTCATACGAGACAACGCTATTGCACCGTCTTTACTACTTTCCGTTTTCACTGTCACTGTCTTGTGATAAACAGTGTCAGTGTGAACACGTCAACAATACGCTGTTCGCTGTTGCTGCGCCGAATCGACTCCCGGACTTTTGCATAAGAATTTCATGCGACGCGTCTCGAGTGCAACGCTGGCAATTTGAAGTGCACCGGAAACGGGAATTTCGAATGAGCACCGGTGCCCGTGACGTCGTCGTCGGCGAACGGTTGTAAGTTGCAGTGCGAGGGTCGGACGCAACCATGTTCGGGCTATCCACGTGCACAGTGATAGCGCGCGACGGACGGCCGGTCGGTCAGCCGGTCGGTCGGCGCCGAAGAAGCAGCGACGCGACGACGCCCGATCGCCGGAATTTAATAATCGTGATAATCACATTATCCAAATTGACAGCAGCGGCGGCGGCGGCGGCTCCTAGCAGTGTCCCAGCTGCGGCGGCAGAATCGACCGCGCGGCACGTCGTCGGAATTGGCTGCAAAGCGGCCGGGCTGCCGGTCGTGTCGCGACCCTCACGGGATATTTATCGGTTTCCATCGTTTCGTCGACGACGACGACGACGAAAAACGAAGATGTCTGGAACGGGCAGGCAACGGTCTCGCGAAAGACTACTTGGGTAGCGCTTGGCCGGGCCGGGCCGCGGGAGGAGGCTCGGGGAGAACGGGGAAACTGGCGGCGGTGGCCCCGGGCCGCCCGGACACCGGAGAACGACGCGAGGAGAATTTTAATACAACGAAGCACGGTCGACGACATGATTGTAACGAACGAACGCAGCTGACGACAGCTACAACATCACGTCGACGACCAGACACTGGAGACACACCGTCACCCGGTCGCCCACTCGCCCTGCCCGCCCCGTCCCGCCCTGCCTATCTGCCACTGAGCACCGGAAGAACGAACGACACCGACGCCGACTAACAGACCGAGACAGAGTGGTCGGTAATGAATATAATGTCGTCT
>Ga0056115_1001583_pt1 | contig 10998 bp, 7 predicted proteins | sample WorMetOlspDAHAB1_FD_77007 | JGI IMG/M metagenome (GOLD analysis project Ga0056115, IMG submission 77007) | Marine gutless worms symbiont microbial communities from Max Planck institute for Marine Microbiology, Germany - Olavius sp. DAHAB.1 ... | reverse complement strand
CCTTCCAATTTCCCCCTTCCCGTCCTCCCCCTCCCCTTAGAAGTGGGACCATTGAAATCCAGCTAGCGGCTTGGGGACGCTGTAAGCTACCCGAGGGGGTCTGGGGCGGAGGCCCCGCCGAAATCGAATTTGGTGCATGTCAGCCTTAAAATGTGACCGATGGTGGCAACAATTTGAATTATTTTCCTGAGAATCAACTGACACGGTAAAAGCCAGCCGGGGACCAGTAATACTGTTTCACGTTTAATCGAGGTACAATTCACAGGGAAAAACTGGAATCATAAATCCCTGGAGTCCATAGACCCCTCAATTCGCCTCCCCCGCCCCTGAATGACGCCCCTGTCGATGCAAGGGTTCTCTTCTAGAACCGAAAAACTTTAACGGAACTCAGAGTAACCACAACGCCAACTGTTCCTGTTGTAATTTGCCATCGTACATATAGACGTATAGACGACGAGTCGCGGCCGTCATACATCGGTTACTTTCCTCTAACGATGATTTACTGCCGTCTGTTATCTGTATCTAGCCAAATATCACACGCTACATCCTACCTCCTCAACAGTAAACACACCACAACGCAATGCCGCAATTCATTTTCTGTCCAGATAACGTGACCGATGTTCGACGAGTAATAACTTCACCTTGCGCCGGTCACTATTAACGGTAAAAATTGCCACGTTCAACAGCGACAAATAAAAGTCTGCAGAATCAATCGTTTCATTACAGCGGCCGGAACCTATACCACTTGACCTAATCAAGTGTGCGGAGATGTAGGCCTACGTGCTAAAACCGTTATTAACGATACGACTTGTTGATAAAATTAAAGTTATTAGTCGTTCGGAATAACAGCTTAAAAATTAATTCCAGTTGGCACGAGAGCGTTAAACCGCTTTGGTTTTATTGTAACTCGTTGCCGGCTTCATTTCTTGTTCAGCACAGAAAATATTTTCAGAAGTAAATTAACAGTGATTGACAGTATTGTTTTAAGTACCATATGCATTACGCAGATTTCTTTACGAAATTCAGAAAATATTTTTCTCAACACAATGTTCTGCCATATGATATTAGTTTTGTTGACATTCATTTAGTACGCTGTATGGTCAAATTTTGAGAGTTCTTGTTTATAGTTTTTTACGTTTCTGTAACTTTATGGTTGTTTTCTGTTCTACTAAACTGTCTTTTCTTAGGTCTATATGCTTAGCTCAGTGCTTGCTGTCTTTAGGACTGATAAACGAATAATGACAGTAGTGATAATAGTAGCGGCCTAACACTCAATGCACAGAGAAATTATCAGTCGAATGTAAAATTGGCTTAAAATGTTCCAGATGGTCAATTTGTCAATGAAGGGTCGTCGTTGTGTATTGAAACTGGCTCGTTTATGACGAAGTTACAACGGTCATATTATGATGATGATGATGACGATGATGATAATGATAATGATGGTGATGATTAGAGTCGGTAAGAACTTAGAAGCGAGAGGTGGGATTCGCCGCCGTCGGTCGTCCACGGCACAGCATGCGACGAAAGGCAGCACGGAATTCGTGGTTGAAGATGGTGTAGATGATCGGGTTGAGCGCCGAGTTGCAGTAGCCGAGCCAGAAGATGACGGCGAACAGCGCCGCCGGAACGTCGAACTCGAGCAGCAGCGACAGCGGGTAGACGGAGAAGAACGGCAGCCAGCAGCCGATGAACGACACCATCACGATGCCGAGCACCACTGTGGCTCGCCGCTCTGGAGCGTTGAGCCTTCGAGAGATTCACATCACCTTTCCGGTTAGTTTGCGGTTGCGCTAAATCTTGAGGCTGATGTCATCCATCCCGAAGAAAAGGTCGTCGGTAAGGTGGCTCGTCGCTCTCGGGAACGCGCCAGCCGTCTCCGCATCCGCTCCCGCTCCGCCGTCACAGCTGTCACCCCCGGCGTCGCGGACGTTCCAGACGCGGCAGCAAGTGTTTCGTGAGAATGAACGCTGGACTGGTGGTCACGACCTCGCCCAGATTCGGTGTCGACGGCGACTCCGACTCCGGTGCCGAAGATGACCTGGTCGCCGCCGCCGCCGCCGCGCGGTTCAGTCTCCTCGACCTCGTCGGCGTCCGACTCCGTCTCGCTCAGTGCATCGTCGTCGAAGTCCGGTTCTGCCGCCAACTCGTCGGGTTCTGGGCTGGCGGTGGCGGCGGTGCTCTCCGACCAGCTTCTGCTGGTGTCCGCTGTCGGCGAACGCTAACCGTCGTGGACCGAAGTTATAGTACTACGGTGGTGTTACCCGGGCCCGCACCCGCATCTTCGAAGACGGAATTGACGGGAAGAGCTCAAGAAGACGGCAACAACGGAGGTGGGCGAACGACAACAGCTTTCGGACCAGCTTCTGTCTGGGTCTTTCATCGTCGGCGAGTAGGCCCCGACTTCGACGGGCGTCTGCAGAGCGCCGCGGACGGGCGGTCTGCTTTGGGTCGCCGTCTCGACGCTGCGAGGGTCAGTTCGAGGCTGAGCGCTGACGTTGCTGGCCATCGTCGACTGCGAAACAGACTGCATCATCCGACGTCGGCTCTGCCGCGACTTCTGCCACTGTGACTTGCCGATCCCCTGCAGGCTTCGACGCGCTCGCCTGCGCGCAGCCACATATATCTTGCTGTAGACGACGACAATGACGACCAGAGGAACGTAGAACGACCCGACGGTGGAGTAGATGACGTAGCCGGGCTCCTCGCTGAGGACGCACAGCGGAAATCCGTCGACGACCGGCTGCGGACGCTTCCAGCCGAACAGCGGCGGCAGACTGACGATCACCGACAGGATCCAGACGCCAGCGATCATCTTCATCACGCGACCGAATGTTCTGTTCCGGTTAAAGTTTGCATCGTCATCATCATCATCATCATCATTCGATTTTTAGTGCGCCGATTTCAGACACACGAGCAAAATCAGTATAAAACTCAGCGAAAAAAAGTGTGAACTAACAGACGATAGACTGGACACAGACGTTTTTAGTTTTAAAACACTTCAGTTTACCCAGAAAAAAAATGTAGACTACCAGGTTACACGTATACACCAAGCTACAGTGTCATACCGTTTTAAATAAGTACAGGAAATATAGGATCTTTACAATGGTTACCAACTTCCTGTATTTACCGGGACAGTCCCGTTTCGGTAGGGGCTGTGTTCAGCATTCCAGTTTAGGCTTTCACCGAATACAAAACGTATTCCAAGTAGCCAAATAAAATGAGAGAGGAGAAGCAATATAAAGGGGGAGAGGGAGAGGGAGAGTAAGAGAGAGAGAGTGGAAAGGGAGTGGCAGGGAAAAATAAAACCAGGACATGTACAAACTGTTTGCCATTAATGTTGTTTACTACCGTTATGATGAATAAAGATTTTCAAATGGAGAGGCAGGGAAGAAAAAACGAAGGAGGACTTTATGGGCCGATTTTCGCCATCGGTTGTTGACATTTTTATTGAAACCCGAGTTAGACGTGTATTCAATAGGCGCTGCTTAGTAAGATCAAATCCGTGGCTGCGACTGCTGTGCGAACGACAACTTCTCAATAAAGGAAGGGAGAACGCCGATGTGGGGATATATGGCGGGGCAGAGAAAAAGAAGAGCCATAAGTTTTCCGTTATCTTTGCAGCTAGCACGGCCGCCATCTTTTGATGTATATGCTGAGCCGAAGGGATGCGATGGTCCATTATTATCATCGTCATTCCTCTTTCACAGTCTGCGAATTTGTTTCAGTGGGATTTTTTCGGATTAATTTAGTTCTGATTGATTAAAAGTCGGCTAAAATTCGGGACTTCTTAAAACACCAATATGCAAATTTCCTAACGTCTCCAGCTCATCCGGGTACATCTGACCGCTTCAGATCGACACTGAAAACTCATCTTTTCGCGGCGCAAAGGGACGATTAGCGCATTAGAGGCACTGCGGGTAATGCGCTATATACATATCGATTACTACTATTACTACGACTACTACACCGTGAAGAAAATGAACGTTGCAATTCAGCCAGACATCATCGGTTTTTGCCTATGTGATTGGCTGAAATGAGAATTGAGAACTTGCATCGTCGTCATTTTTTGATTTCGCTTTAGTTTACGAAAAAATACATGCGCACTGTACAGTACAGTACAGTCTGAGTATTATGTAGTTGAATTCCGCCTTTTTCGTGGTCTTTCTGATCGACTTCACATTGCTCGAAATTAATCGAAGTTAATTCGAGATCGATCGACTACATTCTTTTATCAGTACCAACGGTATTTTAGTCCGTTAACATTTGTTAGTTTTAATACTCTCATTTCAGGTCGTCGTCGTAGTCGCGCGTTACCTACCTCAGTCGGGAATAGGTGACGGCCCTCGTGATGGACCAGTAGCGGTCAAGACTGATGACGACCAGGTTGAAAATCGACGCCGTGCAGAGCAGCACGTCGGTACACAGCCACAGCTGACACAGCGGCTCGCCGAACGCCCAGAAGCCCATCAGCTCATTGGCGAGAGACAGCGGCATAACGAACAGTCCGACGAGCAGGTCGCTGACGGCCAGCGACGCGATGAAGTAGTTCTGGACGCCACCGAGGCGGCGCCGGTCGCGCTTGATTGCCGCGATGACCAGCGAGTTGCCGACCACGATCAGCAGCATGATGGCCGTGACGACGACGACGACGACGACGACAGTCTCTGATCTCGACGTTAACATCCTCCTCCAGTTGTTAACGTGGCCGTTATTATTATTATTATTATCATTCACCGGCTGCTCGGTCCAAATTAGAGCAACTTAATTTCTAATATCGATGTGACGAAATTCTATATACCCCAAGCTAGTTGCTAAGAAACTGCTCTCCTAACCAGCGACCTTATTGTCTCCTGCCGTTGACGTTAACGTTTACTCCGATGGTGACCATTAATTGTCATTTGCCTGGAGTTATACCGCTAATTAGAGCAGGTTCGTTACTAATTTCGATGTGAAACAAAGAGTTATAGTCTCGATATTACACAGCTGGATAACTCTACCCTCTACCATCCAGTGACCTTCTAGTCTCTGATCTGCATGGGTGGTGATGTCCTCTTATTGGCGTTTACTCTGGTTCTGACCGTGAACGTGAATTTGCATGCTGCTCAGCTGTCGCAGTCAGAGCCTTTTCTTCTGTCTCTATATGACGAAATAATATAAGTGAGGTCCAGCTACTGAAAATCCGCTCCTACAACGATTGGTCTTCTTGTCTCTGATCTCGATGTTTTGATCTGTTGTCCATCGAGCCTCATAACCTCCTTTGTACGTTTTCCCAACCAAGTCAACTTTAACGTAGCAGGCGACAGAATCCCGGTCCGCTTAGGATAGGCCCTCTTTCAGTTTACGATCATGAAGATATCGTCCAGTCTCTGATCGCGACGTTTTCGGTAATCCGACGTGTTCCCACATAAGCGATGCAGCTGTGGTATGATGGCGGTGACGACGGACGCCGACGTCCCAATGTGAGTCCATGAGTAGAGACTCGGATACGGGCGTCCAGAGAGAGGACCGCCAGTCGTCGAGTTCCAACGCTCGAAGTCGGCGATCGATGTCGTTTGTGGTAATCTGCCGGAGTTCATGTCGAACTAGCGCGCCGACACACCAGCAAACGTCGTTTTTAAAAACACTGTAACGTTTCTTTTCTCGATTTCTTGCTGTTTAACTATTAATTTCATAATAGGTGTAATAATAATCGAAACCAAGTAGGCGTATGTTAAGCTCAGCAACAGTCAGTGGCTTTACAAAGAGGGAAAGCGGTCTCGTTTCAGCACACGTTCACAGCCGGTGTTCCAGCCTGTTGCAAAGCGCAGTTTAGGCCTATTTAATGGGAATTGTGCTCGCAGGTCACAAATATTAAATCGTTTTACCTGTATTCTGTTTCTGTTGTCAAGTAAAGATGAATAATAAGATTGGTTTTATTATTTCTGTATATAACTAGCCAACTTAGCGTGGTCGTCCGTCCGCAGATAAGCATCACTGAGTGGCCTATACTGGCGTCAGCTGTTTCGGTCACCGTCACGGACGACACGAATAAAATGTCGCAACATATTCAACGTCTGTCAAAATTTGTCAAATGTCAACTGCATAGGCCTATAGCTGCTTTGTCAGCATCCAATCTACAGTGGGGGAGTAAAAGCCTGCGAACCGGAATCTTTCTATAATTTAGTTCATCAAGTATCGTGCCAAAAAAATTCAATTTGAGCCGTTGTTTTGGTTTGTGTATATCGGCGAAAAGCTGCTATATAGCACCACTTTCTTTGTGTTTTTTTGAAAACTCTTTTGCGTTTATTACCTGTTCGTAATAGCCAATTGTTCGCAAACTTTTGCTCCACACTGTACTGCCACTACAGGTGCAGTAACAGTAGCAGTAGTAGTAAAAGTATCAACATGCATTCGTTACGCAAAAGTACAATAAACTATATACAGCAATAAAATGAAGCCAAGGAGTATGGGTAAAATGTGCAAAATTAGACAATGCGACGACAAAAATCTAGTAATTTGCAGCTGGCCTATAGCACCCGTGTAGTATATGCGACAGTTTGACAGTATGACCTTAACAGAGTTCACCGGGGACTCACGGTGAATCTTAAGACCCCGACTACCTAGGCGATGCCAATTACTTCCCGAGATCGATACACCGTGTAGGTGGAAACGCGAAGCTGTGATGTACGACTACACGAAAACTAAGCCGCTGTCGGATTAGCAAACACCTACCGCGGATTGGGTTTAAACCCGGATTAGCTATGAAGTCGCTCGTAACCACCACCAGAAACAATTTATCAGCCGCCGCTTGAGTGGCTTTTTATAGCAATCTCCTGCTGACAATGAGTTTAGATGAGTTTAGACAGTGTTCCAATGATATCAATTATACGTCTCGGTAGCTAATGGGTCTACATATACTTTGAATACATTGTGGACGATATAACAAACAAACAAAAACAAACAAAAAACGACATAATCCTACTGAAAACACTGCTGTTGTATATTTACTGTATCTGTTGCGCTGTAAGTAAGTAAGTAAGTAATTTATATAGCGCCAATTTCTTGTAAGAGTCAGGGCGCGTTTGTGGGTGGGTCGCTATGGGTTGGTAACAGCAAACTGAAATTAGTGAGTCTTGAGGTTGCGTCTAAAAGTAGTGAGTGATTTGCAGTCGCGGACAGAGGATTGTAAGGTGTTCCAAATTCCGGGGGAGGGGCAGAAACACGGAAGGCACGTGAACTGAAGTTGAGGTTGACAGTAGCAAGGTGGCGGAAGAGCACATGGACCTTGTATATCTATGGTTGTGAAAAACGTCGGCAAGGTACGGAGGAGAACCGGAATGTATTGCTTTATGCGCTAAAGTGGCAATTTATAAAAACCGTGTGCGACACTGAACTACAGGAGCCAATGCAGCTTTTCTGTGAGTAATGGAGCAAGTAAGTTTGTTTTTATCTCGTTCGTAATTGCGCATATCGCACGTCGTTGACATTGTTTCAGTCTTCAGGAACTGCACGTATCGCGTGCCGAGCCAGGCCCGTTGGAGTTCATCCAAGCTGTGGCGCCCGACGCACTTGCTGCAGACTGCGTTTGACTGCGACAGTTTGAACCCGGAAATTAAATCACGCGTCGCCGGACGACTCGGTTGATATTACGGCCGTGATTTCTGTGGGCCTCACGCTTCGTCCGTATACAGGCGATAAACCTGATATCAAATCATATGCAACCCCTCTTCGTGCGGTAAGCCGAGCTGTAAGGTTGAACTTAACCAACACACAACCGCGGCGTCTATGGCCTAGCTAAATTCGAGGAGGTTATAACGTTGTTAATGACTTTCCGGAAACAATATTCCAATCATATGAAACTTTACAGTGACTGAGCTACATATCCCGAACGACCGTGCATTAAAATGTCATCGGACCTATGTGTCAAACTTCATCTAATGAACGAAGGACACAACAAACATGCCTTAGACAAATCCGTTGTGTCCGTTTGTTCGTTTGTGCTCATGTCACGGAATGGTTCTGGACCTTATTTCAATAATCCAAGATGTCGGAATTAATGTCGAAAACTGCTTGCAAACTCTTGTGTGTGGAATGACACCAGTCTCCGTAAGAATTGTCAGATTTCCGCATCTTAACTCACTCTCCGGTCACGTTAAGCATACCTCCAACATGGCGGCGTGGTTATCAGTGACGTCACTGCACCTCCTGTACAGGCGTACGTACTGTCTTTTGAGCGATGTCTCTATTAATGGATTCCATTAATACGTGGCGTTCTGGCTGACGCTCCAAACGATGTACTTTCATTACAGTGTGTCGCTATGCATTACAGCTGTAAGCCGTTATTATCATCCGCCGACGACCGAACTTTCTTTTAATGTATCACGTAATCAGGCTACTGTGCTCCGGAAGGCCAGAAAACGGGGTGTTACAGCAGAACAGGCTGGAAGATGAAGCAGAATAATGAATGGCAAATGGGTCGGAAAATCAGAAACACAATTTTTTTGCTGGTGCTCATTCTGATGTGGCGAGTTCGCGCAGTCCGAAAATAGCACCAGCTAGCGTGACAAAATGCGCAAACCCACTGAAGAGAGAGAGAGAAAAATAACTGGCCCGGCCCCTGCAAGTAAGTAAGTAAGTAAGTAAGCAAGAAAAGTAGGGGGCGCTGCTGACCAGCGCTGTTAGAACAAGTTTATACTGCGCTATAGTCCCACTAAAAGAATCGACGAAGACGAAGAAGAGGAAAAAGATTTTTGCGTATACACTGAAGTTCGCTGCGAGGAAGTTCGTCCCCTTTACGGTGCTTTCAGCCCGCGAGTTTTAGACCCAATTATGCTAATATACAACCCATTAAATGAAATATTCTATGCATGGTAAATTTTTAACGTCAATTATTGTGCGTGAGCCGCGCGCAGGTGCGGTGTGAATCAAATAAGGTAAACCATCTTATTTTGCCGGAAATTCGTGCAAAAAGTTCTTTGGCTTCCATCTTGTCTCTCGGTTAAGTTTTTGATTTACGACTTTATCCGTACATTTATTTTACCCATGCATAGCAAATGACGAGGCCACAAATTAGGCCACACACAGTTTAATACCAACTTATAATAAGTGCTGCTGTTTAAAAACGAGACTTATTGTCCGCCAAATGGCCGGATCACACTAACAGCCAGCGCCTGACACCGTCTTAAGCCGTACGTCAGCAGTCTTGACCGCAGAGCCTACTCTGTCGCGTACAGCAAGCGAAGGGGGGGGGGAGAGGCATGGAAAATGAGCTGTTGTATTAAGTGAAGCCCCACGTATGCCGAAGCGGATGGGCTTTTCTCACGTTGAAGCAATGCTGTCGAGGAACTTGCAGGAAGGAATATTTATGTTAATTTTGTCAGGAATGAAAATAGGTCTATACGTTAACTTCGGACTATGTGCAACGTAAATCATGCTCGTGGCGGCCTCAGAAAAGTATTAGTATGACCCCTGTGCTGTTTCGTTAAACTTTCTGTAACCACTGGAACTTTTCTAGCCAAATTTTACACACACACATATATCAACACTTATACGAGTACACATATAGACTATTTTTGGTGTTTAATTTCAGAATATACAGAGTACGATAACATTTTACCAAACTAGAGTGACAAATTTCGCAATTAAAATTTTCAACCTAAAACACATCAAGTGAAGTGTTCCTAATACCTGCTAGGAAAACGGGACAGCACAGGGGATCACTTACACGGACACCCTGTAGATTTTCTGTGAAATTGCGAGTAGAAAGTGCAGATAATATAGGCCTACCTCGTCTGCGACAGATGAGCAACAGAGAACGTTCGCCGCGTCAATGGTGGCCGATTGTGAGCCGTCGCCCGCCCGCAAGTCGACGCAGAAGCAACGTTGCCGTGATCATCCGTTTCGCTCACGAAGTCATCAAGTCCTGTTGTCTGGCGACGCCGCGACCTCCAGCCGTCGGAAGGATGCGGCGGCGTGTCGCCGGCTGAAATTCCGGCCCCGACGGACGGGACTGTGACTGCGACGGTTTGATTTACCGCGTTACTTCCTCGTCGCTGCAGTGCGTGCAGCTGCAGCAGCCGATGCCCGAGGAGACAGTGATGAGACGTCCGGCTCTTTCTTTTCTTTGTATTCGTTGACATTTTTTTGGCAAAAGTAATTCAAATCACGTGTAAGTTTAGTCATCGTGTTTTCTATATTGTTTCTGCATATGGACTGTATGTAATTTTGCTGGTTTTATTATTATTATCACGATGGTTTTTGGTTTGTATTTTAGGCATGGACAGCTCGCATTTGTCTTGTGCATTTCATCTCCGTATGTTGTTGCTCGCTGTCTGTTTCATTTTATGCGAAATAAACTATAATTCTGATCAATCAATCAACGAAAATTTGAATATCACCCATACATATACAAAGCGAAATTAGTTTCCGCCGTCCCAGCAACATCACGTGCACTACGCTATTCTGACGCGTCTGCGTACTAAGTTAGGAGAAAGAGCGCCTCACGCAGCTCCACAGGCATGGAATGCTCTACCGGAAAACATTCTTCGTTCTGCCTAGCCTTCAACTGTGAACTGTAGAGCATTTTTAGCTAATTATTTTATTTCATTTTCTTATTTTTTATTCCATGAGTTTTTATTTTAGGGTTTTACCACTGCTCTACCCTCTTTTTAGTGGACACAGTATGAAATGATAAGAGTGAGTGAGCAAGAGAGGCACAAATGTAGCAGCGTGGCGCCAGTAGGATCGATCGAGTGCGGCCTACTCTGCTTCTTTCCAGGTCATGTTGACGCGAGCCCAGTCCTCTTGAAACGTCCCCCGCTTCGGCCGTCCTTGATGTCATCTGCGTTCATATGGACGCCTGGACACTCGCCACGAGAGCCGTTGGTTTTGTTGTGTTTTCGGAAGATGTGCCAGACGAAACCGTCGCTTTGTCACTGTGTCCGAGGGTTTCATATAGCCGGTCCGAAGTGGAATCCATAGGTTTACCCGAGATTTTACAATGGAGGGGTTCACCTGGTG
>Ga0056115_1001581_pt1 | contig 11000 bp, 10 predicted proteins | sample WorMetOlspDAHAB1_FD_77007 | JGI IMG/M metagenome (GOLD analysis project Ga0056115, IMG submission 77007) | Marine gutless worms symbiont microbial communities from Max Planck institute for Marine Microbiology, Germany - Olavius sp. DAHAB.1 ... | reverse complement strand
GGTCAGTCGGTGGTATCAAATTTCTCACGCTATTCAGGTGCGCAGGTTCACTTGGGCGACGCGCATTCCAAGCAGTGGGCAGCGCTAAATACTGTCATCTCTGTGAGCATACCTTGTTAACGCACTTGACAACATCCACGAAGTACACCTGCGGCTTATATACAGGAATTAACTTTTTACCAGACTTTTGACACATAATTTTGGCCTGTGGCTTATGTACAAGTGCGGCTAATGGTCGAGATTTTACGGTATATCACGCTGATGCTTGGCGAGAGACTTGAGACAATTGATGTGCTGCTGGCTGTGATGAAAATTAGTTTTGCTGATGGAAATGATTGTATGTCAGTAGATAGAGGCTGTTTCTGAGCCAGTTATACATCATTGTCGGAAATTGCCTAGTGTCTCTGTCTACATGATTTTATGTGATGATAGGTGAATTATATTTTTAACTTGTTGTATGTCTCATTGTCCTGCAATACATTTTAATGGATATATATCCTGCATAATTTTATCTCTGTCTTGTTTCATTGGTATGGTGTTTAAACTTTTATTTTCAGTTTTTTAATCGTCTGGTTACCAAATGTTGAAAATGTTACATAAATCATGCTTACGTGCTGCTGCCACCATGTTTCATGACTAGTAGAAAGTGATTTAATTTGGGTATTTTTTATTGTTTGAGTTTGCTGTGTTGTATTTATACGAGGGGCGATGAAAAAGTTTTGCAATTCAGTATGATAGATTAAATGTATACAAATTTTAGTTATCACAAATGTTACCTACACATATGAGTTCTGTTGTGTGAAAATATCTTTTTTTTATGTTGTAATTAACTATTGTATGGCATACGTATCGATGACGTCACCCACACAAAATGTCTGAAATTTATAAATCTGAATATTGCGCAGCAATCAAATTTTTTACATTAGAAAAGCAGCTGGCAAACAACATTTATGAACGTTTGGTAAACATTTACGGGGACAGTGACCCTTCAAACGTGGCCGAACATCGCTTGAAGCTGGATGGCCAGTTGAAGCGACCAAGCGGCAAACTTGACCTTTGAGTCTGCCAGTAGTTGCTACAATCCAAACCATTCACCCGTCGCCATTTGTATTATTATTCATCCATAAGACTGCTCCTCATTTTACTGTCCCATAGAGAGTAAAAGGCTAAGTCTTCCTAGGCTCTCAGTAGGATATGCTGCCTTTCCGAAGCTGCATATTACAGGGGTTTTCTTGAAAAAAAACTTGTCTGTAGTGCAGGTTTGAACCCGGGACCTCTCGCGCCATAGTCAGATGTGCTAACTACGAGACCACTGTGACATGATAAATTGATACCATTTGCATATCATACTCTATCAGTGCTTGTTAAAATCTGCACAATGCGATGTTAAATGTGTTGTTTGTTAGATCCTGTGGAGTAACAACCGTTCACGATGAGTGAGTGTTACAAGTGTGGTAAGATGGGACACTTTGCAAGAGAGTGTTCTTTGAGTGGACCTGGGCGTGGAGGGAGCCGTGGTGGTCGTGGTGCTCGCTCAGGTGCTGCCATTTGCCTTTTCTCACTTGTAATTAAATGTGTGCGATGTGATTTTACCACGCACGTACCAGTTTTCATTTTTTTGCATTGAAACCATAAACACACTCGTGCTAAAACATACATTTTGTATAGTAGTAAAAACATGACAAAGTCCACTGTCGTACATATTTACAAAATGAAATCTGTGTTTTTTTGGCCATAGGAAGTGTACTGGTGCATTGTTTACTGTGCATTGTTCCAGATTTTGTGAAGGAGTATCGTGTACGACTCCGTGTAACTGGATTTGCACAATGCATGTTGGGCATTCGTGTAACATAAAATGTGAAATATCTTGAAACACAACAAAACGTTTTTCAGTTTCAGGGTTTTTAGCCCTTGCCATTTCGTCTCGGCATGCAAAAAATATGGTAGATTACAGATGACAATTTCGAGCTAGGGAGTGGGAAATTTTTTTTTTACATTTATATCCTGTTGCGATGCTGTATTTGTGATTTCGTGATTGTTAGTTTTGCTCTCTCGTGTATACCATGCCACTGCATAGCTAGCCTGTTTAGCAACCTCGCAATGTATCGGACAAAAGACGCGTAATTATTTTCTGATAGCAGAAGCAGCCCTGCTTGCGTGCTGGGTCATTCATTCCACGTGTGAGTCGTACGATTAACTTGATACGGTCGACGATAAGAACACACGAAAACCGACTCATCCTGCTGTCAGACCGGATGAGCGAAGATTGCTGAAACCGGCGAACACTGTCACGATCGCTGCAGCGCTACAGTCGCCGTTCCACTGAGTCTGACTTTGTAGAGTCTGGTCTGATCGATGTCACAATGACGGTCAACTGCAAGGCGTCTGTCACGTCCGTTACAGAGGTACTGTAGACCGGTGACTCCGCCGACGCTGTACGAAGCGATTCGGAAGTTCTCTCTGCCACGCGACGACGAACAATGGAGACACGTTCTTCCTCCTGTCTGTCGTCACGCCACCCGTCACGCTGACAGTCGAAGGTTGCACGAATCGCAGGACGTTCAGACCTGACACCGAACTGAGCCGTTTTCGACAAGTCGACAGGAACCAAATCCTTGCCACGCACGCTACCGCTTGCTTCTGCTGCCGCTGTTTCTCCGCTGCTGGGATTTCGTTTTAAATGTATTATTCCTGGACTACAAGAACTGAAATTGTATTTGCACTGTTACAATCGTGTTTACCACTTCGTGGGACCCTGTCTATTGTTACTACTAGACGAACGAATTACACATTTTTTCTATCTAGATTTCTTGTGTGTTGTAATAACAAGGTGCGTAACACTCCATATTCGGTCTGAGGGCCCTTAAATTTTTTTGGCTTTTAGAGTTTTAGGTTATCGGCTTTCATTGTGAATTTCACGATCCTATCACTAACAGTGCGACGACTGTAAATTGCGTTTTTTGACAACTGGTGCCCCTTTCAAATAAATTTACAGAAAAGAGTACAAAACGTAGATAAACTCCGAGTATCATCTTTTGCTAGGCGTTAAAATTAAAAATTGTGTTGAGGGGATTTTTGTATTTTCTCCCCTAACTTGTGTTAGGGGACCCCAAACTCTGCAAATTTTAAGGTTTTTCCAAATTTAGCACAAAATTTCCCCCAGTTACAAAGCAAACGAGGTAAAACTTGCCACCCTACTAGACCAGCAACCTGTCTAGTGAGTGTGAAAATTTGGTGGCACTCCGACATTCCGTGTGTGAGGGAGGGGCGATCAAATTTGCCGATTTCTAAAAATTTCATATTTTGTCTCCCCTGGACACCATAGTGAGTCAACATTATGCTGAGCTGTCAACGAATTTCAATAGAACATCTCACCTTCTTCTAAGATGCCAAAATTTGGACTTATAGCTTTTCAATTTTTTCTTCCACGGGCTATCAAACATGGATGGCTAAAACTAGAAAAACAGCAAATCGAGGTGAATTTGTCTTGCGCGATCCACCATTCTCGGCTTGTGAAGTGGCTTGTCGTTGTGCATATCGTCAGTGATTACCACAATTGGCAGCCTGCCACCGTAGACAATCAGCCGGCGACTAAAGCTGTGGTGCTGTGATGCAAAATTGCACACTGCGATCCTGTGAACAACTAAAACAACTAAAAGACCACCACCGTAACTCTCAGAGGAATACACCTAAGTTTTCTAAGTCCGCACTAGTTCACGTTACAACAGACAACCCTCTAACACTATTGAAGACGAATAGGAAGTCAGGTATGAAAAATCAGTTGTGAATGTTTCTGCCATACCTACGGTTTTCGAGAATTTGGCTATTTTTAGCGTCACTGGAGCAGATTACACGTTCTGATGAGCCATACGAGCATCGTCTTTAGCTGCGTCAGCCCCCTAAAACTCCACCTCAAACTTCGGCTCAGCCATTCGTGCCTCACCATTCTCCATTTTTTGGCCTCTACCAGAAAAACACAACCACAATGTCGGTTCGGTGGTCCTCGCCTTTTGAGCAGTGCAAATGCCCCAGCCCACACTTTTTTGCTTGTTCGATGTCATCCTCGCTGTCTCTGGCGTGCCACATTCGACTCCAGCCATGCTGAGTGTTGTATTAGTGGTATATTGCTGGCTATGATGATTTACTTGCCCTCTCAGAGAATGCCTGTGATTGACAGCATGTATTTACCTCTGAGCCAGCTGATAGAAGTACAAACTTTGTGAGTTCGTCATAATTAGCCATTGCTCTGGAACACCAAAAGGATTTACATTCTACAACATTCAACTTCACCAATTGCTATTCATGTATTTTTTGCTCCAGTTTCATAAAAGTCTTTGCTGCTCCCTGCCCTCCTAATGGCCACATGAGATGTGATGTTGGTCTGTAGGTAGGGATAGAGTAGCAGAACTGGCTGTGTGTATGGTGCATTATAATATATAATGCTGCACAACTGAACGAGCAGTTCTAACGGTACTCTATACTATTTGTATTTATGGCACTATTTCAGAGCCAGTTTTCATAACATTGATCCTTTATATGTCAACTGACAATTTTGCCCTTCATTGCTTTGGTGCTATTGGTTGAGCTTCCAATCTTAAAGTGAAGCTTTTGATATTCTGGTCATGTCGTTACAGAAAAATTTAACAACAGTGGCAAGAGTGCTATGTAGCAGTCAGACACTTCAGTTGATTCCTTTTGGTAGTTAACATTATTGGAATTTTGGCGTTATGGAAGAGCTTCTGTGAAAACGGACTTTGTTAGCATACTACAGTAGCCAACACTAACAATTTGGTCATGTTTTGAGGATGAACATTGGTCAACAACAGATCACTACGTGGATATACAAATTACTGTCTGCATTATGCGTCATGTCTGCATTCGTTCATGTGCATTTCAGGAGTGCAAAGGCCATGCCAGTTCTGTTGCCATTTTTGCCTTAAAAGTCAAATTGAGCTGTGGATTCTGTGGACACCGTGGAATGTATTGGCTGAATCAATGGTTCAGTGTGCTGTGGATGATGCTGTGGAGAAGGTGATAAAGCAGCAGACACCATGAGGGACTCCCCATACTGGCACTGGTGGACCTTAAATCCAACAGCATCTGTATTGCTTTCCTCTGCCACCATTTCTTGCAATATATCATTTGTTTGGCAGATGAATTAGGCAACAAATTGGCATACTTGTGATGTAGACCTGTTGATGAATGTGTTGCGTGAATTGTTTGCAGGTATGTCTGGAGGAAACTGCTACAACTGTGGCAAACCAGGACACTTGTCACGTGAATGCCCCGATTCCAGCATGGGAACTGGTGGCAATCGTGGGGCTGGCAGCAGTCGAGACATGACATGCTACAACTGTGGAGAGAGCGGACACTTTTCTCGTGAATGCACCAACTACATGACCAATGATGGACGTGCAGACACAAGGAAGTGCTACAACTGCAACGAGACGGGACACCTCTCACGTGACTGTCCTGATGCAAATAGACGCTCATCTGACAAGAGTGCTGTTGAGTGCTTCAGGTCTGCACTTGCATTTACTCAGAATTAATGTGAATAACACTGTGTAATGGCTATGCAGACTTCATCATGGGGCTATAACAGCAAAAATAGAGAGGAAATCTTTTGCAGCACATCTCCATAGTGTCAGTATGCTTCTTAGTGATATGTTTTGAATATTTGATGGATTTGTTACATGATATAGCCTGCACTGTCCTTGCACACTGTTTTAAGTAATAATTCTTTTACATCTGACTCACTCACACTGCGGGTAAAATCATACTCAGTGAATTCATAGTCTTCAGGAACACTTGTCTGAATATGGTGAATGGTGTGAAATTTTGGGCGATTTTGTAATACTGGTATCTGTTATCGATAGTTTTGCTGTGCTTGCACAGAAGTGGCTATATTTCTAATATCAGAATGCGTTTGGAAAGTTTTATGCATTTCAGTACATGTTTGCAGCGCTTTTTCAGCTTTCCATCGACAATCAAACTCCCATTTACTGACACAACCTCTAGTTCCTATATAGATGGAGCTGTTACACTTTTCATGCAGGTTCTGTTGTTATGCTGCCTTGTCATGTGATCTCATAACTTGATAGTATGACCTTGACAGTGTACTCAGTGTCACGTACCCGCCATTTACGCCAATTTTGAGCCTCATATTCATTCCTTGCGTGACTTTGGTCACTCAGTTTGGTTGCCATGCATTGTGTCATAACAAATTACTAAGGGAAAAAATAGACTGCACTTTTGAAGTCCTTGACCTCAGTTATCTGTGTTCACTGTTCTGCTTACAGATTATGCGATGACGATTAAGTCACGTTACTTGCAGGTGAAAATTACATTGATCCCTGTATTCAGTGAGACTGCATATACCTGTGCACAGAGGTTCCAATAAACTTCAAGTTTGCAATGGTAATTATGGGTAGTTTACATGGGAACATCCCCAATGTTAAATCAGGTTTCCATGAAAATTTGTCGACCAAAATCGATACCACTACTGACTAGTGGCAGATTTTTTGGCAAATGATGCTCTAAAACTTTGCATATTCTTGTAAAGAATTTCAAAAGTGACAACTTTGGCAGTGTTTGTTTCTAGGTTAGATGCACGACACATCAAAAACAACAAACAGGAAAATGTGATATCCCAGGAGATTAGACCATACTGACATTGCTGCTTTTGTACTTGTGATTTGCATCTGGTCTATTTGTTGTCCGAATCCCCCTCACCTCCATTTGACAACATCTGAAGTTATGGTGATTGTCTGGAGGTTAAGAGGCAAATGTATTGGCAAATGTGCTACATCTTCAGTTTGCCATTTTATGTTTTTAGGTTGAATAATTGATCTTTATGTTTTTGTATGTTTTATTTTGGACAGTTGAGTCATTTCCCTTCATGTTTTGGCACTGGCGTAACAAACTTAAATGAGTCCCGTTCGAGTTTTTTGCTCCCTCCCTATTACTGCGGGTTAGGAGCTGGCTCCATCCCTTTAAGGGCCATTGTGAACAAAAAGCAACGCGAGACGAGGGGGTTATTTATGTCCCTGGTCATCCACTACTGAATAGGAGGTGTACAAGACTCTCAGACTCCCATTTTCCAAATCTACACTGTAACTTTTAAAGGCACGATATATTGTGCTGAAAGTGCCATTAAACTCCAGTCAATAATTTATGTTGTCCAAAAATTGGTTATACTTTTGCAATATAGCGTGTTGAATATTTTACCTTTGTTATTTGTGTTTGTAAATGAATAAACCTCACAGTGTGGTCCGTATCAATTGACCCCTGCATGCAAATGTGCACTTGTAAATTTCAATAATTTGTAATAAGTTCCATCATTCAGTGCACAGTGAATTGTGTGGGTTTATGTGTAGGTGCAATGAGCTGGGCCATTTTGCTCGTGACTGTCCCAACAGTGCCGGTGGTGGTGGTGGTGGTGGTTCTGGAGCTCGTGGAGGGCGTGGCGCATCAGACATGCGTTGCTACAACTGCAATGAGATTGGTCACATCTCGCGCAACTGTCCGACTGAGGCGTAGACGACGTCGGTGTGGCAGCGTCCGTTGTGTGCTGCACGGCTGTGACGCAGTGGTCTGCCTCGCCATTGATGGATGCACCAGCCGAGTGACAGCCTTACCAGCAAGGCTGAACGAATCAGTAGATTGGTCGTTTGAGATTTGTTTGTTCTTTGTATATGCCATATACATATAAATATATCTTGCTGATGCTCAGTATTCCTTTTCAAATATCCCTGGTTTCATTGCTGTGTATTGTGAACTAAAAAAAGTGAAAAAGTTATAATATTACAGTTAATATTTCAAAATATTTCAATGCTTCTGTTAACACTGAATAATGAGTTCTGCTGCAACAGCGGTCAGGTGAAGTTGTGGATTATTGTGTGATGAGACGTTTGCCTCATGCGTTGTGTTGGCCATTCACATGAAGAAGCAACTCGACGTTGCTAGTCATGTGTGCACAGATGCATTCAACTGTTGAGTTGTGTTCGTGCCATATGCCTGAAGCAGACTGCATGTCGTCACCGTCTCACAGTGGGAGACAGATACGTGTTGAACTGGGTTGTAGAGTTATTATACGTCTGACTGGAGTACTGCTTGGGGGGTGTTGCGTGGAGTCGTTGCTACAAGTTTCAGCTGTTTGTAGTAACAAGTTGAGTCTTGAAAGCAAGTGAACTATGTTGTGTACACAGACTTGTGGTATTTTTAAATGTAATGGTGATCCACAGTGCGATTTTGGCTAGCAGGTAGCAATTTGACAACTGATAATAATATTATTTTGGAATTTATTATCAAATAAAGATATCTGCAGTAGTTTAAATGTGTGATCTGCATTGTCGTTCTGAAACCACCACCGTCACAGTTGACCAGTTCCCAAGCTAATTTGTTGTTGCAAAGCAGGGCCCTATTAAGCCTGTGAGTGGTCCCATGGCAAAATCTTTTGTGAGCCTCTATTTTCAAGCTATCCCGTGGAAACAAACTATATTGCGTATGTACACACTACACAAACAGTCTATAATAGTCTTTAAAACAATTTTTCAAGGAAATGGTCAGATTTGGCATTCAGTCCTGTTATTCCAAGAACTTTACTTCCTTAAAATTGTCCTTAGACTTCTGAGTGAATAAGAGTGGTTATATTGCATTATAAAATAGTGGCGGCCTTTGTTTTTTGTATAGTGGTAGTTTGCCAGTTGTGGCATTTGTGATGCGATGCAAGGTAGTAGTGAACAAAGTATACCGGGTTTAAAGAATACCTATGCTGAGTTTTACTTTTCACTAATTTTATGATAGCATCCAACACAAGTTTTCAGTCAAATGAAAAGCATTGTAATCACAAAGAAACATACGTGCAAACATGAATAAACGTACGACATACTAACAGACAGTTCAATACGTAGACTACCTAACAAGCACACAGTCAGTTTATAAGAAACTGGATTAAGATGAGACTATTGTGCAATCTCTAGCCCAAACAAGAGCATTGTTCACAACCTGTCTTGAGACCGATTCGCATTAGCTTACGCTGCTGGTATCTTGTAGCTTTCTCTCATGACGGATTAATGACACTAAATAGCCTATATATTCTGCTGGATGTGCCGTTAAGCAACTACTCACTCGCTCCTGACGGATTTCAATGCGTTAACTGCTTTTTCCACCCCTGCTACCTGCTCTCGCATTTTCCACTCCCGCATGTTCAGCGCCCCCGCTTACAGCACACCCCAGGCCCTCTAGGTGGTTGAAGGGGCCCTATACTTCTAAGGGAAGGGGAAATAGTTGAAGGGAGGAAACAGGCGGGGAGGAGAGGGAGGAGGGAATGGGACGCCCCCTAATGCAAATTCCTGGATACGCCCCTGCAGCACATTGTCTCTACAACATCCGCTCTGTCAATTCCTGCGCACGTCCCTGGTCTTAGATCATATCAGCATTACAGTGTAAATTGTGAACTAGTGATTTTTGCCCGTTCTTGAACTTACGCACAAAAATCCATGCCTGAAAGTCACGCAGAACTGGCTGCACACAGCGGTCTCCTATTTAAACTCACCCAAATCTAATTACCGTCTGCATTACCACGTAGCCTAAGGAGAAATGTTAGAGGTCTGTCACAGGTAGGTCTACCATCCAAACCCATAGATATCGCCGAACTCGAGGAAATTCTACAGGTGACAGCCGAACTTAGGGGCCGATAAATATAGCTGTAAAAGAGTTTTCATATACTGCCTAAAGGCTTGCAATTGTGCCTAATTTCATGGGCGTATTTAGAGGGGGCCGCCCCCCCAATCGAAGAAATTTTTGCTGTTTAAGTAGAGCCTAAGTTCGTTTTTGCCAAACCACATGTACAATTTGTGTACAATAGCGTGATAATTATGACCTTTATGCATGTCTTGACAAACTTCAGGCATCTCGCATTAATCTCACTGATCGATCGACTCATCCACAAGACCACATACAAAGTTAACGTTGTGACCAGAAATATTATAGGCCTACATGGGCGTATTTAGAGGGGGCCGCCCCAATCGAAGACATTTCTGCTCCGGTTTAAATAGCCTAAATTCGTTTTTGCCAAAACACATACAGGGACGGAGACTTAGGGGGAAGGGGATCGCCCCCCCCCTCCCTCAAAAAGTTAGGTGGTAAGGACGGAGGTGCTTTTATCTTCAATATTTAGAAAATGTCTTGCAAATTTACTATGTAAAAACGAATAAGAGAGAAAGAAGACACCCATCATGCCCATGTTACCGTGATCGACATCCAAGCGTTATCCTATTCCCATATGACACTGTCTAGTGTAGAGACGGCGAAACTCAAACGCCCCCACACTTTCACACGGCCGACGTCGGCGTGCGTGTCATCCCGCGTGTGGATTGCATGCGGGTGATCGGCGTGGCGTCGGCCGCCCTTTGATCGTGCCGCGCCGTCTGCATGAGCGCCGCCCGCCCACAGATTTCGCGGAAATGAGTCTAGGCCGCCGCTTCTCGCGCTTTTTCCACGAAAAATAGACTCGCCAGCCGACAGTTTAGACACTTCACCGCTTGACTCGCTATTAATCACTTCACTTCTTCTCCGGATGCGATGCTGAACAGACGTATCGACATTTGCTCTACTGGACGCGGCTTTCGTCTGACTTTTTGCCGATATGATTGCTATAGCTGAGTCTAGTTTTAGGTCTTGCCATAGTGAGTGAGCGAGATTTCGTTGCGAAAGTGAAAATTAAACGGCGTTAGAGCGTAGCTTTGAGCGCCTGGTCCTTCACTTTAAATTTTCTCATGTACGTTCGTTTGCGACACGACAACCCCAGTCGGTTAAGTATCGGCTGGGATGGAGACTCGGTCCCAGGCCAAATTAAGGGACACAACTTCCCCGCCCCGGGCTGCGACCGTGGGTGGGACACAGCCGGTCACTCACACTTTTGTAGAGCCACCTTCGTCGGCCGCTGGACATACCGGGGACGGGAAAATTTCTTCCCGCTCCTCCTCCCTAGAGGCTGG
>Ga0056115_1001579_pt1 | contig 11003 bp, 9 predicted proteins | sample WorMetOlspDAHAB1_FD_77007 | JGI IMG/M metagenome (GOLD analysis project Ga0056115, IMG submission 77007) | Marine gutless worms symbiont microbial communities from Max Planck institute for Marine Microbiology, Germany - Olavius sp. DAHAB.1 ... | reverse complement strand
GTAAAAATGCTGCCCTGCACCCACATAACAAACATCAAAAATAAGCAACTAACGAAAAGACGCAGGGTGTGGCATACAGTGCATGCATGGGTTCTATTGGTAAAACACTGAGTATGCGGGAATTCCGTGGGGATTCCCACAGGTTTTTTCGTGAGTATGGGGATTGAAATCCACTCCCACGTAGGCCTGCCTATAAGCAAAGCTTTAGTAAGTCCAGTCCACAGCATTAGTATTAACTGGTGTCACGATAAAGCAACCTTTCCAGAGCTGCGATCTTATCCGAAAACCCCACGGCAAACGCCGGGACTTTTCCACGGCTCTCCGGAACAACTCGTTTTCCCAGGAATTTCCAGGGTCTGCAAAAAGTCACTTGCTTTTTTAGGCAGAGGGGAAATCCTGAACGGAAACAGTACAGCTGCATATCCAGCCAACTCCTGCAACAAGTTGACTTCCTCGGCCATTCAGCCTCTGCGCTATACACGGGGTGACACTGTCGTCATTCTGCCTACAACGATAAGCGCCGCGACGTTGGAGGTAGTCATGACGCAACAGTGTAGGTTTGTAAACTCAGATGTATGCTTCTATGCAAAAATGCATGGTCTGCATATAACGTCAGGTTTCCACATTTAACTCATGGCTTTGCTCATAAAACTACGTATACCTCCAACATGGCGGCGTGTTATGTCAATGACGCCAATTACGTCACTGCACCTCGTGTGTAGTCAATCAATTCAATGTACAGCGAGTTAAGTGCTTCACTACGATCATTACACAATGCGGTAACATTGGCAAGGCATCATAGACACAACTATCATCATCTACTCAACGTGACAAACCGGCACAGAGGCAGGATAGGTTGGCCACTCTTTTTTGGAGACAACCACTTTTCCAAGACTATCAAGAACGTTTTTCTAAATCTGCTCCACTTGACGCATAACGTAACGTGGCATCATAATGTCAAATGGTATCAATTATGTTTTCACGGCTGAAGAAAGGGTAGAAACTTTAGTCACAGTTTGAGTGAGTGATTAAGGAGAGTTTAACGCCCCACCCGACACAATACAGGCCATTTTGGAGGCAGATACACCCTGGGAGTCTTGTACTTCTCCTATTCAGTAGTGGATGACCAGCATTTAGTGTGTTTATTAGTGTGTTTCATATGCAAGCTTAATTCGGTACAAATAATAACAACTACAACAATCAACAACAACAATAATAATAATAATAATAGTAATAATAATACAATTTCACATCAACATTGATGTCAACTTCCCACAGCTTACAGTCAAACACTTCCAATAAGGCTAATATAACAGACGAGGTTTTAAGTAACAAAATTCAAGCATTTTCAAGGGCTTATTCGGCAAAATTCAGCAACTTTCAAGGGCTCTGAAAAAAATTTGCGGGCTTTAAGGGATGAGTGGCCATCCTAAACAACAACCACCCTTGGAGTAACAAACAAAACCTCCGTGTTACTGCTTGGGTTGTCATTGTCACTCTCCCTGTTGAACATGTGAATCTACAACTTCTATGCAATCACATCGACAACGTTCCAATAAACAATGCCGCTGACTTGCAAGTCGCACAACAACACATTATCGCACAAGTTACTCACTAACAGATATTTTTCGCCGAAAAGCAGATGTAGCCATGGAACAGCCTTGTTGCTGAACCAATGGTGAGTTTGTCGGTCTGAGCAGCTTTAAAAGCCCTGATAGCAAAAAAGACATATCACTGCTTACAAGATAAAATGGGTTTATAGCATTAACCTGCAGTGTGCTAACAGTGTGTTAAAGTAACTATTATAAATTGTTTTAGCTGTTAATAACTCTTTGGTTTTATCGTTTTGAGCCCGTTTTTGGATATTAGAATAATAGCATTTGTTCACAGTGTGATCACAATGCTCATATGAGATTTTTTAAAATATAATGTAATGAAATATCATGAGGCCAAACAAAATGCAACAGCCCAATTTGACACCACGGGGGCCTAAACCAATTCTGCCAGAATCCTGGAAATGTAGTGGGCTCCCTGACTCCCCATTTTTTGCACTTTAACCACTGCTTCTGTTACAAAAAAAGGACCCAGTACATTTCTTTTACAGTGCAGAGAACTAACATAATCGAAATAAACAGAACAGCAAATATCCGATAAAAACAACTAAAAAATTAATCGCGACAATTATTTAATGATAAGCATGTCCAGCGATGCAAAAAAACAACATTAAGCCATATCATTATGACTGCATATACGTTACAGGTCAGACATAACTGCAGTGAACAAATGTGCCAAAATGTGCACACAGCACAAGAATTAACACGAGAAAGCATTTTGCAGCAATCAACCAAGTAATAATACCAGCACGTGCGATTTAAGAATTTCAACGCAAACACCAAAATTACGTACAAAATGCAGTAGAAACATCTTACGGATTTTGCGAACATTTACGAATAGTTTGAAAACGCCAACAAATGTTTCGTTATTTTATGAACAGAAATCTGCTGAAAAAAACGTACAGGAATACATACTAAAACTATAATCCATTTACAACCGTTACCGGTACAGTTTTGCACTTGCCGTTACTTGGTGCATATGGCGTTTAAAAAATGCTGACAGTCTGTGATGTAGCCACGCAAGGTCAGGTGGGGTCTTAATCCCCTCCAAAACTAAATTTAACCCCCAAACGAGCAGTTGGGGGCTGTTGTGAAGTAAAAAGCACTGTGTGGTGATGGCTATCTCAACCTAAACTGACTACAGACCTTGTCACCTTAACGCTGCCCATTTCTTGGCTGTGGACTTAAAAATGAAAAGAACCCCCCCAAAGCCAAATTTTCTGGATATCTCCTGCTACAGTTAATCTTTGACGACAGTTGCCAAAAGTCTTCCCCAACAGTGGAGTTTCCAAAACGTGAGTCGGAAAATGAAGCCAGTGAGTGGGGTGGGAGAATTCCTCGGCTTTCCATTGGCAGCTTAGTCTATTTTCTACCACTACGTAACGCTTCAACAGTCTGTTACATTCAGATCAGCAGCCTACAAACAATCAGTGACTACAGAGGGGTGGTCTCAACAAATATTTACAAAAAAATGAAGCCTAAAGTCTAGGACACATGGGGTGATGATGACGTCGATATATCCAGTGGACGGTTGCTGTGGCCATCTCGTAAGGCAACTGCGTCGGAACAACGTAACGTCAAGTACTCGACTATGCCTGCTTCAGTTGCGTGTGGAATTACACGGTTCAGAACACAAAGTTTGGAAAGAATCCAAGCGCGAGATCCACATTTTCCCTCATTCACGGAAGTTGCCCTACAACATGGCAGCGTCGTTTATGCTCAGTTCACTGACGTCACTTCACCCAACGTGGACTCTGTGAATCAACGGTGCTTTTTACACCGTGTTTAAAAAACTGCACAGAAAATTGTAGCTAATTTGCACAAATTGTTCATCGCTGTAAGCAGAATGGAATTTATACAACGTCTTGTATGCCAATTTTCACCACATCTTAAATACGCTATACGCTGCGAAAACGAAACTTCAAAAAATCGACGCTAATTGCTAAGTAAATACGACAACACTCTCGTTATACTCAATATCTGTTAAAATATGACTCGGTTATAACCAAATTTTCCAGTGCAATTTTTCGAGGCACTGTATAATGTCACTGGCCTACTAATTACTTGCTTAATTAAATCATTAATTTCCGCAGCCCCCTATTTTTAAGTAACTACGGACTGCCATCTTGCTGCAGCCAGTAGTGCTGCGCGGATGATAATATTCGAACAAAACATGAGTAATGTGCTGCAACGTTCCGTCACTACTTCCAAACTGTGCATTAACAAAGATAACGAAGTGATACAGAAAACTGTGTGGAAGACACTAGTGCAAACCAGCAGCTTTCCCATTATAACAGCCACCAACACCCGGCGTGACCCAAGATGAGGTGCCAAGTATGTACAGGGGAGACTAGCATTACATTCACTTTTTTAAAACTCTACGCACAAAATGGTTAGGAGGGGAAACCGCAGAAAGTGAGGAGGCATGGGCTGCAAAAAAAAAACTGAATTGTCAAAAGACCTCTGTGGCAGTGACTGATTGACTGACTGGGATTTAACAGGATGAAGGACGCCAGAAAAAACTTTGCTGTGAATACAAACAGCACTGTCAAATTGTTCACATACAAGTTTAGCACCACGGACAACGATCTTGTCCTGCTGTCCATATTTCTATGTACTACCACAATTCCCGACTTTTCTGGGCACGCTATCCGAAAAATGGGAAAACCGAACAAGCTTGCTTCGCAGCTCTGGATCGGACAAGTTGTACAGTTGGACATGTTAGCTTCAGTATGTTCAATTACTGTCGCGATTACATCAGAAACTGCAGTACAATAATAACGGTACGCATAAGCCACATGCTTTGCTACTTTAACAAACGACAAAACTTCACTACCACAGCGATGTTGACTAACTTTCTCTTCAGCAGTTCAGTTCCAAACATGTGTTGCACGGAAAAAACAACTAAATATCAATCACTCAACAACACATCCTAGGTGGTTAGCATGTTGGCCAACTATGTACGGGTCACGGGATAGCATCTAGATTGGGAATACTCCGCAACTTTTTTTTCTTCAAATTTATGGTCGCAACTCGCACACAGACTTTTGATACTCGTTCCGTTAATTGAAAGCACGCATCGAAAAAGCCGGACAAGACATTGCACCCAGAAAGAACACGACAGCAAACAGCTTGTATATTCCAAAGCCGCAAAATAATGGTCTCCGCAATACCCTGCAACAAATTTCCGAATAATACTGCAAACCTGGTAAGTTTTCTATGCACACGGATGAATACTCTAGAGACGTGAAACGAATCAAAACTTGTGATCCACTGCCAGTACAACAACAAGCACAACAGAAACGCCCATTTCTCAGTGACATCCCGGGTAAGCCAGTACCAGAAACATGTACCAGGTTAATAATTTATACTCCTCTACCATTATAAATTCCCCATTACCGATCTCACTAATTTTTCTTCTGCAACAACTGTGCATCAGAGCAGCACTATGAGATATAGCTCCTTATATGATGCCCAACTATCTCTCTTGAACTTCTGTACGGTTAGCACCTTCAACTTTCAACCACATTTTTCACCCAGATCATGGTCATAACTTATTAACACACAAACACCTTATAAACACGCCACACCCGACACAATAACAAGTCATTTTGGAGGCGGATACACCCTAGGAGCCTCGTACATCTCCTATCCAGGAGTGGATGACCAGCGTTTAGTCAGTTTGTTTGTGTTTCATATGCAACCATAATACAGTATACTATCTTTATGTATTTCACTTTATTATTGTAATTATGTCAGACATTAGCCCATCTCTTTCAATGCACAGAATGCGCGAATATATTGATTACTTAAACACCAAATAACCATATGCGCATTACCTTTTTCTTTTACCTTTTACGTCTTTACCTTTTACCTATTCTTCTGGGTGGACTGTACTGGCACCATAGCTGACTCGACCCAAGGCCGAGACTGCAGTTCAGGCTCAAGGTGCAACTCCAAACTAACCCATGGTAAGGTGATATGAATATCTTTTAGGCTTCATCTCAGGAACGGTGTAGTGTACTGTAAGATGTAAAAGCCCATTACGTCTTCTCTAGCAGAACACAACACAATCAAATCGGGAAAAATATTTTGGCCGGGAGCCGGCGGGGGGAGGGGGTGAGGACCACAGGCAAGGAATTTGTGAAAATACTTACTCGACATAATGTAACTGCAAAACTGCATGGAATTTTTTTCTCTATCAAAAAGTGTCAAATTTCTCCTTTACAAAGTGTCAAAAATGACTCAAGTTTAGCCGAGGACGGAGGCGGTTCACAGGCACCTGCCGAATCTGCAACAAAATTGCGACACTCTCACACATACATTACAGTACTCGGTTCATTACCTACATCAGCCATAAACAACACTGTGGCCGAGATGCGGTCTCGAGCAACGTTCAGTAAAACGGATGTCGAGAGGTATCTTTGGCGAGTCGCGCCGCGGCGTCAACTCGTCGGACTGCGAGCGGCGACTCCTCCACGTGGCACTCGATCCGATAGTTTGCGCCGAAGTTGCTGTCCCAGAACGTCTGCCCGGCGACGACGTACATCACCGAAAACTCCATCCGGCTGCTGAAGTCGAAGTAGTCGGGGAGGTGGATCTTGAACTTGAACTGGTCCGACGCGGCGCCGCCCTGCGCGTAGTTGGCGAGCTCGTCGGTGTACGTCATCCAGCCATCGATCGTGTAGCGCACGGCGACGTGCTTCTCGAACGAGATGTTCGCGACGCGGATCGTCCCAGACACCATGAGCAGGACGTCGTCCACTGTACAGTGCTCAAGCGATACGCGGCGCTCTTCGATTCGCCGGGCGAAGTCTGGGGAGTACCCCGGCTGTGCAAAGCATGCGCAGAGATGGCGCACCCGCTGAACGGGGGCGGCCGGCTCCGGAAACCCCTTCCCGCCGTACGCAAACGGCCACATAGCGAAATACCGCTCGTCGACGTTCAGTCCCTTCGTGGCCGAGTCGGGCACGATCGGCGGGTCCTCCTGGTTGAGAATCTGTTTGATTGACGCGAGGTCGAGACCGAGCGCGTCGGCGAACCGCACCGCCTTCTTGTGGCGCGGCGTGCCGGGCGGCGTCTTGGAACTTTTCAGCGACGTGCAGCGCCTCATCGGGCCCGACTCGAGGTAGTCAAACTCGGCCGACTCCGACCGCCCGATGTCGATCCGCCGCGTACGGTGCGCAAACCGCTCCGAGACGGTGATGTCCTGCAGCAGGTCATCGGTGACCGGGCCGCCCTGCATCAGCTGCTTCTCGCAGCGTTCGTCCGCCGAAATGCCGAGGATTCGACTGAGGCGTTTTTCTCGGCGCCAGAATGGTGTCCGTTCCGGCTCGCTCACGTCGACGACATCGTCGGTCCAGTCGTCGTCGAGTGCGACTTCGCTGCGCCGATCGTCAAAATCACCAAAGTCGCTCATCGACAGAGAGAACGTCGCAAAGCGTCGGTCGCTGCCCTCGGAAACACTATCGTCTGGTACCGATCCAACGTCGGACACATAGTCGGCCGTAAACGTCAGTGCTTCGTCGTTGTCCTCCATTTCTGTGCCGAAAAACAAGAGTTTATTTATTTTTTACTTTACCTTTTGTGGCCTCAGGTGCAGCCAATCTACAGGCGAGGCTCATAGCGGGGGGACTCCAGAAAAACATATCCCTTTTTTCTCAAATTCCCTGCAAATTATTTCAAAAACTGTTGATGCTTGATGCATCTGCCACATTCTGATCCAGCTGGATTCTCTAACCCTTCTGGAAAAAAATGTTTCAATATACTTCTGTTACTCTCTATCTCAGCAGTAACATGTATTTTAATGTAAACCGTGCGGTTATCTTCCTTATTTGCACCTGACAAAAATTTTTTTTAACAGTAAGAAACATAAACTTTTGCTTGTTAAGCATGTGCTGAAACACTGTAAAACCTTGTGAATTTTCGTTTCAAGGTGTAGGACACTGCATTAAACATATCAACAAATCGAATTAAAAACCAAAACATTGTCACTAACAGTTCAGTTCAGTAGTGCAAATGTAACATTGAACTGATAATATAATCTAAAACAGTCAAAGCCATATCTTGTTAGCAATTCCAAATTGAATAGGGTCAGTGTTACTGGCTTACTACTGCTATTTTCTGTCCGTCAGGGATGGATACAAAATTCTGTAGGCTATTTTCCGTCTGCAATAAGCAGAAAATAGCGCTAGTAAGCCCTTACTTTCTGCCCTTTAGGGGAGATAGACTGATTCATTGCTTGATCAATCTGGGTTTACAGTACTGTCACTTGCACAGACTGCACTCACGATTCTGTCTTGCATCTCTCAACAAAGATGCATCATTTGGAAATGAGTTTTCAACTGTTAATAATTCTGTTGTTATCAATAGATCAAAAATTTAACTTCGTTCTTCTTTTATGGAGCACAAACAATGCCTTCTATTTATGGGTGTACCGAATAGTGGTTTTTGACTATTCGGCCGAATACGAATAGTTCTGTGAACTATTCGGCCGAATAAGAATACGAATACGAATAGCGTTGGCAGCTGAGCATTTTGACGCTGCACCTGCTGTTCTGATATTTACCACCTCCTCCTCCTCCTTATTATTCATTTATTACGCCAGCTGGCAGCATCACAAACAAAAAAAATACAATACATCAATACAATGTCCGTCGCTAATTATGGCCGTGCATGCATGCTGTCTAGCCATGACCCTCTCCCCTTCATTCGTTTCCCAAAATCAGGCGGTCTGAGCGAGAACAGTTGGCACTGACTGAGTGTAGTCGCCGCAGACGTCACTATAGCTGCACTATGCATGTACAGGCTAACTATTCGTATTCGTTCTGACGACACTATTTGTCCGAATACAAAAACACTATTCGGACCACTATTCGGCACCGAAGCGAATACGAATCAAATATTCGGTACATCCCTACTTCTATTTAACTGTTTAAAAATACCTCAGCATTTATTTAATGCTGCAAGTCCTATGGTATGAGTATAGGGTGAGTACTGCTGTACTCCAGAAATTTAATGCTTATGAGAACTCGGTTTATAGAAAAATCTTTTCCAACAAGCCTTGGGAATCAGTGAGAGATGTTATGATGTGTTTGGGTAAGAAAAACCTGGAGCTAATTTATTATGAAAGAAAATTATGTTTTTTACACAATATGCTTTTATCTGATAATGACGTTATTACTTATTACATGTATTATGTCTGTATATGTACATTCTAAAGAATATGCAGAATTGTGTAAGCACTGTGAAGTCAGTGCACTGGACAGTATCACCTATGTAAAACACAGTTTGTTTGAAAAATTTTGTGGCACCTAGTAGTGAATGGTGAATTTCATGTTGCTTGGTTTGCATGTACTATGTAGTCCAGATTTCGCTGTGATTTTGTATTTTTCTTCTTTTATTGTATAACTCTGCTTTATTGTGAAATAAACTCGTATAGGTGTAGTGATCTGCTGCTATGGATAGTCAAACGAAGCTGGACTTATGTCACTTATTGCTAGTACTATAGCTGCTGTTAAATACGTGTATGTTAAACAACTGTATCAAGCGGTATAAGTGAGTGTTAACGAACTTTCATCACGAGAGGCAGCTGTTTAACACACGTATTCCACCGCTGCACAAGATCGGGTTCAGTGTAGCTCGATTTACTGCAGTTTGTGAAACTTGTACACTTCTTCTAACGATGGCCACATAGGCCGATGAGGATGAATGGTTTTTGGCGTTATGTTGGAAAATGCACCACACTCGCTGATTCTACTAAGTTTCAAATCTCGTTAGGTGACCACTGGAGAAACCAAGATGATATTTTTTATAACTTTCAATCTAAAATCACAGGTACAAGAAGCCGAAGTGCGATGATTAGTTGCATTGTATAATGTCTAACATGAAGTGTTAATAATATCAGTATTGAGAGACAGTCATAGAGGCATTGTGTCTGCGACTGTTGTCTACATCTAATGCAGTATGTAGCCTTTAGAATCAATTCCTGTTATGGTTACTAGAGTGCAGGTAATGCTAAACCCCAATCTATCAAGCAACAAATACAATACAATACAATAGTATAGGAATTCCATAATAAAATTTGTATAGCGCCATTATAAGAAATGCAGAGGTCAATCCCTCTCCCCTGACAGACATATAACAGCGCTAGTAAGCTCTCATTTTTAAAACTCGTTGACAGATAATAACATTCACGATTAAATAGAATAATATATAACAGTTCAAAAGGGGCAGTAAAACTGCTTAATTCAACAGTGCACGAACGACTACCGTATCGGTACTGCACGATGCGCAACTTCTGCTGAATAAGCAACAACAGATCCAGATCTGTTGTTGTATTTGTTGCTGGTGTCTATATCCACTGACATTAATCGAGCAGTACCGATACGGTAGTGTTGCCTTAATCGGAACACATATAAAATGGCTGTACGTGATAATCTGCTGAGTTATAATCGTAACGCAAGAAAAACGTCGTTACTTGTCCTATGTGCTTTCGTCAGCTAGTGACTTCAGATAATGTCCTTCAGACGATCGTGGTAAAACATCCGCTAACAATTTAACACCAAAATCTGCTATAAAGTTGTGCATACGAACAAGAACTCTACGGCGTGAAGCTACTGCAATTTCAGACGGCTATAACTTTCGCATAAAAAATATTTTCATGTTTTTATCGCTGAACTGTGGTATTTTTGTCAACAACCACGCCCACTTCACCGAATTGTACATAAATAAGCAAAATTGTGCATTCGTTGTCACTTGTCTCAATCTTGTAGGGAAATAAAACAGTGTACCGTCATAACTTCTTTGCTAGCTGTTGTGTGTGTAACATAGACGCTTTTACTTCAGAACTTTTACCAGTAGTCTGTAAAATTGAGCATACAATATTTTCCCATATTTTTACATTGACCCTGTCCAGTGTCCATGCAACATTCAGCCGATTTCCGACCCAAAAATGCATTAGAGAGAATAGATGATTTTCAACTATGAACATTTGGGACGTTCTAATTCACAGTTGCAGAAATTTTAACTGCCCTTGAACGACAAATCTAAAGTAAATACACTTGAAAGTTCAAACATCCAAATCCAATTCAACAGCATGCAGTTGCATGGCTTTAAAGCAAATTATTTCATCACACAGCTAGAAAATTACACTCCGTGAGCGCGTCAACAATTTTGTGCAATTTTGTGGCTGCACATTCGTTTGTGTTTGTGTACTGTCGTGGTACTGTCACGGTGGTACTGTTACTAGTGATTTGTAGCCGGCATCGGGTACCCGGCCCAGGTCCAAAATTCCTTACCCGGTTCCAAAACCGGGTAATAACTACCCGGTTTTCGCCACCATTGTACACAATACCACCAGTTTTGGGCTGGTATTTACATGTGTTCACG
>Ga0056115_1001578_pt1 | contig 11006 bp, 6 predicted proteins | sample WorMetOlspDAHAB1_FD_77007 | JGI IMG/M metagenome (GOLD analysis project Ga0056115, IMG submission 77007) | Marine gutless worms symbiont microbial communities from Max Planck institute for Marine Microbiology, Germany - Olavius sp. DAHAB.1 ... | reverse complement strand
TATAAGCCTAGATTAAAAAATAAATTTAAGTGTAAAAGAAACACCAGACTATTATGAGTTTGTATTAAATATTCTATACGTACCCCAATTTATGACGTAATCAATTACTGGGATTCAAGCTGTGGTATGGGAAAAATTAAATATATGATCAAGTCGTAATTAAAAACCTAAAAAGAGAAGTACACCAATATGAAAGAAATTTTACACGAATTTCCAAAGAGATAATTCACGAATGAAAGTCATAGTTTACTAAGGCGAAATGATGCAAAATGGATCGCTTACATCATTTGTATTTTGTGACCTATATTGCACAAACACGACTCATGAACAATAACTAACGTAACAAATTATGTCACACACAGACTATATAATAACAAGTGGTTTATAATACTTGTTTGACACTTTGCGTTGACGAAAAAATATAATCCCATTGGCTTTAATACGATTTAATATAATTTATTGATAATGCGGTAGTGGCTTATGTACTACTTTTGGGCCACCGTGCACAGGGTGGCGCAAAAAAGTATACAACTACCAAATTATCAAAAAATTGTGTTAAATCGTATTAAAGTCTGCCGATGAGATTAGATTTCTTGGCCCAATTAAAGAAATATATTATCCGTCGGTATTAAATATTCTCTGCGTAGTAGCGTATGCGTCACATACGGTAAATTATGTCAGCGCTCCCTCTGGCATCAGCTTTGCTTAGCAAGCTTTGAATTCCATTCCTGAACCATCTATTAGATGGAGATTTATGTTAAAAATGCTTTGATTACCATATTTTCTCTATAATTTTCTGGTTTTCAATCATAATTTTGTCATATACATTGATTTTACCCATGTCGCAGCTTCAGACACAGCAACTGATGACGTCACAAATTAGGTCACACATATAATATTTAATACACTGTCATAACATTCTTGTGCTCATTTTATCATCAAAATTGATGAGAAATGTAGCCGCATTGGCGGTTTTTAATACGATTTGATGATGATTCTTGACAGTGGCTTACTTTTTGGGCCACCCTGTATATTCAAAATTCTGAGTGCAATAATTTTGAGACGCAGTGTATATTTCAGCATTGCAGCGGTGATTGATTGCGTTCCCTCTCGAATGGAGGTTTTTTTTCCATTTTAAACAGTGACAATGAAAAGGACATAGGGCCTATATGTTATCACAAATCAACAACGCTATGACAATGGAATTAAGTAAGTAAGTAAGTAATCTTTATTCATGTGACAAACGCACATACAAAAAGGAAAGCAACATTTAAAATAAACTCAGAATCACACACAAAATCCAGTAAGTCAGTGGCCAAAAGGTAAAACATGCTTATATAAGACTCTCACAATAAATGACTTTTTATGCAACTTTTATGTACTCAGGTAACTGGAAAGGATGACCAGCGCGTGCTCGTAGATTAGTAAAAATGCGTTCCGGTGGTAACAAATGATTCAATGAATGACGTGAATGACAGACGTTTCTAAACAAATCATGATCAGCATCATCTAACAAATCACCAACTACAATACGATCACTAATATATCCATACTGCATCAGACGTTTAAAAAACTGTTTATTTTCTTATTAAGTTCAACTGATAAGAACCCTCACCATGCAGGCAAGGCATACAAAACACGTGAAATAACAACAGAATAGGTGACTACTGCTAATAAGTTACGAGACATCCCTTGTCGCTGCAACAATTTAAGTAAGCAAATACGCTGTGCACACTGAGCTAAAATATACTGAACATGCGAGTCCATTTTACAGTTGTTTTGGAATATTACACCAAGCAGTTTACAACAGTCAACCTGTTCAATATCATCAATTGCAGCAGGAAGATGAAAACATGAAACTCTAGGTTGTCTAAATACAATATCTTTGGTTTTATTAGAGTTTATTATGAGTCCATTTGTAGCAGCCCATTGCTTTATATGATTAAACTCAATATTCAAATTGTAGTATCATCTGCATACTTGAAAATATCATTTAATTCCGATATAGTATGAAGATCACTCTTCAAAACCAAGTATAAAGTTGGAACAATGCCACGGCCTTGCACAATACTAAGGCCAATGCTAGCACTGTCCGATAAAGCTCCAGTGACTTTGCATTGTTGACCTCGGCCAGACAAAAAAGAACAAATCCAGTTTATAACAAAACCAGGCAACTTCATCTGTACAAGTTTAGATAGCAGTATAACATGATCAACAGTATCAAATGCTTTAGAGAAATCAATCATGAAACATATAACATACTTGTTATGCTCAAGCATCTTTGTCACTTGATGGGTGAAGTATACCAAAGCTGCAGTTGTACTACCTGTTGATTTAAAGGCATACTGGTCAACTAAGTTATCAGTAAGTATTGCAGGGTAAAGCCAATGACTTTCTCAGCTATTCTACTTAGGTGAAGCGTGACCGATATTAGCCGGAAATCAGACAGACAGACAGACAGGAGCAGGGACATTTGGTACAGGAGTAACCAAAGCATTCAGCCAGCAGCTTGGTACAGTGCCTGTACTAAAAGAACAATTAAGTACATATGCAACGACATCGACCAGCTCAAAAGAGCAACTGCGTAATAACCATGCAGGAATATCATCACAGCCAGCAGCAGTAAGTTTAGTGTTTCTTAGTAACTGTTCAACTTAAATATTAGTAAGTGGCTGGAAATCACCACTTTTATCACAGCGAAAATGATCAAGTTCACTGGGATCGTACATGTCTTTAGAAGCTATGTTAGCAAAGTACTTATTTATTGCATTTGGCTCTCGTAAAACCATAGAACCATTGACTGTATCACAAGGACTTCTAGTTTTCTTGACGGCAGCCCATAGCTCTTTAGTATTAGCAGTACTAAGTTTGCTCAGACTTTTGGACCTATTTCTACTAATAAGTGCATTAATTTTCTGTGCAATAATACTAGCGCGAGATGTGAGGCCCTGCCTTCGCAGTCTATAACGTTGCTTTAGCAACACTTTAACAAGTGGTGTAATAAATCTTATTCTGGACAGGAGACATCTAGAAGGGTCTGAGAAATGTCCGGTGATCGAATATGCCCTGTTGGAGTATATTGAACATCACATTGCTGATTGATTGATTGAATGATTGGTGTATACAAATAAGCTGTCGTCATAGTGCTGAGTACCATGCAGCGATAGACCTACTCGCGTTTGCTGCGCTGCGGAGCCCAGCCGCTTCGCATAAACGGAGTTACGGGCACTAAGGCTGCGCATGAGCGGAGATGAACCTAGCTTCCTGTTAAGATGATCGCTGCAACTGCACTAGCACACTGCTGACGATCTCTTCGGTTATCGCTGCTGCTACAACACAAGTAATTACGTTAGTATTTCTTCTGCATTTTTTTTCATTTGTGCACAAAAAGCACAAACAATTGCTACAGTGCAACGTGATTAGACTGTCATAGGTTGAAGACGATTGCATGGTCAATATATAGGTTAAAAGACAAGGAACCGGTGACGAGCTGTGGTTTTTTGTGATATTTTCTGTTTTTGCTTTAGCTCAAACACGTCAGTGAAACTGAAACTGAAAAATAGACGTCCAAAAACCTGCAGCGGAATGCAGCAGAGATTTCTGAACTGATTGTCGAGTGCGATATTGGTTGCTGGACCGAAGGAAAAGGATTTTAGATCCGTTTAGTTTGATGCGCTGACATTCGCAAATTTTGTGACGAATGCCGACAATACGTTTACAAATCCCGTTTTCTTTCAACAACCAGAACAACCAGTGTTCTTTAAACTTATTTTGCACAAATATTTACATACGAATACGAACAGACCTATATAATACGATACGTTTGCCGAATACTGATATGGTCATGTCACTCATAATACACATAATTTGTTTTTGAAATAAAACAAGATTATTGAATTGAAGGAATGGAGGCCTAATTATAATCTAGTTTGATTTGTTTTTAACTGTAGTATATAGAATAGACTATTTCTGTAACAAACAGACCGAAAAAAAACAGAAATAGCCAGTCATTTTTGTTTTTGATTTGATTTAGATCGTCAGCAAAAAAGCATATAGGCCCGTTGCTACGTGTGCAGCTAGCAATGACAATTGCACTGTAGTCTAATATTCAATGGAAAATCGGCATCACCAGAAGACTGAACACTAAAGGCATATTATATTTTACGGTTGTGAGCTTTGGGACATTCGAAATAAAGCTATTCAGAGTATTTGTAAATCTTGGCGGTTTGGTTTGAAGCATGTATGTGGTCTACTCAGCTACTGTCGATCTGCTGTGGTTGAGATTATTAGCAATACCACTTCGCTATTTGACATCATTTCCAAGCGAGCCTTGATATTTGTTAAGAAATGTCTCTCCAGTAGCTCTGACATTCTGCAGTATGTAGCTCGATTAATCCCGGGAACCGTCGTCGTTAGCCGTCGTCGTCGATTGCTAAGGTTTCAAACCGACAGCAGTTGTTAAGCTAACGGTCCCAACCGTTAAGGTTATCACGCCGTCGTCGTCGACAGATTGACAACGAACGACGGTCTAATTGTAAGTGTTGGACAACTCACCATTCATGAAGAAGACGCTATCATTATAAAAACTTAAATTATTTAACCCATTTGGGAGTTTATGATTATTGATTAACTCGATTAACAACATGTGATAGTTGATTAGTCGATAGTTGATTGTAGTCGTTCTTAAGCACGCATGCACCAGATGTAGGCCAAGAATTGCATTTACTATAAATGAAGTGATTATAGTGACGCTTCATGCTAACAGCATTGCAGGGGCACTTTACAAAAATAAGTTCGAAAGTTCGGAAACTCCAACGAGAACGGGAACGGTCAGTGTTAACTGCAGTGTCTACTGCCGGTCAAGCGATGACCGAAACGGAAAAGTCTTCAGATCTCGGCAAAATATCAGCAGTGACAACTGCTGACTGACTGTTCAATGCCAATTTTTAGTCATTTGTAGTGCCGTAAAATAAAAAAAAACAAAATTCAAGACCAATATGGTGCTCACTTAGTTACAATAATAATGCTAGGCCAAAGAAAATAGCTAAACATTTTTTTAAAGTAGAAAAACTTAAAGCAGTAACAAAAATAGTTAAGTAAAAAATAAAATGATATTAAAATTAGTTACACTAACGGTCCAACCGCTAAGTCAGTTGATAAAAGTTGACGATCCAACCAGTTGCTAGCTTAACGACTTAGCGTTTAAGTGGCTAAGTCAGTTATTGTGCTCCAAACCAGTTGCTAAGGCCTAAACGACTGGTTCCGGGGTGTAAGCTCGATGTGTTGTTTATCATGGTCACATGGCATCTTTTCTTGGTAGAAATGTAGTGTTTGGTTATGAGCAGTTTCTCTGTCTATGTTGTGATGGTCAACTTGATCTTGGATGTAGCAGCAGTGAAATTTTGTCTACATATCGTGCAGCGTCACTGTTGGCATATGATTTTAGCTATCGGTGCTGATTTTACTAAAGTAATACTGATGTTTTTTAGGACTGTAGGGTGTAGGCCTATGTGAGGATTGGTGCAGATAGTTTATTGTTTTAGTGTGTGCCATATTATGTGCTTTTTTCCTTTTTTTACAATGTACCTTGTGTACGATTTACATATTAATAATAATAATAATAATAATAATAATAGCTGTGATGGAATGCAGATTTGTCGATTTGTTCTGGCAACTGGGCAACGTGGCGAATGTCATGTACTACTGTGTGTTAATACTCTTCATCTCTGCGATCATCGGATCGCTGCTGCAGCCGCAAGATGCCGCTCAACATAGCAACTCACACAGTGAGTTATCACCAGTTAATATTAGCTCCACTTTGACTATACGTTACGGTACAGACTGAGCGCTAAGAAAATCGATAGCGCCGCGTGTCGATTTCATTTTTAAACGAGATTCACTATGTGAGCTTAAAAATACTGCTTGTTCATAGTTGCATAAACAGTAACCGATTTTGAAAATTCTTTCATTATTTCGCTGTGAAACTCTTGTAAAAGCGTGCCGTAGGCCTATTCATCGTCACACCTTGTTAGTAGGCCTATATGAAGCTGTATGAGTAACAAATAAGCTACTCAAAATGGCAAAATTTTGTTGTAGTCAAAGTTAGCATATGCATGATCTGAAGTCGTGTAGATTTTCAAAATGCCTCTTTTGGCTCAAACACGTGCATGGAGGCTTCTCTATGTTACCCGTCGGTTGTGTCACCGACAACGCGTCGTTCATGGCTCAAAAGCCATATCACACATCGATCACACCCTGCTGCCGTTAACTCAGTTTTCATCTTGCATAGATTCCTTGGGGCCTTTGTGTTGAAACTTTAAGTGATAGCCTATACTGTCACCCACTGTCACATAGGACAACCCAGCATAACCATATGGCCGCGGTTGCAATAATCTCGTCGTTATACACAACACAAATTGTAGTCAGTCTTGCTATAATATTCTCGACTTTTCTTGCCTTGACAAACGTGGGTCAGACTGGAACGATATGCATTCATTCATTCATTTATTCAAGTCAGGCAATTTGGCCCATACAAGCACACAAACATAACACAAATAAATAAAACAGAAAATCTAAATATCTACCGAGAAACATCTAAATCTTCAAGCAATGGTGACGACTCCGTAGGGCACGGGGAGCATGTGCCCCCACTTTTACAAATGGCTGGGCACGTTGGGCACCATGCTTAGAAGAACAGCAAACAAGAAACTGACCAAACTGTACTGACCATCACGAAAGCGCTCTCCAAAACGAGTTTTTATACTTGTAGAGCCAAAAAAAGTGGAGAGGCACGACGAAAAAAATTTCATGCGCTTTGCGCCGGACGTGTGCCCCCACTTTCAAATTCGTTCCTGCACCACTGCGGTGAGATATGTGAATAGCTGTAACACGTAAAACAGATACAAATGCAATGCGTATAAAAGAAACACAGCTAAACTGACATGCACAGCACCAACTCAGATATATTCAACGAAGCACCTGACGTGAACAGCCACATAACCAGTGAAAATTTGTAGTTAACATAAACCATGTGCACGCGAACTTTGTTTTACTTCTATTTTGTTATGCAACCCGCCAAAATTCGTTTTATAGGCTCATCTACGCGCGTATATAATGACAAACAAAACACAGGAAAATAATTTTATGTACACAAACTTTGTGAAAAAATCCATAATACCTGATTTCACCTATAAATATTGTTTTTAACTTTTAATCAATATGACAAAAATTGTTTGTGTCTTCACAATTTTATTGCATTTTAGCTAATCCTTTAAGTAAGCAGTTAAGACAGAGTTAAAACGTAATGCGTGATGTAACCTTGTTTGTGACAGACATAGTGTTGAAAACTTTTGCTGTGCTGAACTGCATACTTGAAAATGTTTAATTGCTGCAATTATTGTGCAGTGGGGCGTGACGTATACGTTAAGAAACATAGGTGGGCTTATGGCTCCTCTGCCACCGGGTCACATGATATGTACTTCCAACATGGCGGCGTGGACTTTTACTCCGTTTAGTGACGTCACTTTACCTCGTATTATCCGGTTTTTGTAGCGTCTGATTTGGTTGCGGCGGTCGAACAGCCGAGAGTTCGACGTGCATCACTGAGCTGGGTGTACAGACCACCAGCCGCTCGCTCACTGTCGTCAGTGGACATCGACAAGTTCAACACAGGGCTTCACATCAAACGACCCAAGTTCATTGGCAAGCGCGGTGTGGAGTTCACCAGCGCTTGTCGCCAGGATCCGCTGGGCAACTGCATCGGCGACGACGAAGGCGACAGCGGCGTGGGTGATGTGACGACCAACAAACGCGGACCGCGGCGCAAATTCATGGGCAAGAAGTCATCGCTGGACGCCGCCGCCGTCAACAACTTCAACGACGTCGCGCAGAGGGCGACGAGGGGGCGAAAGTTCGTCGGAAAACGCGGACAGAGGAAGTTTATGGGTCGGCGGTCGGACGCCAACACGAACGACATAACAACGCGACTGAGTCGTCAGCTGGACAATAAATTTACGTCTTCGATCGACAAGCGAGCCAGACGCAAGTTCGTCGGCTGAATATATCGGTTCTGGTCAGCTTGACGATGGCGTAATCGTTTTGACATGTGTTCACGCACTGCATATTCACCTACACGAGTGTTAAATCTAAGTGGCTACCAGATTCGACAAGTTGCAGAAACTTGTGGTTGCTTTGTGGTCTACTTGTAATCACAATCACAACACTGCGAGTGCTCGACTATATGAATTATGCATAAACACCATTTTATAAACACGCGTTTTCTGATCATGTTTCTGTCTGACATTAAGACATTCACTGATGTCCTTCGCGTCACTAGTAAAGCCTACTGGTTTACAGGTTCGACAGTGACTCTGTGTAGTTTGTACGTAACGAGTAAACCACAAAACATAGGCCTGGCCTAAAATCCGTCCCGGTCCGGCCCGGCCCAGAACCTAAAACTCGGCTCGGCCAGTTTTAGGGTTATAATTAGGATTAGGGTTAGGGTTAGTATCCAAGATGGCGGAAATACCCGGAAGAGGTGGAAACTTAGCTATTTGTTCGAATATTGTTGTCGAAATCCAAAACAGGCTTATACACACATCTATACACATGCTAGATCGAATCAGCGACGGTAGTTTCTGCCGTTAAATAAAACTACTTCTGGTTTGCAAAATCACGCTTAATTTCATCCGTAATGAGTTGCTGCACACTGTCGGCGTACATACCGTCGGATTTATCATGTGCAGAAGCTATAAAATCACTCTTTACGCAGCCCTGCTAAGTGCCATAGATGGCTAAATATTACTAATTCCGCTCGTGTCGCCATGTTGAAAATGCTCGAACTTGGTTGCCTACACCACGATATACTCATCTTCGGCGAATAACATTCTAAGCTATTACATTGTCAACGTTGCGTGCGTGTTTCATAGCCATTCACGTCTGCAGTGGTAAAATCCGTTTTTCCGACTTACAAAAGTTCACTTTATAGACCCTCTTACCGAAAAACCGGAAGTAGATATAATGATGCCGTCACTGCCTCTGAAGCCCAAATTATAAGTGAGAATGCAACAAAAAATGACTGTCATATAACTGTCACATTCCGCTGATAACAAGGTGAAGCCTTTGCAAAAACAACTCTGGGGGTAAATTACCGTCACTCGTTGCCTATGTAAGGGTTAACTTGCTTTTCAACTGTCCGAAATAAGTAACATAAGCTTTGGATTAAATACACAAGATGTCGGAATGTCGAAGTACATCACGATGAGGAAGTTGAACAGAAGGTCACAGAACAGTTGTCGTACTGGATAGATATTTGACCGCACAAAAGAAATGCTTGCAATTATACAGGGTGGGCAAATAATACTGGCATATTTTTAGTACGTTTTAACTTCATGAGCCTTAACTTCATCAAATATTGACCGATTTTCAAACTTATTTCAGGATCAGGAGAACATTTGGAATAATACTGTCACTAAAGATCCCAATGTGAAATGCCAATGTCTTAAAAGCAACAATTGAAAACAAGTCTTCTGTAACAACACATTTTAATACATTAACAACAAGAAATAACGTATTTATTGTCTCAGTTATTATCTACGGCAACTATCGCATCCTGCAGTTTTTTTTACATCAAATGTTCAATGTGTCCACCTTCCTGCTGGACGACACACTCTTAAAATTTGTTTTTACAGAAGTCGTATTGTTTTCAATCGTTGCTTTTAAGACACTGGCATTTCACACATTAGTGTAGTGACACACTTAAGGTGTGGTGGGATCTTTCGTGAAAATATTATTACAAATGTTCTCCTGCAGTGGCTTCACCAGGATTTTCACCCAGGGGGGGGCACGACAAACATGTTCACAAAAGCAGGCATACATCACAGGAATGTATACATAAAGAAATATGACAAACTTGCACACTTGATTACCATAAAAATGGCATGGTCATGTGAACGCCAAGCGTCGGTTATCTCCATCAAAACGGTCAATAACATACCACTGCCCATCATTGGAGTATGGGAGAAGATAATATATTATGCACGTAGAAACTGCCTAAATTTTTTACATGCCCGAGCTCCGGGGGGGGGGACACGTGCCCCAATGCCCCATAGCTGGTGACGCCAAATTGTTCTCCTGATTCTGACAGTGAAATAAGTTTGAAAATCGGTCTATATCTGACGAAATTAAGGCGTACAAAACAAAGTGTGCCAGTTTTTGGGCCATTCTGTACATAGGCTACATACATATACGTTTATACTTTTTATTTTATTACATTTATTTAAACGTTTATTATGAGAGATATATAGAGTTTAAAGAAAAAAAGTACATTAATACCGTGACAACAGGTAATTTGCTTCCAGTGTATTATTTAGTCCGAACGAAGTCACTGCTAAAATCTGCAAATTAAATGATAATTATGTTGTATATCAGTTGTTAGTAGCGAAATAATGCCGGAATGACGCCGAACTAATTAACCCCGGCCTGTTAATTGGTTAATTAATTAGTTAATTGGTTAATTAATTAGGGTTAGGGTTAGGGTTAGGTGCCTCGTCTTCGTACGCGACAGGTAATTAGTTGATTGATTGGTCAATTAATTGGTTAATTAATTAGTTGATTAAGTGATTAATTAGTTGATTAATTGGTTCATTAATCGCTGTTCCTACCTCGTCTTCGTACGCGACAGTTAAATAGGTGATTAATTAGTTAATGCCTGTTTCTGTCTCGTCTTCGTACGCGACAGATGATTAATGAGTTAATTAATTAGGTAAGGACTCAATTAATTCGTTCGGTTCATTACTCTTTATTTGGAGAACCGCCAGACGGCCAACTCTACTAAGGCGGTATATCGGCAGTGCACCGCCGCATCGTTAATGGTCTGCGCGTCCCTTTATAGGAACCCTAAAAATTTAAAATAACGGTTAACACGCCGACGCGTGCCTAGAAGCCCACGCAGCCACCGCATAGCCCGGCACGCCGGCGCCTACCCCCGCCGCGCAGCTGCCTGGAAC
>Ga0056115_1001575_pt1 | contig 11021 bp, 12 predicted proteins | sample WorMetOlspDAHAB1_FD_77007 | JGI IMG/M metagenome (GOLD analysis project Ga0056115, IMG submission 77007) | Marine gutless worms symbiont microbial communities from Max Planck institute for Marine Microbiology, Germany - Olavius sp. DAHAB.1 ... | reverse complement strand
TCTCAACATCGGCCCATGGCACAAACACAACTTGCACTCATCAAACATATTGTTGAAGTTGCTGATGCTTCTTAACCTTTACCTTAACCGCACAACAATAATTTATCTCAATAAATTCGCCTCTAATTCACTTTGGATTAGTTGACACATTGCACTCTTGGACATTTTCTTGTCCTGAGTACCAGCCTAGACGCATGTAGGGCTGAGCAGATCAAACAAGTCGCTGCTGTCTTGATACGGTCTCGTGACAAGTGGCGATGAAGATGAGTCAAATGATTCGGAGGCTGGTGGCAATTGGTTCCAGCGCTGAGCTGACCCATGTGTCATAAATGCGCTCTTCTGTGCGTGTGGCCAAACAGCTTGCACTGTGTCGTCTGTGGAACCAGCCATCTGCGACCAGTTTGAAAGACCAGGCTCTCGGTGGCTGAGATCACGTTCGTTCCAGGCATGTGGTCGTGACAGTGCATGGTTCCTTGCACTCGCACTGTTCAGAGTGGCTGCAGATCGTGGCGGCAGAGCAGTCAGAGGTATAGCAGCAGCATTTGACACCGTGTCAAGTACGGCAGTACTGTCCCACGGCTGGTCATAAACTCCACCTAAAGGTTCAGGTGACAATGCAGTTGGATACATTAACATTCTCGCTGACGGATGAACAGCAGCTTCGCTGTCCATGTCAGCTGGACTGGTGGAAACATTGGAAACAAATATCGGCTGAGGAGCAGCGTCAATGTCGGACATCTGTGGACCCATGTAGCGAGATCTCCTTGGCTGATAGGTTCCAAAGCCACATGGTCTCTGCCTTGACATAGGCTGAGGTGAGTGACGACTCAAAGTGGCTGGTCGCAGGGCATTAGTGCCCAGTCGAATGCGTGACATAGATGACCGTGGATAGACAGGCGCCAACAGATTGGTTGATGGTCTGGTATCTGGCGGTGGTACAGTGCCATCATGAAACAAGGATGATGGCTCGTCATAGATGTGCTCACACAGTGAGTCTCGGAATGAGCAGGCGATCGGTCGTGGTGCTGGAGGTCTCGATGGTGTCGGAGGCAATGATCTCCCAGTCCTTCGATCTCTTGACAGACCAGCTGTCATTGCTGAGTGAGGTGGACTTGTGTGATCTGCTGGGCTGCCAGACGTGCTGCTGTATGGCGGCGGAGGGTCATCATGACGCATGCATCCCACATTGTCGCTCGTCACGGTGCCACCACCACGCACCTGCTGATGCGGCACCAGTGACACTCCACTGAATGACAGTGGCAGAACACTGCCGTTTCCAGCCGAGATTGTCGACACCGAAGTGGTAGACCTGGAGCTGGTACAGCGAGCTGTCGTCACTGATGACGACTGAGTTGTGTGGCTCTTACGACGAAGACGCCGTCGACGCACTGCGAGCGACACAATAGCAACCACGAGGAGCAGCAGAAACAGCATCAGAACGACACCGACGATGATGCCAATCAGAGTGCTATGGCTGCGACTCACGTCATCACCAACCACTACCACCACACAACAACCAACCAACACGGTCACATCAAACAACATGCGAAGTCTTAAAAGACGAAACATAATAATGTGTGACCACAGTAATTGCAACGTTCAGTATATGGTAAGTTCATTCGCGTAAAAAGATGACGACGAAAATTACAATGAACTGCACTCACTCACTCACTGTTGAACCGTAGTTGAACCTAGGTTAGCTTGCTCCTTTCGGCAAGTCTTTGTCGGTTTCTTTTATTACATCAGAGAGCACGTGATCAATAAAACAGTGATTATGGATGCCCGTCGACCGAACAGTGCCACAAACACAACTACTTTGCTTCAACCAACAGCAGAATGTTGCACGGTAGGCGCACTATACCACACAGGCTGTGTCTACACTGACTACGATGCATAGACATCTTCAACAACATCAAACTACTAAAAACATAACCACGAGTGGTGAGTGTGACGCAGCCAGCAGGTGACTGCATCTTTCAATAAATAACAAATAACAACAATAACAATAATAAATAACAAGAAAAAGCATAGTAAGAGACTACATAGACATCATTCAAACCGTTGCAATGCAGTTCATCGGAGGCATCCGAACAGTCCACGACACCATCGCACACAGAACTGTTGCTCATACAACGACTGTCAGACTGACACAGCATCATGCCTCTCGCCTTGCACTGTGCAGCTAACGCATTGTCCACGCCAGCCGCCGCTGTTCACACACACACACACACACACACGCATGCACTGGTGTTCGTTATCATCAGCAATCATCTGGTAGTAGAGATTACATAGTAACTACAAAGAACTCAACTGTATCATGATGCAAATAGAATTTTAGAAAACACTGGTTTTCAGTGGCACTGCAACAACTATGAAAGTGGAGGGTGCACACGCTTTGTGCCGGAAATTTTTGTTGTTTTGCCCCTCCACTTTTTTGGCTCTAAAAGTACAATTAGTCGTTTTGGTGAGCGCTTTTGTGATGGTCAGTACAGTTTGGTCAGTTTCTTGTTTGCTGTTTTTCGACTGACAGTGCTCCCCGTGCCATGCAGCCATTTGTAAAAGTGGGCGGAGTGGCACGCGCCCCTCCATGCCCCACTGAGACGGCGCTGGTGCCAATCTCTACCACAAAACTGTAAGTTCTTAATCAAACAGTACAACAGTTCATTTCAATTTCCAATACGCAGTATCTCTACACAAAAACCTTCATTCACCAGAACTGGTAGCACATGCAATACATATACACAAACATACAAACTGGAAGACAATTTACACATTACACAATACAATATACATTGTATGCTGTAAAGTCGATGTTCATTTTTCAAAGACAAATTTGAAAAGAGCGTGTTCCTAGATCAATATTACCACGAGAAATATCTTCATGAGATGACACAATATGCTAACAAATAAATGAAAATTTGCAAGAAGCAGCAGAAGTGCTTACGGGTGGTACAGGCAAATTCGTCCGATTGGTCGATACAGTCGGGAATTCCATTGCAGTGCTTTTCCAGCGTGACACAAATAGCATCAGACCAACAAGTGAACTCTGACTTCAAACATGGCTGCGATCCACCATCGATGCTGCCACTGATCACTGTCACAGCAGTTGACGATCGCTGGTTCATGTTCAGCGTTTTTGTCGATGTTGTTCCATCGCCTTCTTCTGCAATCAATTCACTCTCACTCTCAGCCACAAAATCACAGCATGAAAGCTGTAATGCGTTGAGCACAATAGCAACTGATAACTAACAGCCAAATTCAGCAACTTAAGACAGCAGCTGCAGAGTGAAGACAAATTATCGCAGCAAACAGATGCAATAGCAATTCAACGGAGGAAAACACTTTAGCGGCTGCAAACAACAACGACCGTGAACTAGAGAAAGATGAAGTGGTCATCACCTGAGCACCCTGCGAGTGCACCTTCATCGGACATGTCTCCACAGTCATTGAACGAGTCACACAGCCACGACGGTGGAACGCAGATCGAAGTATTGACACAGCGGAATGTTGCGGCTTTCGGACAACCGTTGTGAACCGTTGTCATAGCAACCGTCGTCAATGACAACTGATTCCCCACTACAACGGCAGCACATTGTGTGCATATTTTTATTATTACTCTGTCAGTGTGGTGATTACTGATAACCTGGTTTCGACAAAACTATACAGGGTAGCCCAAAAAATTTGGCACACTTTAAGCTTGTTACAAAAGTCGTCTTGTTTTCAGTTGTTGCTTTTAAGACACCCACATTTCACAAGGTAGTGTAGCGACACACTTGAGGTGCAGTGGCATCTTTAGTGATAGTATTATTACAAATTTGCTCCCGATTCTGACAGTGAATAAAGTTTTACAATTTGTCAATATTTGACGAAGTTACAAGGCATGCCATATTTTTGGTCCACCATGTATAAATTATTTCAACAGCTTACGCCAACTTGGCTGTAAGAAACAAATGCAAAATGAAACTTCAATTATTCAGTAAAAATTATGCAATACAATCATAATTTGTCATTGACAGATCAAGTTGGTGAATATTACAAACAAACAGAAGCTTGTAAATTGATTTCTGCAAAACACGAAGCATACACAGTCACACGAAGGTACACACAGTTATCTGAGAACGCAGCACATCCAGCATGCCAGTCTTCATCGGAACCATCAGCACATTGTGTCAGTCCATTGCACAACTCAATCGCCAGCACACAACCTCGACCCGTCGCACACTCATACTCACCGGCATTGCAAACGCCTAACAAACAGACAATCCATCGATGAATGTGCACATTTGCACTGCAGTGCACTGCAGACACTCAACAGGCACTATGACAACCAGTCACTAAAACTTAAAATGCAACTGGGTTGCAGATTATAGAACAGTTGTTAAAAGCATGAAAGACATTGTTATCCTGACACAATGAACTTGTGCAAACTTGTTTGTTGAGAAATGCAACAAATTCTACAGATTTTCACATTAACAAAATAGCAAATAAAAAATATAAATAAAAATAAATAAAACAATTTGCAGCTGCAGCCATAACACACGGAGATTATCACATGCAAAATTTATTTCTGAGCTTCTGATGGCCACAAAGCCTGCAACCTATGTGCAAACAGACACCAACTTTTTGTGATTTCTAGCGCATAAATGCTAGAATTAGTGAGGACAGGACAGATAACAGAAGGAGCCTCAAGGCTGACAAGGCTGCTGCTGACGAGGACAATACAATACAATACAATATAATAATAAAACTTGTCTAGCACCATAATAAGAAATGCAGAGGCACTCGGTGGCAAGAACGTTTCACATGACGCAGCGTAAAACGTGAGTTTTTAGTCGGTTTTTAAAAGTTGCTAAAGTGTCCGAGTTGACGACCTACGACCTTGTCCGGCATTGAGTTCGAAACGGTCAGTGCAGCAACAGAGAAATAACGGCTGGCAAATCGAGTTCTATGCGTGGCTTGACAGCAGTGGTCGAGAGGGGACGTGTGGTACGAGCAGTGACTGAAGGTACGCTGGTGTCGATGTCGATCTTGCCTTGTAGCATACAGTTGCCGGTTCGTAAGTACCGCGTTGACGCACGGGTAGCTAGTGTAGCGACTCAAGCAGCGGCTTAGCGTTGCTGCATCTGGCACTCTGTGTTACCACACGAGCAAAAATGTCTTGAACACGCTGAAATGCATCAAACATCAGTGAAAGCGACAAAACAAAAAACGGAGAAAACAGAACATGCAGACGCACCAGTGGAGAGGCTGCATTCACCACTATTCAACCGCAGCTCATCAACCGCAACATACGTCACGTCCGCATTCAGTGTTGCAGTCAGCACAATCTACCAACACAACATATCAGACAACACAACAACGTCATCATCGTAGATGACTGACAATGTCTTTAAAAGGTCAAGACATAGCAATTAAGTGGAACATCAGAGCACAGCAAATCTTCAAAAAAAATGACCACATCCAATGCCCAGCCATTATAACAGAAGCAAGAGTAGGTTCCTACAAGCATGTTGCCACATGAACGGCCAATTCACTTACAAATGTTACAGGCAAAATGACTAATTTAACAAATCTAAAAGGACCATTAAATAACTAGGCCAACTAATTAATGCATAAAATGAAAACAAACCATCTGGTAATAAAATGAGCAGTATCCAACAGAGTTTTTAAACATCTACAAAATGGTTTTATTGGTTAATTTTGATTGGATGCAGATCAGAATAAAAGGACACGGGTTCAAGTCCTGTTGAAACCAAGACTTGCTGGTGCAAGAAATACACAACATTTATGCAATACAAGCTTCATAAAAGACATGCTAATTGAATGCATCGGACACCATCGACCAAAACACAGCATCACTGAGAGAGTGATTAAGCAGACCGAGAAGCAGCAGTGATATAAACCTGAAATGGTCCTTCAGCCAGAATGTTGACAGACGCATGCATCCAAGCCACAGGTGACCGTGGGGAAATGTTTGACTGGTTCCATGAGACATTTCGAAGCAAACCATCGTGACGCAGCACTCTCACTGACAATGCAGCAGAGGAGATTGGAAAGCTGGTACTCCACCACAACTCGAGGCATCTCCGATCCCCAGGTACAGCAGACACAGGTGGACTAACAAGCAGGGCATGACCTACAGATGATCTTGACGACGTAACAATGGCATACGAACCACCTGCAAACATACACACGGATGTGTCGCACACCCTCATGTGACAGCTACTGGCAAGTTGACAGTGACCCCGTGAGACCTATGATTATGAACTCCCAGAAACATATACAAACTACGCAAATTGTGCATTTCTATTTCACAATGACCACTGCAAAGTTAAACGATGTCATAAATAGTGTAATTTCAGCCATCATGAACTCAACCAACAGCAGAGAGCTTTGTGCACAAAACTGTAGCGATTCTACAACTGACTCTGATCAGTGGAAGAGTGATCGGCCACTGGACCATCGGACACTTCAGATGATGACTGTCTCCAGCGCAGATCGGCAAGTTCTGTGCCATGCGAGTGCATCAGCTCACCATCGGAAGACCAGCCACACAATAACGACTCAAAGTTACATGCCACGTCCACTGTCACACACAGACAAACATCACAGTGTGTAAAATTGAATGTCATACACACAAACCAATTATATTGAATTATTAGCTTTCACAAAAAATATTATATTGCATATAAAGAAAGTGTGACCAAGTTCAATTTGGTTACAGGAAAACAGAATTACGAGATATGCAGTGTCTGGCATATCCTTTACTCCATAGAATAGAAATGTCTTTCTGTCAGTTGTAAATCAGAAACAGTGTTAATTGTACTTTTGGTTCTGAATCTCCTGCCACCTTTGTCTACAGTAATCCTGTAGCAGCTTGAAATTTAGCGGCTTGTCAATAAACTTGGTGACGTTGAGGCACTCAGCTCAGCATGAACAAGAAGGACCATCCATCCATCAGCATCAGCTGCTAACCTGCTCCAATGCAAGCGCCTTCCTTCATGCTGATGTCGTCAAGAGCCACACCTTCATCGCTCGTGTTGTGACCACCAAACTGAGCCGCAAATGTCACTTGCAGTGATGCACCACTCACGAAACTCACTTCGGCCAATGTCCACGTCACAGAACCACGCAAGTTCAACCGACTCCACTCCGGCCGACGACCGACCTGCACTCGACAAAACAACGAAATGTTCCAAAATAATTTTCCAGCAAAATCTGACAACTGCTGAAATGCTACATACCAAACATTTTCACGCACACATTTTTGGCCGCACGAGATTTAAATAATACACAGATGACATACATAAGCAAAACACAATTTCAATCCTTTAGATTGCCACAATGAATGCAGTGACCACTATTTAATTATTTATTATATACATCAAATAGAATAAACACATTAAACACTAATATTAAAAATAATAATAAAATCACCAGAAAAAGTTTAAACTGTTAAATAAATAGAATGAAAACCACCAAAACTAAAAAAAATTAAGACTAATGTGGCTAAGTGCAGAAAATGTGATCAGTTAATGTTGTTCTGCACTGTTGTAATGACATGTCACGATGCCTCATAAATTTGCCATATTACTGAATTATTGTCAACAGCATTAGAATAACGGTTACTAGAGTCGTTGCAAACCTGTTCGGATGTTACAGAAACAGACAGAGACACAGGCGAAGGTCGTCGTGCAGATGCAGCAACGTAGTAGTAGAATGAAAGACAGTAGGTACGATTCAGCTCAAGATTCTGATTGGGACTCGTTAGATATGTGACAGATTGTGCTTCTGACGATCGTTTCGTGAATATGTAGTAGCCCGCTGTCAATAGTACAAACAGATACCATATTACAATCACAGCAACACATTACCATATTATAACACACATTACTGTGTTATGTTACAGGTAGCACAAAATGCTAACTTCTAATGGCTTAATGGTGCCAGTAACTTGAGTTTTGAGTTGACTAACGTGAGTGATGATTTAGTTTACTAAACACAAACAACTGCAGAAGCAAGTCTATTGCCGGAATGATAACCACACGTTGTCAACTGTCTACATACCGCATATAATCCTTCATTTGAAGCCGGTTAATAGACACAAAGTGCATACCAGTGCCATTAGTGTGGTCAGCAAATGGACCATATGGCAGCTGAGCTTGAGAGGTATGAAGCCAAGCACCTGCTGTTGACAGCTCACAGAAACCATCATCTGTTGAACCACTACAACCAACACAGACACACAGACACACACACACACACACACACACACACACACACAGTCATGAATTATGTCTAAGTAATACATGCAATCACTTTATGCAAAATGTTAACAACATGAAAAACACAATTCTGCCAGTCAGAATTCTGCTGATATCTCCAGTCACTGAGCATACTTGCTACATACAGAATCATATCATACAACAGAATAAAGAACAGACACTCAAGTGCAGCATGTAACACAAAAACCCAAGACATAAAAACGATATCTTACGTTTTCGAGAAGTCACATGCAAACAGATTCCGTTGTCCTGTAAAGTCACACAAATATGAAATTAAAAATACAAATCATCACCATTCTGAAATGCACAACAATCGAGTTGTTAACTGTAAACAAGGTGGCTGGCAGTAGACGGACAAAAAATAGTTTAGACAAGTAACACACTAGAAACAAAGAAATCATGGAATAACTCCAGCATACAGTCACAGTAGACAAGCAACCTAGATATACTGCTAGTAAGACATACTGCTACAAAGTTCTGCAGGCTGTGAATTTTTTTTGCTATTCCGCATGAAAAGACGATGATTGCTGCAGCTTTTGTGACCTTCAAAGGTCTTGAATGTCATGCATGCTTCCACATAAATAACCAATGTTATTGCTGACACACAACAAGACAACAGTCAACTGCAATTTGCTGCCTAAAATATGCACAGACAAAGTAACAGACAATGGCATACATGGCATTTGCAGGCAATAATTCGTTCACAGCATGTGGCGTATGCATGAGAGTGCAGTGCATGTTAATACAACATTAACTGATGATTTGACACATTTGTATGAAACAAACACAACGTGAAAGAAGTGAAAATCGACTGGCTGATTCAGAACCACTGCACCTGCATGCACTGCCATTGATTGCTGTTGCCACAGACACAAAAACAGCCAATCAGCAACCTGGACATCTTGCATGAGCATAGGATTCGTCCGAACCATCAGAACAGTCATCGACACCATCACACAACTGACGTCTGCTGGCAAGACATTGTCTGTTGAAGCACGTCCATTCATCACCACCACACACTGACCACACACACACACACACACACACACACACACACGTGTACAACGTGAACAATGACAAACAATCACATAGACATGCCACACATTTGGTGTTACTTAAGTTTGCACCCTGATCCTCATCAGACCTTGTGCATGCATATAAATCATTTACGTAGTTAGCACTTACGTACTTACGTAATTATGCCTCTTTTTGACGTCTCTATGCAATCTATATGCACAAACAATTATAACAGAATACGAGATGGTTCATGTGACAACTTGAGTCAAAAACCTAATGACAGACCGCCGCCGCCGCGAATCAGTGTACATCTTGTAAGTGCCAAACTGCACTGCTTAGTGACACATGTAGTACTACATGCACCCCCCCCCCCCACACACACACACACACACCAAAGGGTCGAACAACAAGGAGAAAGTAGAACTTAATTGTTAACTTCAAGTTGCAACAATCACACTTTCGAGGCACTCCCGACTGTGAGTCTGTGACTTTAAGCTGTTTCACTAACTACATTATTGTCATTACGTCTCAAAAATTATTCAGATACAGGCCACGCCCCCACTTACGTGTGCCGCCGGTGATTGGTCGGTGTGTCGGTGACGTCATCGAGGAGGTGTTGATGACCTGGTACGTGGCGTAGAAACCAGTTGAATTGATGCTGTTGTCTGAAGAGAATGTGATATCAAACACGTCACCGTTGCGCACTGGCCCTACACACAAAACCGTCACTCATTCATTCACTCACTCATTCAGCCTCCCAGACACAGCCAGGAACATGCAGCCAATGCATTGCGTATGAACAACAGAATAAGCCCACTTTGCGCCAGTCACCTGAGTATCGCAAAATATACGACCCAAGTGTCTGAATGTTGCGATTCTGTGGCGTGCTGACATTGATGTCAAACTTGAAATATTGAACATGGAAACCCGTCGCTGTTGTGCTAATCGATTATGTAATGATGTCTAGAGTTTGGTTATTTGGTTATTGTGCATATGGAAATGCCTTGCACTTATCACGATACTCACATCATTGTTGCTAGTGACTTTAATGTTGAGTTTGGTAGCATGGGTGTCATACTATGTTGTCTGATTTTGCAACCAGTAAACCACTGTGGCCCTGAGCTAACTGTATATCGTGATAAGTGCAAGGTTGACTACAGTTATAATTTTCTTTTGTTTTATCATTTTAGTCATGACTGTATCAGATGCGCATGTCAACTGATTATTAGACGAATGTGTATGTAATGTAGGCGGTGTGAGCACGACTAACTCAAAATCACCACATGAATATCGAACACTGGCCATTAAGTCAAACAATAATATGATCTCGACGGCACCATCAAACAAAACACGCACACACACGCGCGCTCTTAGAGGACATCTCCTTCGCTCGATGCTAAATAGCGGAGGTCGTTATCATAGTGGCTCATCGACGTGGGTGGTAAATCTCACGCCACCCACCGTAATTGTCAGCCACTAACCAGCGCCTAAATGTGATGTACGAGCAAAGCAGTTGGAGCCGTTTAGAAAGCACAATGAAGCAGGCGACGCACGCCACCCACGAAGCGGCGCTGGCCAATCGCTCCCTCACCGGCGGGTCGGCTGGCCTGGCCGGGCGGGAGCGCACCGGCCAACAGATGTGCTCGGTCGCGCACAAATGCAATATTATATCGGCACTTGAGCGACGCGGCGTCATCGTTTTATTAGGCCGTCAAAGGC